>Ga0315539_1001645_pt1 | contig 16465 bp, 23 predicted proteins | sample SalMarSW160150MG_FD_203097 | JGI IMG/M metagenome (GOLD analysis project Ga0315539, IMG submission 203097) | Salt marsh sediment microbial communities from the Plum Island Ecosystem LTER, Massachusetts, United States - Salt Marsh Sediment SW1601-150 ... | reverse complement strand
CATAAGGAGGTGAGGCGATGAGAGTTAAAGACAGAAAAGCTCGTTGTTTCTGTAAAGTCAGGAATTTTCTTTTCAAGATGGGCTGGATAAAGGGCTTCAATGGGACGCTCTTTATCAGTAAGGAACTCTTTGAAAAAGTTGGTGGGTATGATGAAAGCAAGCAGACTTTCGAGCATATCGATCTTGTTAAAAGGACTCTTGCTCAAGGAGCGAAATGGATTTATTTACAAGACGCTTATGTCCGGGTATCTATGCGCCGGTATGAGTGTCAGGGGTATCTTAAGACTATTCTCTGGTGGGCTTATGAAGCTATTCGCTATAAGTTGGGCTTTCAATCTAGGAAATGGACGCCTGCAAACGACTTCGAAAAAAAGAAGGGTGGTTAGACAATGTCGGACCGCCCTTTTATTGTCTTTCGTGAATATAGTGAGTAGTGGGGTAGGGTCAACTATATTTTTATAGCTTCTGTCTTTGCAAGGAGCAGAATTCCAAACCTTAATTTTTCAGGTTGACTAATTAATTTTTAAATGTTAGCATTGTTGGCATAAGATAGTTACCTGATAAAAATTTAGTCGAGTTTATTTAAGGGACTAAACTTTAGGATAAAACCTTAAAACATTGTTTTAATTAATTGTACAAACATGGAAGGAACAATTAAGACTCTTACAGATAGAGGATTTGGATTTATTACTGTTGATGGTGAAGAAAAAGATTTGTTTTTTCACGGGAATGAACTCAAGGATGTGAAGTTTGAAGAGTTGAAAGTGGGCGATAAAGTCTCTTTTGAGAGAACCGATTCTCCAAAGGGACCTAACGCAACAGGCGTAACTCGCATTTAAGGGTTGATTCAGTAAAATCAGGCAGATGAAAATCAAGCTTATTTCCGAGCTTGATTTTTTATTGGCTATTGGAGGTGTTTAATTTCCCATATGCGTTAAAATAGTCTGTAACATGCTTATTGATGATGTTGAAGTAAAAATAAAGGCTGGTGACGGCGGAAAGGGCGCAGTGGCCTTTAATAAAAATCTGATGTCCTTGGGTCCGGTTGGCGGCAGCGGCGGCAAAGGCGGCAGTATTTATATTGAAGGGGTTTCTGACTTGGGCGCGCTGAACAAATTCCGTTTTAAAAAAGAAATTAAAGCCCAAAACGGACGGGACGGCCGTTCACAATTTCGCGACGGCAACGACGCGAAAGATTTGGTTTTGCCGGTTCCTGTCGGAACCGTAGCCCATTTCGAGCGAAGCGAGAAAAAAGGTTCTGCCGAGCAGAGCGAGGCAGGTTCTTATTTCGAGCAGAGCGAGAAACAAGGTTCTCCTGAGCAAAGTGAAGGGGGTTCTTACAATCTAAAAACAGGCGAAGATATTGAAATAACTAAAATTGGCCAGCAGGCAGTAATTGCCCGCGGGGGAGTCGGAGGAAGGGGTAATTTCCATTTTCGTTCCTCAATCAACACAACCCCGAAAGAATTTGAATATGGAGCACCGGGAGAATTTCTTGAAATTCGTTTTGAATTAAAATTAATTGCTGATGTGGGATTTGTAGGACTGCCCAACGTAGGTAAATCAAGCTTGCTCAATGAGCTGACCAACGCCAAAAGTAAAGTGGCAAATTATCCGTTTACGACCTTGGAGCCGAATCTGGGAGTCTACTACGATTTAATAATTGCTGATATTCCCGGACTTATTGAGGGTGCGTCTAAAGGCAAGGGCCTGGGTATTAAATTTTTACGGCATGTAGAGCGCACGAAAATTCTTTTTCATTTTGTAGCCGCAGATTCTGCTGACCCAGTTGCAGATTATAAAATGGTGCGTAGCGAGCTAAAGACCTACAATAAACTGCTTCTGGAAAAACCGGAATATCTTTTTATAAGCAAAAAAGATGCAGTTTCAGAGAACACCGCTAATGAAGTGGCAGAAACTCTCAAAAAATTAAATAAAAATATAATACAAATTTCTATATTTGATTGGGACAGCATTGAGCTTGTTAAAAAAATACTCAATAGTTTAATTTTGGAGAAGACAGAACAGAAAAGATAGTTTTTGTTTTATCGATAAATCTCTATTATAATTATAGGAAAAATGACAAAGATTAAAAAATTACTTTTTAAAACGTTGAAAGAAACTTATAGAAATGAAAATTTGTGGACGGAAGTAGAAGATGAGTTGAAAAGATTTGGACAGTCTCCCGATATTACTTGTCTTGATAATCCGTTTCAAAATTTGATTATAGGAATCCTTTCTCAAAACACTAGCGACGTTAATTCTGTCAAAGCCTGGGTGGGCCTTACTAAGAAATTTAAAATTACTCCTCAAGTTCTGGCTAAAGCAAATCTGAAAGAGATGCGGGACAGTATCAGGTCTGGGGGATTGTATAATCTCAAATCAAAACGGATTAAAGATTTCTCAAAAGCAGTATTAAAACAATTTGACGGAGATATCAGCAAGCTCATAAGATTACCGAAAGAACAGGCTAGAGAGAAATTAATGAATCTTCCGGGTATTGGTCCGAAGACTGCCGATGTCTGGCTTTCTTGTTGTAGTTCCCACGGGGTAATGGCGGTGGATACTCATATAAATAGAGTGGCTAAAAGATTAGGCATCGTGCCTTTAAAGGCTACGTACGAACAAATAAAAAGGGAGTTAGAAAAGATTTTTTCTCTTCAACAACGGAAACGAGGGCATGAGTATCTTATTAGATTGGGGCGAGATTATTGTAAGCCGAAAAATCCTTTATGCGAGAGTTGCCCGGTTGCAAAATTATGCCCGAAAAATATTTATAACCAGAGAAAAGTTCAAACAATTAAACGTTAAATAGAGATTTTCAGTTATTCTAACGTTTGTTTTTCTGATTTTTCAATCTTTACTTTTTAGCAAAAGGACTCTATACTACAGCATTGGAAAACTTTAAAGGAGTTAAAGGAAGTGGCTTGTAATGAAGATCTCCAGGGATGAGTTGGCGAAACAAGGATGGAAGACGATAGACCTGCTTAAGGATGGCCAAGAACTCCTTGAGAAGAAGGGGAGGCGGATTACGTGGAGTACCCGAACGAAGGAAATAGTAGGGACAGAGGAGGAGTCAGAAGAAGGCTTAATAGCGAAGGAGTAAAATCAGTTGGGGCGGGGGGAGTTTTCCATTTTCCCGTCCCCCTTTTGTCTTTAGCAGAAAAAGAATCTAGTAAAAGTATCCTTTTCTTGTATTTATTTAATAAGCTAACCCTGGTATACTTTAAGAGGAGAAAAAATTAACTATTTAATTATTAATCAATATACAATATGTCTGGTATAATTTGGACGGTTCTTATTATTTTTATCTTAATTCTCTTAATAGCGATTAAGCAGATTAATCAGTATCAAAAGGGAGTTAAGTTTACTTTGGGTAAGTATACCGGTTTAATGGAACCTGGTTGGAAGTTAGTTTTTCCGATTTTCCAATCTTATCAAAAAATAGATTTAAGGGTGAAAGCAGTTGATGTCCCTAACCAGGAAGCGATTACGAAGGACAATATTTCGGTGTCTGTGAATGCGGTTATCTATTACAAAGTTCAAGCAGCTGATAAAGCAGTGTTAGAGGTAGAAAATTTTTATTATGCTATTTCCCAATTAGCCCAGACAACAATGAGAAATGCCGTCGGCCAGGTAGATTTAGACGAACTTCTTTCTCAAAGAGATAGAGTTTCCGAAAACATAAGAAATATTATTGACAAAGCTTCTGACCCCTGGGGGATTAAAGTTCTCAACGTGGAATTAAAAGACATTACTTTGCCGGAAGAAATGAAAAGAGTCATTGGTAAACAAGCGGAAGCAGAGAGAGAAAAAAGAGCCATTATTATTAAGGCTGAAGGAGAAAAAATGGCTGCTGATAATATGGCCAAAGCCGCCCGAATTCTATCAGAAAGCGCAGGAGCCCTTCATTTAAGGACCCTGCAGTCAATCAATGATATTAGTTCTGACCAATCAAATACAATTGTTTTTGCCATGCCCTTAGAGGTTTTGAGAGCTTTTGAGAAATTCGGGAAAAATTTGCCGGAAGAGAAAAAAGATGAGGAGGTAAATTTATAATTAATAGAATAGACATAATGGACACATGGCAAAAAGAAGAAAAGGCATAGGAGATAAGAAAAAAACACATTCTCATAAAACTAAAAAGCGGCTGGAAGCAAAACGGCTGATGCTTGAAGCCAAGAAAAAGAAGAAGAAATAACTAGAAAGCGGAGAACAGGTTATAAAGAGCATAGATAAGCAACACCTCTATGCTCTTGCTCCTTTGTAGCGGCAATAATTTAGAGGTGTTTTGATTTCCGGCACGTTGTCCGATAATTTATTTGCCTGAAATATGGTAGAATAAAAAAGTCGTTAGCATCTAATTAGGAAAATAGATTAACAAACAAGATGAAATTTTTTAAATCATATACCTTCACTTGGTGGCAGATAGGAATATTCAAACTGGCTCTGCTGGCCGGCGGCGTTGCTGCCGGAGCTTATTGGTATAAATTCTTTGGGGCCAATTTAGCTATCTTGGTTATCATTGCGGTTATCACGGGTGCATATACAATGTATGTGGCTTTGAAGTAGTGAAAGCTTCAGTTAAAATTATTATCGCGGCAGCAGGCGGGAATCTTGGCTTCGACTTACCCGGAGCAGACTAGGGAGGCCCGCCTTTCTTTGTCCTTGACTTGAGAGGAGATTAGTATAAAATATAATTATATCGTTCGTTATACAAGGAGGAAAGATGAGTCAGTGGAAAATAAGAGAGCAGAACGATCTTATAATTGTCTGGCTATGCCCGGAACCGGTGGAAATTGCTTTTTCCATTTCTTCGGGAGGAGAAGTTCGGGAAGCCTGGCGGGCGACAACGGCTGAGAAGATAGAAGCGGTTGATGTGCCCGCAAAAATGGTTTTGCGAGCGAAGGAAGCGGCCGTGTCGGCATTTAATCATCGGCGCCTCAAACAATAATGTTCTCTAACAGCGACAGCGCCTACTTACACGAGTAGGCGCTCTTTTAACTGGTTGAGGTTAAGCCTCAACCAGTCATAATTTTTTAGTTGACAATTATTATAACTTGCTTAATGATGAAAGTATGAAAAATAAGATAAATTTAATAATCGATATCGTTGCTTTTGTTGCCTTTTTGATATCTAGCTTAACGGGCATTATTTTGTGGAGAGTTTTCCCAACTGGCGGGGGATTTCGGGGCGGGGGATCTTTAACGGGAGAAAATATCTTCTTAGGGTTATTGCATCGTCAGTGGAGCGTGCTTCATATTTATGCCAGTTTAATTTTTCTAGCTTTGATTTTGACACACTTAATTTTTCATTGGACCTGGATTAAGAATATGCCCCGATTGTTCAAAAGCTAGAAGGGGAGCACCGGGTTCAGAAACGAGCAAGAAAGAAGCTTTTAGAAAAGGAGGCAAAAACTGTCTTCGCGAGGGCGAGGATAGTTTTTTGGTTTTAAGGCAACTCGGAGAGGAGGGGAAAGGGAAGAAAAGAGGTTAATTCTCTTTTTAAGTTATGATAGAATACAAATATGCGATGGATAGCGATTAGCGGTGGTTGGCGGAAGACCACCCGAAAAATTGAAAATCAAGTGCGTCAAACAGTCCAAAAAATTATTCAGGAGGGCAACGGACTGGTCTCCGGGGGAGCTTTAGGAGTTGATTTTATTGCTCTTGATGAAGCCTTAAAACGTAACCCAGGAGCGAAAAGAATCAAAGTTTTTTTACCAGCAACTTTAGAAAAATACATTCAGCATTATCAAAAGCAAGCCCGCTTGGGAAGAATTACTCGATCGCAAGCCGAGAATCTTGCGGCTCAACTTAGCCAGTTGAAGCAAATTAATTCTAAAGCCCTGATTGAATACCCGGATTCTCGTTTTACCGAGGCAACCAAAAAGAGGATGTACTACGAGAGAGATGCGAGAGTTGTCCAGGCTTCAGAAGCGCTAATCACTTTTCACATCCAAACACCGGAAAGCAAGGGATTGGGGACGAGGGACACCATTAGAAAAGCCCAAAAGAAAGGAATCCCAGTAAAGATTTTCCATTATTTTGTCGATTAAAAAGTTATTCAAATTGTAAAAAAGTCTAATGAGCCAAAAAAGTCATCGGGAATCTTTAATGAATTTTCTAGGGAAAAATTTTCTTCTTTTTATTGTTTTTATTACCGGAGCGGCGGTTTTGGTGATTGAGGTAACCGCCACCAGAATTTTGGCGCCCTATTTTGGGAATACTCTCTTTACGATTTCCAGCATTATCGGCGTTATCTTGGGAGCTTTAAGTCTTGGTTATTATCTAGGAGGTGTTTTGGCCGATAGGCATCCTCGGCTTTCTGTCTTTTTCCTTCTTATCTTGGCGGCCGGACTTTTTTCTCTTTTAATCCAACTCTTTTCAGAAACTTTCCTTCCGCTTTTAGGGGGAATGCTCGGGATGAAAGTGGGTCCGCCGGTAGCAAGCTTGATTTTATTTTTTGTTCCCAGCCTTCTTCTCGGGATGATGTCTCCTTTTGTTATTAAATTAAAGGCTCGGGAGTTAAAAAAAATAGGAAAAGTTTCAGGCAGCGTTTTCTTTTGGTCTACTCTAGGCAGTATTGCCGGAAGCTTCTTAACCGGCTTTTTTCTTATTCCTCACTGGGGAATAAGCAGAATTATTTTTTATACTGGGATTTTACTGATTATCATCGGGCTTTTTGGGGGCTGGTTGACTAGAAAGAATCCGGCTAAAAATCGCTTTCAAATTTTCTCCCTTTTTTTGATAATAGTTGTTTTTGCTTTTAGCTTAGCGACCCTTTTCCGCTCTTTGCCGAAATCTATTCTTTATCAGAAAGATGGACTTTATAGCCAGATAACTATTGAGAATATTCAATGGCAAGGTGAAGAAGCTCGATTTTTATACCTTGATCGATCGGCGGAGGGGGGTATCTTCCTAGAGTCGGATGAGTTACCCTTTGCCTATACCCAGTATTATAGCTTGTATAAGATAGTGAATCCCCAAGCCGAGAAAGCTCTCTTTTTAGGGGGCGGGGCTTATTCTAATCCCCGGAAAATTCTTCTGGAGAAGAATAATATTCAAAGAGTGGACGTAGTGGAAATTGAGCCAGTTCTTTATTCCTTAGCCCAGCAATATTTTAAACTGCCAGTCGGGACGAGATTATTTAATCACCTTACTGACGGCCGAAGGTATCTTCAAGAAACAAGTCAGCGCTATGATTTAATTTTTGCTGATGTCTATTCTTCTCTTTATTCCATTCCCATTCATTTTACCACCCAAGAATTCTTTGCCCTGGCGGAAAGCAGACTGGCCGAGAACGGCCTTTTTTTAATAAATATCATCGGCCGCTTGGAGGGAGAGGGGAGGGACTTGCTTCTTTCAGAAATTAAAACCTTTCATTTGATTTTTGAAAAAACTTATTTGTTTCCCGTAGCTTCTCCCGACAGGCAGAAATTGCAAAATTATATTCTTCTGGGGTTGAAGAATGGTTCTCCGGGTATTGATTGGAGTGGAGAGCAGAAAAAACCTATTAATCCTCGAGATCTTAATCTTCGCTCGGCTTTTATTCTCACGGATGATTTTGCCCCGGTAGAATATTTAACGGCTCAACTTTTTGACTAGTTTTAAGAAACAAAAACAGGGTTAGTAACCCTGTTTTTGTTTCTTTTGCTGCCAGCTTTTTTAATACTTGCTGGTAGCGACTTTAGCGCTGAGGACCTTCCGACATCGGACGAGCTTCATTAACGGTCAACGTTCGACCGTCCAGCTCTTTGCCGTCCAGGGCTTTGATAGCTGCCTGGGCTTCTTCGTCAGAAGACATCTCCACAAAACCGAAACCTCTTGAGCGACCAGACATTTTATCTGTGATGATAGCAGCTGACTCAACAGTTCCTGATTTTGCAAAGGCGTCTTTCAAAGAGTCTTCCGTTGTGTCGTAAGAAAGACCTCCTACGTATAACTTCTTGCTCATTAGAATGTTTGTAATGAATTTTTATTTGTAAGGCGACCTCTTCTCTCTAGCTTCTGCTTCGAAGGTCCACACCTTTCCTCCTTAATTAATTATTATTAATTAAAAGAGGGAGAAAATCTATTGAGAAACTTACATGCGCTCTAATTATAAACATTAATTACTTTAGAAGTCAAGCAGTTAACGGAAGATTTGACCCAAATTTTCCAGAATGATTTCTTCTCTTAATCGCTTGTGCTATAATGTCACCACTTTAATTGGTCGACTAAAATTAATTTTTATTAGTAAATTATTATGGATCAAATATCTAATCCTCCTCAGGAAAAAGAAAAGTCTTCTGCCCCGACTTCTAAAAGGAAAGAAGACGGAATTGCTATTCTAAGTTATTTGGGAATCCTCTTTTTAATTCCTTTACTGGTTCGCCGAGATGATGATTTTTGTCAATATCATGCCAAGCAGGGGCTGATTTTGTTTATTGCTGAATTAATTACTAGTTTCATCGCTTGGATTCCTTTGCTTGGTTGGTTTATCGGCTTATTTGCTTGGATTCTTTGGGTTGTTTTCTCGATTATCGGTATTATGAATGTTCTCCAGGGAAAGAAAAAATCTCTGCCCGGAATAGGACAATTTGCTCAAAAGATTAACGTTTAAAAGTAAAATTAATCGTTCAAATTATGAAGTACTCAAAATTAATTGTCCCTGTTCTTATTGTCGGGATAGTTGTCTGGGTAGGAATCAGCTGGTGGGGGAGCAAAGGACCAGTTGACGAGGGGACTCCTTTACCCGGAGGAAGTTCAGAGGAGAAGGGAACATCAGAATCTCCTTTGGCTGAAGTTTTAGCAACGGCAAAAGATCTTCCTTCCTATGCACTTGATATGGTGACGAGTTATCCAGGTGAGGAAGTAATGACTGCCCGGCTTTGGGTTAAAGATGGAAGCAGAAAGCTGGAAAGCACAGCGGAAGGAGAGACAATGGTTTATCTTTTACAGGCGGCGACTCAAAGCTCCTACATTTACTTCCCGGAAAGCAAGACGGGAATGCAACTTGACTGGGATACGGCTCAAACAACGGCAGAAGAAATGCTTGGAGAACAATTAACCGACCTTGAAACGTACCAGCCGACTATCGTCGGTGAGGAAATATTAGACGGAAAAAACTGCCTAGTGACGCAATGGACGACGGAGGGAGCAGAAGGAAAGTCGTGGATTTGGAAGGAATATGGTCTTCCTATCCGGACCGAAATGACGATGGAGGGGGAGACTAGTGTTACGGAGCTCAAAAATATTCAGATAGGAAACGTTGCTGACAGTGAGTTTGAACTTCCTGACGATATCCAAATTACTACGTTGCCACAATAAATTCCAAAGCAATAAGAAAAAGGAAAGAACGGCGAAGAATGATTTCTATGGGTCGAGTCATTAAAATCTATTGCCAAAATTGTGGGACTCTACTTTTTAAGTATTGGAAGGAAAAGCCTGGGCATTTAGTCAAATGCTACCGGGAGAGAATTCTGAAAGATCATACGCAAGGGGATTTGAAGTGTCCGCAGTGCGGTCTTCCCTTTATCCGGGAAACAAATGTTTATGGGCAACCAGCTTACAAGATTATTCAGGGGAAGGTTCGGGTAAAATAGGAGAGTCAGTTGACGAGGAAATTAAAGAAAAATGAATAAATATCAGCAAAGAGAAAACTATCTTTACAATCCTCAATCTAAAGAGCCTTTCAAATTAAGTCGCTCAAAGATTGATTCCTTTTTAGAATGCCCAAGATGCTTTTATCTGGATAGAAGATTAGGACTACCAAGGCCTAGTATGCCCGGCTGGGCGTTAAACTCCGCGGTTGACTGTTTGCTTAAAAAAGAATTTGATTTGCTTCGCCAGAAAGGGGAGGCTCATAAATTAATGAAACAATACGGCATTGATGCTGTGCCCTTTGATCATCCGGATATGGATAAATGGAGAAATAATTTTCAAGGGCAGCAATACTTGCATCCGGAAACAAATTTGTTAGTTTTTGGAGCCGTTGACGATGTTTGGATTACTTCCAAAAAAGAATTAATTATTGTTGATTATAAATCAACCAGTACTTCTAAAGTAATATCTTTAGATGATGAATATAAGCAAGGGTATAAAAAACAACTTGAAATTTATCAATGGCTTTTCCGCCAAAATGGATTTAAGGTTTTAAACACTGGTTATTTTGTTTTTGCTAACGCCAGTAAAAATCGTCCAAAATTTGACGGTAAACTGGAATTTGAAGTTACTCTCGTTTCTTATGATGGCGATGATGCCTGGGTGGAACCAACGCTTTTTAAAATCAAAAAATGTTTGGATTCAGATCAGATTCCGGCTTTCGGAGAAGGTTGTGAATACTGCCGATACAGAGAATTAATTGGTCAACAATTAAAGGAATAATAAAAGAGGCACTTGATAAAAAAGGTCAAAAACAAAAGATTATTAAAAGATTATTATTTTTATGGATAATAAAGACTTAAACAATCTAAGAGAGGATTTAATTGGAGAATTAGTGGCCATCAATCAATATCAAGACCATATTGATGAGGCTGGAGACGAGGAAGTCAAAAAAGTTATGGGCCATATTCGAGACGACGAAAAAGAACATTTTGCTGAACTGACAAAACTGATTAGAAAGTTAGATTCTACCCAAGAAGAGAAATTCCAGAAAGAAGGGCTGTAAATTCTGAAGAAGAAGGTTTATAATATTTCCTTAACAGTTCTTTAGTTACGCTTTCGAGAGGAGGTGATTTAATTGGTTGGCAAGAAGAAACTGATGCAAGAAATCATTGAAGAGCAGCTGGCTTGCCATCCTCCGTCTTCGCCTTTCGGCGAGGGAATGAATGCTAGCCGAAAGCTCAAGGAGAAAATGGATAAGCTGGACTCAAAAGAACGCCGGTCAGTGAAGAAAGAAATTGAAAGAATTAAGTTTTTGAGAGTCCAAAAGTTGTTCGAAAGCTTTTATCGTTAAGGGGAGGAGAGAGTAAAACTTTCTCTTCCTCTTTCTTTTTATTGAGAAAAAGAGAAGAGGGATCTAGCTTTACGCTAATCCCTCTCATTTATCGGCTAATTCTAAAAGAGCGAGGGTTATTGTTTGAGTTATTCCTTGACGGGAAACGTCGTCTGGAAAAGACAAAGGATGACCGATTTTGACCACGATTTTTCCTTTCCAGAATCTAGGGAAAGGAAATTTCCCGTTTGGAAGAACCGTTTCTGAACCATCAATCCACATCGGGACAACAGCAGCTCCGGTTTGCTTCACTAGCCAGGCTGCTCCTTCCTTCAATTTTCTGATTCTCTTGCCGGCCCGGCTGAAAACTAACTCCTTTCCTTTAAAAGTTCTTCCTCCTTCCGGGAATAAGATTAGGACTTGACGGGCCTGGAGAATTTCTTTTATCTTTCTGACTGATTGTCTGCTGAGGGAAATCTGGCCTTGTTGTCGATCAATAGGAACAGAACGACTCCGGAAACACCAACACCATCGCGGTTCGTAAAAGTTTTTTCTGTCTGGGGTATTCCAGGGGACCAGTCGCGGGTGAAATACATACCTCGTAAAGAAAGCGAAGTTAGTTATGACTGGCTCCAGTAGAGTAGGGTGATTAGCTACCAGGATAAGGTTTCCTTGATGATAGGGAATTTTTTCCTGATAACTAATTTTGATCCGACCGGCTTTTTTCAAGACCTGCAGGATAGTTCCCAGCCCGAGGTGAAGAAGGTAAAAAAGAATGAACTGTCCTCCCTCAAGTAATCTTTTCATGCTAACCTCCTTGGCGGTTGATAGAATGAACCACCTTAATTTTAGCAGTCAGAGAGCGTTTTGAAAAGGGGAGACGATAAACTTAATTACCCCTCTGTTTTTGAGGTTTCTCTTGCGGGAATTTCTGTGATAAAATATTGGCAAGATGGAAATATTGACCTTAACCATTATTGTTTTTCTCCTGATGTTTCTTGGTTTAGTGGGCATTATCTTGCCAGTCTTACCCGGTTTGATCTTAAGCTGGGCCGGTTTTTTTCTTTATGCCTGGATGTATCAGTTTCAGAAGATTTCTTTAACGATAACCCTTATCTTTTTAGGGCTTTCTTTTGTTTTATCTCTTTTTGATTATTTACTGCCGATGCTCAGCGCTAAAAAATATCAGGCTAGTAGGAAGGGATTATGGGGAGCGGGGTTGGGTTTGTTTCTCGGAGGATTACTTTTCGGCCCGGCGGGAATTATTCTCGGTCCTTTCTTGGGAACCTTATTGGGAGAAATCTATGACAAGAAAGATATTTTAGTCGCTGTTAAATCAGCTCAGGCTTCAGTGATCGGTATTCTAATCAGCACTTCCGCGAAAATGGTCTTGGCCTTGGTTATGCTTGGCTGGGTGGTTATTTCTTTAGTCAAGTAAGCCGGTGATTAATTTTCCTATATTTTCTTTCAGCCGTCGGCTTTTCTCTTCCTATCTATTCTGGAGTTTCTTTTTCTTTTTTATTTTTCTTGGCCTGGGAATTTATCTTTCGGTTGGATATTATCTTCCGGGTCAGGACCAGATAATAACGGCCGGGATTCAGGATTGGAAAAATCCGCTGATAACGAAGATCTTTTCGGTTTTTAATTATTTTGGTCACTGGTCGATTATTCTTTTGTTTTCTTTTTTTCTGTTAGTCGCCGGGGAAATTCTTCGTCAGAGAAGGAAGATTCACCTTTTTTTATTAGCCGTGGTCTTAACTCTGGGAGTAAGCGAAATAGCAAAGTATTTATTTCAGCGAAGCCGGCCCGATTTGAATCTGGCTCTGATTTCAGCCCAAGGCTATTCTTTTCCCAGCAATCATGCCGTGATCGCCGTCGTTTTTTACGGTCTACTCAGCTACTTCCTTTTTCAATTCTTGAAGAGAGAGTGGTTGAAAAAGATATTGATTCTTTCTTTGGCTATTCTCGTCTTTCTTATTGGCGGAGCTAGAATCTATCTAGGGGCTCATTGGTTTTCCGATGTCATCGGGGGCTGGAGTTTAGGACTATCTCTCCTGATTCTTTTTTTGGGATTTTATCAGCGCTGGAAGAAGCCAATTTTAAAATTTTAGTTTTAGTATTAAGATTTATGTCTTTATCTATTGGTATTGTCGGTTTGCCGAATGTGGGAAAGTCTACTCTTTTCCAAGCGATTACCAAAAAACAAGTAGCTCGGGAGAATTATCCTTTCTGCACCATTGATTCTAATGTCGGGGTAGTAGCCGTTCCCGATGAGCGGGTTGATCAGCTAAGCCAATTGCATCATTCAGCCAAAAAAATTTATTCTACTGTTCAGTTTATTGATATTGCCGGCCTGGTGAAGGGAGCTCACCAGGGAGAGGGGCTCGGCAACCAATTTTTAGCCCAGATTCGGGAAGTAGACGCCATTGTTTACATCCTCCGCATTTTCCAGAATGACAAAATTATCAATACTTATCAAACGGTTGATGTTTTGAGAGACAAAGAAATCTTGGAAACGGAAATGATCTTAAAAGATTTAGAGACGGCAGAAAAAAGATGGGAAAGCCTGGTTAAATCACTTAAAGCCGGGAAAGAGGAGAATCAAAAGGAAAGACTGGTTTTAGAAAAGGCGAGGACTTATTTAACCGAAGGGAGAATGCTTCTTCAGCAATCTTGGGATGAGGAAGAAGAAAAGATTCTTCGCTCTTATCAGTTTTTAACTCTCAAGCCGAGAATCTATCTTCTTAATGGTTATCCTCGGGAGGTGCCCTCTTCCCTCATTGATCATTTTCGCCAGCAGGATTGTCCCTTTTTAGTAATAGATCTTCTCAATCAATTTGAGCTTTCTGAGCTTACTCCGGAAGAGAAAAAAGAGTTGGGTTTGCCTTTGGCCATGGAATTGGATGCCTTGATTCAAAAAAGTTATCAGCTTCTGGACCAGATTACTTTTTTTACTACTACTTCTAAGGAAACAAGAGCCTGGACGGTGAAAAAGGGAGCGACTGCTCCGCAAGCCGGCGGAGTGATTCATAGTGATTTTGAAGAGCGTTTTATCAAGGCGGAAGTTATCAATTGGAAAGAGCTTTTAGCTATCGGAAGCTTGGCTCAGGCGAAGGAGCAGGGTCGGATGAGAATAGAAGGCAAGGACTATATAGTGCAAGAGGGAGATGTTATCTGGATTCGGAGCGAGGTTTAAAGATCGAAAAGCCTTGACGAGAATTAGTTGTGGGTGTATATTCATAATAGTAATTTAAATTTATTCAAATACCATGTTTAGAAGAAAAAATTCCAATACTGGTTTTCCTCCGGGAAGAGGAGGAGGCCGTGGCCGGAATCGTCAACCAGGTGGCTTCGGTTTAGGTCCAGCTGGGGAATGCGTCTGTCCTCAATGTGGAGCAAAAGTTCCTCACCAGTTAGGAGTTCCTTGCTATCAGCAAAAATGCCCCCAGTGTGGAGCAACAATGACCCGGGCCAATTAACGCCTCTTTTTCTTATGAGAATTGCTATTTGTACTACCGGAAAAACCGCCGATTCTCTTGTTTCCCCGTTTTTAGGACGTTGTCCCTACTTTCTTTTTGTTGATGAAAGTAGCAGAAAAAGAAAATGGGAAGTAGTTGATAATCCGGCGATAGGAGCAAGGGGAGGAGCCGGAGTAGCCGTCGCTCAAATGATTGCTTCTCAAAAAGCAGAAGCGGTTATCTGCGGCGGGGTAGGTCCTAATGCTTTTGCCGTTTTGCAAGGAGCGGGGATTGCTTCTTATTTGGCAGGAGTTAATTTAAGGGCAGAAGAAGCCCTTGACCAGTTTCAGCAAGGGCAACTTTCTAAGGTTGATATTCCGACTTCGGCTCAAAGATTTGGTTTTGGTCCAGGCCGGGGTCGAGGAAGAAATAGATTTTATCGATAAACCATGAAACAAAATCTCCTTGAACAAGGGCGGGGTATCGCCCTCAAAGTAGTTTTTGTTGTTGCCTTTTTTTCTTTGGCTAAAGGCATAGCTGGATTCTTCTCGGGAAGCGTTGTTCTTCTAGCGGATGCTGTCCATAGCGCTGCTGATGCTTTATCAACGGTTTTAGTTTGGATCGGCTTAAAAATTTCCCAGAGAAAGCCCAACCAACAATTTCCTTACGGTTATTACAAGGCAGAGAATCTCGCTACTTTGTTAATAGCGGGCTTAATTTTTTATGCCGGTTTTGGGTTTATTCGAGAAAGCATTCTGAAATTAACTACAGTTTACGAACTGCAAATTCCGTGGATAGCAGTGGGAGTTGCTTTCTTGGATGCGGTCGTGATGTTTTTGGTTGGCAGCTATGAAGTGAAAGCGGGGAAGAGAATGAACGCTCAAAGTCTTGTTGCTGATGGGTCGGAATCAAAAATGCATCTTTTTTCTTCTTCCGTTGTTCTTCTCGGTCTTCTGGCTTCCTGGTTCCATATTCCTTATGTTGAAGGGATAGCGGGAATTATTATTTCCCTCTTTATTTTTTCTATTGGTATTACTTCGGCCAAGGATTCTATCTTGTCTTTGATGGATGTTTCTCCCGACCCGGAGACGGAAAAAAAGATTAAAAAAATTATCAAGGGAACTTCTGGAGTTCAGGATTTTGGCAGTCTGCGACTTCGTAAATCGGGACCCTTTATTTTTGGTGAAGCAAAAGTTCTAATGCAACCCGGTGTTCAAATTACCCGAGCTCATCAAGTTACAGAGGAGGTAGAAGGAAACATTAAACTCCAAATTCCCCAAGTGGATTCTTTTCTGATTCATATTGAGCCGCTAGCCGTAAAGAAAGTAAAAGTGGCCGTTGCTTTAGAGGAAGACCGGGGGCTAAAATCTAAGCTCAATTCTTCTTTGAGCCACAGTCCGTTTTTTGCTTTAGCCGATCTTCAGAAAGGGAAAATTTCTTCCTTAGTTATTAAAAAAAATCCCTACCAAAAGAAAGAATTAAGAGCCGGTTTAAGCGTCGGCCGCTATTTAGTGAATAACCGGGCCAATGTTCTACTGACCCAAGAAATTGGGCCAATCAGCTTTCATGTCCTTGATGACAGTCTAGTGAAAATTTATCAGGGGCAATCAGGAAATTTAGGAGAAACCATTCAAGATTTTCTGGAAAATAAATTATCCCGGATTTATAAACCAACGACGGAAAAGAAATAATAATAGAAGACTAATTTAACCCTTCTGGTTATAATGGCAAAAAAACTCCAACAAATCGCTATTACCGGAGGCAAGGGCGGGACTGGTAAAAGTACTTTTTCCCTTTTGCTGTTGCGGGAATTACTGCAGCAAGGAAAAAAGGTTATTTTAAGCGACGCTGATGTTGAATGCCCGGATGATTATTTATTATTAGGAAAGACTCTAGGAAAAATACAACAAAAAGTATGGGCAGATTTTCCTAGATTAATCAAGAAGAAATGCCAGAAATGCGGACGGTGCGTAGAGGTTTGCCGTAGCCACGCTATTTTCCAAGCTCCCGGACAATACCCGGTTTTTGTGAAAGATCTTTGCTCGGGATGCGGTGCTTGTCAATTGGTCTGCCCCTTCGGAGCTATCAAG
>Ga0315539_1001641_pt1 | contig 16477 bp, 19 predicted proteins | sample SalMarSW160150MG_FD_203097 | JGI IMG/M metagenome (GOLD analysis project Ga0315539, IMG submission 203097) | Salt marsh sediment microbial communities from the Plum Island Ecosystem LTER, Massachusetts, United States - Salt Marsh Sediment SW1601-150 ... | reverse complement strand
GGGCATCTACCTCTTCGTAGCCAACGCCATTGAGGAGAAACAGGCCAGGGTGGTAGTCCTCTTCATGCTGCTGGCGGGCATCGGCCAGGCCCTCCTCGGCTTCTACCAGTTCTTCGGCCGCGTGGGCCCGCAGGCTTTCGTCGTCCTCGGCCGCTTCGTGCGGGCCTACGGCACTTTCGAGCAGCCCAATCCGTATGGGGGGTATTTGGGGCTGGTTTTGCCGCTGGCCTGCGGTGTGCTGCTGGGTGTTGGCAAATTGGGATATTGGAGATTGGATATTAGCTATTTAGTCGCTATCCTCGGCCTCGCCACCATGGGGCCCGCTTTGCTCATGAGCTGGTCTCGGGGGGCCTGGCTGGGCTTTGCCGCGGCTTTCGTTCTGATGAATCTGGCATACAGCCGGCGAGCGGCCGCTTTCTTCGCCCTGATTTGTTTGCTGGTCGCCTCAGTGATGCTGTTGGGAAGCATGCAGGTGCTGCCTCAGGGCATCACGCAGCGCATCACCGATTTCCTCCCCTACCTGCACGTTTTCGATGTGCGAGGCGTGAAGCTAACCGATGCCAACTACGCCGTGGTGGAGCGAATGGCTCATTGGCAGGCCGCCTGGGGAATGTTCAACGACCGACCCTGGCTGGGAGTGGGCATCGGCAACTACGAGCCGGTCTACCCGGCCTATGCCCTCCCGGGCTGGACGGAGCCACTGGGCCACGCGCACAACTACTACCTCAACCTCGCCGCCGAAGCCGGGCTGATCGGCCTGGCCGCCTACCTCGTCCTCTGGGGGACTGTTTTCTGGCAGGCCTGGAAAGTGATCCGGGCGACCCAGGGCTATTGGCGAGGGGTGGCGGTTGGCATTCTGGGTGCCTTGACTCACCTCTCAGTACACAACGTCTTCGATAACCTCTACGTGCACAACATGTACCTGCACGTGGCCATGTTGCTGGGATTGCTCTTTGTGGCCGTGAAACGTGAGGACGTGAAACGTCAAACGTGAAGATGTGAAATATGTCATGGAAAACAGCCCTACGCTATCCAGAATTGCCAACTTCGCTCGCGCCAATTCCAAAGAGATCACGCGCTTTCTCAAGTTCTCCGTGGTGGGCACGCTGGGGGCGATGATTGATTTCGGTGGCCTCAATCTGCTCATCCTGGCCTTCAGCTTCAGCAAGGTGCTGGCGAATACCTGTTCGTTCACAGTGGCGGTGTTCAGCAACTTTATCTGGAACAGGCTGTGGACGTTCCCCGAATCGAGGGACAGGCCCATCGCCCCGCAACTCGTCCAGTTCTTCCTGGTCAACGTCGGCGGCCTGCTGCTCAATCAGACCATCTTCCTCAGCCTGGATGCTTTGGTGCTGGGCGAAGCGGGCGCGTTGGCGGCTCCGATGGCAGCGTTGGCCCTCAATATCGGCCTGGCCCATTTCGAGTTGGCCTATAATTTGTCCAAAGCGATCGCTACCATCATCGTGCTGTTTTGGAACTTCGGCGCCAATCGCCTTTGGACCTACCGGGGGATTTAGGATTGCGCATCGGTATTGATTACACGGCGGCGGTTCGCCAGGGAGCGGGCATCGGGCGCTATACGCGGGAGCTGGTGAGAGCACTGGCGAAGCTCGATCGAGATAATGATTACGTGTTGTTCGCAGCGGTGCGCGGAGCCGCAGTGTCGGACTCCCCAACTTGTTGGGGGGGCGGCGCGGCAAGCCCCAACAAGTTGGGGACTCCAGCCCGTTATTCACACGAACTCCCCAAAACTCCCAGTTTTCAGATGCGCTCGGTGCCCCTTTCCGACCGCGCCCTGGCTATCCTGTGGCATCGCCTGCGACTGCCCCTCTGGGTAGAGCTGGCCACCGGCGCGGTGGACATCTTCCACTCGCCCGACTTCGTTCTGCCGCCGGTGCGCCGGGCCAAAACCATGCTCACCGTCCACGACCTGTCCTTCATTCGCTACCCTCAGTGCGCCGACGCCAACCTGCGGGCCTATCTCAGCCAGGTGGTCCCCCGCTCCGTGCACCGCGCCGATCTGGTGCTGGCCGATTCGCAGAGCACCAAAGACGACCTGGTGGAGCTGCTGGACGTGGCGCCCAACAGGATCGAAGTGGTCTACCCTGGCGTGGAGGAGCGCTTCCGTCCCATCAAGGATCAAGCCTACTTGGAACAAGTGAGAAAGCGGTACAACCTCCCACCCCGGTTCATCCTTGGCCTGGGCACCCTGCAACCCCGCAAGAACTTCACCCGCCTCATCGAAGCCTTTGCAAGTATGCAAGTGGGCAAGTATGCAAGTTTGCACCTGGCCATTGCTGGGGGCAAAGGCTGGCTATACGAGGAGATCTTCGCCACCGTCGAACGGCTGGGCCTGGAGGAGAAGGTCGTCTTCCCCGGCTTCGTGGCCGACGAGCACCTGCCCGCCCTCTACAACCTGGCCGACCTGTTCGCTTTCCCCTCCCTGTACGAGGGCTTCGGGCTGCCGCCCCTGGAGGCCCTGGCCTGCGGCACGCCTGTAGTGACCTCTGACGCCTCCTCCCTCCCTGAGGTGGTGGGCCAGGCGGGGCTGATGGTAAAAGCCACAGACGTAGAAGCCCTGGCCCAGGCCATGCAGCGCGTTCTGGAGGACAACGCGCTGCGGGAGGAGATGATCGCCAGGGGATTACAGCAAGCGAAGAAGTTTACGTGGGAGAAGGCAGCGGCAAAGCTCCTAAGCCTGTACGAGGCAATATCCAATATCTAATATCCGGTAGCCAAAATGCAATCTTGCAAACAAACTTTCTTAACGCCAAAATTCTGCCCTCACTGCGCTGGCCGGCTGGCCTCCCAGACGATTGACGAGAAGGAGCGCCTGGTATGTCAGGAGTGTGGCTTCATTTTTTACCTCAACCCCAAGGTGGCCGCAGGCGCGCTGGTAGAGGACGCGGGACGAGTCGTCCTGGTGCGGCGAGGGATCGAGCCCCACTTTGGCTCCTGGACGCTGCCGGCGGGCTTCGCCGAGTACGGCGAAACCATCGAGGAGACGGCCATCCGCGAGTGCCGCGAGGAGACAGGGCTGGAGATAGAGTTGGACGACCTCCTGAGCGTATACTCTGTCAATAGTGATTTCTACGGGCATCTGGTCCTCGTCCTCTACTCCGCCCACGTGGTAGGCGGAGAGCTGGTAGCCGGCGACGATGCCAGCGAGGCAGGTCTCTTCGCGCCCGATGAACTGCCGAGAGACCTGGCTTTCCAGGCCCACCGCCAGGCGCTACGTGAGTGGACAAAAGCCATCGAAGAGTAAGATGTCCCCCTCCCTCTCAGGGAGGGGTTAGGGGAGGGTGGGTCTTGCATTGAGGAATCCACCCCCACCCAACCTTCCCCTGCGAGGGGGAGGAGATGAACAGTTTTGAGGAGAGTGTGAGGTGAAAAAGATGGATGCAGCTACTACCATCATGGTCGCCTTGGCCGTGATCCTGACCGTCGTTGCCTATTTTCGAGGTGGCGTGCACCTGATCGGCCTGAGGTTGGGCGCCAAGACCATCTGGGACAACCTGCTTCTCCTGTTGGCCTCCTTCGCCGTGGCCGGCCTGGCGCGGGTGCTGATCCCCAAAGAGGTGATCAGCCAGTGGCTAGGAGCTCAGGCAGGGTTCAAGGGCATCCTGCTGGGCTGCATTGCTGGTGGACTTGTGCCCGGCTCGCCCTACTCCGTCTTCCCCATCGCCGCCTCTTTCTACGAGGCCGGGGCGAGCATGGGCACGATGGTGGGCTTTATCACTGCTTACTCCCTCTGGTCAGTAAGCCGTCTGCCATTAGAGGCGGGTATCATCGGGCCGAAAGTCACACTGGCGCGGGTGATCTCCACGCTGATCTTCCCACCCGTTGCCGGCCTCATCGCCCATCTCTTTTTGGCCAAGATATAGCCAGGAGGCAACGATGTTTGACCCCGCAGTGCTCAAAAGCGGCAAGACGAGGGAGCGACGAGAGCCAGCTCTGGCTATCTTGTCCGCAGCCCTGGAAGCAGTGGATCCCGCCAACGCCATCAAACGACAGGTTTCTCTCTCCGATGACACCTTGCGCATCGGCCAGCGAACTTATGACCTCACTCACTACCGCAATATCTACGTCATCGGCGGAGGAAAAGCTGGCGGCTCCATGGCCCAGGCCGTCGAGGAGATTTTGGGTCGGCGCGTGACCGCCGGCCTGGTCAACGTCAAGTACGGCTACGGAGCGGAGACGGAGATCGCTCACCTGAACGAGGCCGGCCACCCCATCCCCGACGCCGCCGGGATGGCCGGCACGAGGCAGATGGCGGAGCTGGCCCGCCAGGCCACGGACGAGGACCTGGTCTTATGCCTCATCTCGGGCGGGGGGTCGGCGCTGATGACCCTGCCCGCAGAAGGCATCACCCTGGCGGACGTGAAATCGCTGACCGATGCCCTGCTGCGCTGCGGGGCGACCATCAACGAGATCAACGCCGTGCGCAAGCACCTCTCTCAGATCAAGGGCGGCAACCTGGCTCGCCTGGCCTACCCCGCCGAAATCGTCTCCCTCATCCTCTCCGACGTGGTGGGAAGCCCGCTGGACGTCATCGCCTCCGGGCCGACGGTTCCCGACCCCACCACCTTTGCCGATGCCTGCGGCGTCATCGAAAAGTACGGCCTGCTCGACGAGCTTCCCAACCCTATCGTCGAGCGGCTGTGGCAGGGCGCGGAGGGTCTGATCCCGGAGACACCCAAAGTGGGCGCTGAGGCCTTCACCCGAACCCACAACCTGATCATCGCCAGCAACGAGGTTGCCGCTGAAGCGGCCACTACGAAAGCTAAGGAGCTAGGATTCAACGCCTTGCTGCTCTCCACCTTCGTCGAGGGCGAGGCCAGGGAAGTAGCCAGGGTCTTCGCCGCCATCGCCAGGGAGATCCTCCATTCGGGCCGCCCCCTGCCCCGGCCAGCCTGCGTGGTAGCCGGCGGCGAGACGACGGTGACTATCCGTGGGAAGGGCCTGGGAGGCCGCAACCAGGAGATGGCCCTCAGCGCTGCCCTGGAGATAGCCGGCCTGGAGGAGGTGATGATCGTCCCCCTGGCCAGCGACGGCACCGATGGCCCCACCGACGCGGCGGGCGCCATCGCCGACGGCTCCACCCTGCGGCGAGCCCAGGCGGCGGGTCTGTCGGCTGCCCAGTACCTGGCCGACAACGATTCCTACCACTTTTTCCAGCAGTTGGGCGATCTGCTCGTCACGGGGCCGACCAATACGAACGTGAATGATTTGACGTTCACCTTCGTGTTTTAGAGCATGGGCCAGAGGAAGTAGCTTCCCGCAGCGGAGGTTGGTCGTGAAACGTGAGGACGTGAAACGTGAATTTAAGAAGAGCCTTGCTCCACTGGGGATCGCCCTCGCCCTGGTTGGCTACTGGGGCCCCTGGGTGAGTCACAAAACGGCCGCGCTGGTGCTGAGCGGGCTGGACATGGCCGAGTTCGTCAAGTTCCTGCCTGGGGTGAGAGCGGGCACCGAGTTCATGATCCGCGAGCTCTTCTATCTGCCCCTTCTGGCCGCAGCCCTCTGCCTGGCCTTGATGGGCAGCACCCACTACTTTTGCTATCCCCTGTGGGCCAGAGCGCTCATGGTGATAGCCGCCATCGTGCTGGCAATCATCGTCCTGCCTCCCTATCCCTTCATCCTCCGGGCTCTAAGCTCCGACGAATTTCGACGACAATTCTTGATGGCGGCAGGCTGTTTGGCCGTCATCGCGGCCTCCCTGCTCTATCGCCGCTTGCCGAGGGCCGTAGTAGCTGGCCTGCTGATCGTCGTCTCCCTCGCCGGGGCCATTCCCCCAGTGTGGCAATTCCTCTCTATCCGCAGCGCGCTGGACAGCGTTTACGGTCAGCCTATCCACATCGGCTGGGGGCTGTGGCTGATGGTCGCCGGGTTCCTGGTCGTGGCGGGGGCGGGAGGTTGGATATTGGATATTGGAGGTTGGAACGAGCACCCAACCAACAGGCTTGACCCTGGCCTCAGACCGTGATAAAATAGGCGTGAAACGTGAAGACGTGAAACGTAAGGCTAAAAGGGAGGTTAGACAATGGACAACAAGATCAAAAGCACTGATGGAGGTGAAAAAGTGGAAGAGCAGGAGAGGGGCGACGTGGGCGACGTTACCGCTGAGACGGTGAACATCACCCAGGGGGGAGCCCGCAATGTGCAGGGAACCAACGTCACCCTGCGCCAGGCGGGAGCGCAATCCGTCACCGCGGACAAGCTGGTTGTCCGACAGGGGGGCGTGATGAAGGCCCAGGCAGACCACCTGGAGATGCTCAGTGGAGGCATCGGCTTGGCCCAGACGCAGACGGCCAGTCTCACCGCCTCGCAGGCGGGCGCTGTTATCTCTGAAGGCAACGTGACGATGGAGCAATCGGGGGCGCAGGTGCTGCTGGCTCGCGGCGACGTGACCATGGACCAGAGCGGAGCAGTGGCGATGGTCGCTCGCAACGTCAAAGCCGAGAACAGCGGCGTGGTGTTCTTGCTCGCCAGCGAGGTGGAAGGCACCGTCAACACCGCCTTTGGTCCGCGCGAGTCGGTCATCTTCGGCGCGGTGGCGGGAGCGGTGGCCGGGCTGGTGATGTTGCTGGCCAAGTTGGCGAAGCGGGAGTGAGCGGCCATTCACTACATCAAGCCCCTGCGATTCATCGGTGAACCCATAGAGGTCCGGTTCGATCAGCCGCCGACGCTGGAGAAGAAGCCAGGTTGCCCCGACCAGTTTGTCTGGCGGGGAGAGACCTACCGCGTCGTCGAGAAACTGAGCGAATGGCACGACTACGGCCGTCGAGGTCGGATGACGGTCAACATGCGCCCCGAACATGCACTTGCAGCCTCGCGTCGTGGCTCGTGGGGCGTGGGGCGGGACTACTACCGCGTGCGCACCAATAGCGGCCAGGTCTTTGATTTGTACTATGATCGGGCGCCCAAGAAGGCGGGAGACCGCAAAGGGGCCTGGTTTCTGTACCGGGAAATGTCTGAGTCCCAGGAGGAAGAATGACAGCCGAGGCGATTGACCCCAGCGAAGTTCGGTTTTTCAGTGGCAGCTCCCACCCCCAACTGGCCGCCGAAATCGCCAACTACCTGGACGTGCCACTCGACGAGACTGAGATCACTCGATTTAGCAACGATAACCTGTATATCCAACTTGGGGCCAGCGTACGTTCACGCCAGGTGTTCATTGTCCAGTCACTCTCTCCCCCCGTGAACGACCATCTGATGGAGCTGCTCATGATGATTGATATCGCTCGGGCAGCGGCAGCCAAGGAGATTCACGCCATCATCCCGTACTTCTCCTTTGGCCGTTCTGACAAGAAAGATGCCCCTCGCATCTCCATCACTGCCAGACTAATTGCCGATCTGCTGCAGACGGCTGGGGCTACACACGTAATGACCATGATGCTTCACTCGCCGCAGGTACACGGTTTTTTCAGTGTGCCGACCGATCCGCTCAGCAGCCGACCGGTCTTCACCCAGTACTTTCAACAGCGCGACCTGTCGAGCACAATCGTGGTCGCACCAGACATGGGGCACGCCAAGTCGGCTGCTCGCTTCGCTAGAGGACTGGGCCTGCCAGTGGCAGCAGGTAACAAGGAACGCATTTCCGATACAAAAGTTTACGTCAACGGAATAGTAGGTCAACAAGTACACGGTTGCAAACGGGCTCTGATCTTTGACGACGAGATCGCTACCGGCGGCTCTGTCCTCGAAATAAGCAAGCTCCTGATCCGAGATGGCATCGAAGAGCTGTGGATAGTCTGCACCCACGGGGTTTTCGTACGAGGGGGGCTTGAAAAACTGGCCGCCCTCCCCCAAATCACCGACATCGTAACCACTGATACCGTTCACATCCCCCCAGAGAAGCGCCACCCCAAACTACACGTGCTCTCTGTGGCCCACGTTTTCGGCGAAGCTATTCGCCGCAACTATCTGCGACAGTCAATTGGGGATCTGTTTGTCTTTGGAGAAGAGAATCCGTGAACATAAAGCGGAGGGCGTTATGACAACCAGAGATCTGCGGCGAGCAAACGAAGAGACCCAAGAGGCATGGAACCAAAACGCGGCCTTCTGGGACGGGCGCATGGGCGAGGGCAACGATTTCGTGGAGGTGCTGGTCTGGCCCGCCACGGAGCGGCTGCTGGAGTTGCGTCCAGGTGAGCGGGTGCTCGACATCGCCTGCGGCAACGGTCTGTCCTCCCGCCGCTTGGCCGCCCTGGGCGCCGAGGTGGTGGCGTTCGATTTTGCGGCCGAGATGATCGCTTATGCCCTGGAGCGCACGACCGAGCACGCTGACCGCGTCGAGTACCTGGTGCTGGACGCCACCGACGAAGCCGCGCTGCTGGCGCTGGGCGAAAGGCAGTTCGACGCCGCCCTCTGCAACATGGCGCTGTTCGACATGGCCGAGATCGAGCCGCTGATGCGCGCCCTGACCCGCTTGCTTCGTCCCGGCGGGCGATTCGTCTTCTCAGTGCTCCATCCCTGCTTCAACAGCCCCCACATGGCCCTCGTCGCCGAGATGGAGGATCGAGGGGGCGACATCGTCACCGTCTACTCGGTGAAGGTGTTCAGCTACATGACTCAAACGGTGACCCACGCCGCTGCCATGCGGGGTCAGCCAAGGCCGCAGCTTATCTTCCACCGGCCATTGGAGGTGTTGCTCAGTAAAGGCTTCGACGCCGGGTTCGTGCTGGATGGCCTGGAGGAGCGGGCGTTTCCGCCGGATCATCCATCCACCAGAGATTACCTCTCCTGGGGGGCGAACTTCAGCGAGATCCCGCCGGTACTCGTGGCGCGGATGCGGCTATCAAGGAGAACGTGAGTGGACATTCGAGCCTACAACCGCCTGGCCTGGGACAGGGAAGTCGAGCGCGGAAATGAGTGGACTGTTCCAGTCAGTGAAGAGGCTATCGCCGCCGCGCGGCAGGGTCAGTGGGAAATTATCTTGACGCCGACGAAACCAGTGCCCAAAGAGTGGTTCCCGGATTTGAAAGACCTCGATGTCCTTTGCCTGGCTTCGGGCGGAGGGCAGCAGGGCCCGATCCTGGCTGCGGCGGGGGCAAAGGTGACCGTCCTCGACAACTCGCCCCGGCAGTTGGCACAGGACCGTTTCGTCGCCGAGCGGGACTCGCTCGCCATCACCACCGTCGAGGGTGACATGGCTGACCTTTCGACGTTCGCCGACCAGAGCTTTGACCTCATCGTGCACCCCGTCTCCAACGTGTTTGTCCCCGACGTGCGGCCAGTGTGGGCGGAAGCGTTTCGGGTGCTGCGGCAGGGTGGCGCGCTGCTGGCTGGTTTCTCCAATCCGGCCATCTATCTCTTTGACTACGATCTCGCCGACCGTACTGGTATCCTCCAGGTCAAGTACGCCCTCCCCTACTCCGACGTAACCAGTTTGAGCGAAGAGGAAAGGCAGCGATACATTGATAAGGGCTTCCCTCTTGAGTTCAGCCACACCCTGGAGGATCAGATCGGCGGGCAACTCGACGTTGGCTTTGTGATCGCTGGCTTTTACGAGGATTCCTATGGAGAGGAAGAGGAAGACATAGTGGCGAACTACATGCCAACCTTCATCGTCACGCGGGCGATCAAGCCTTTGCCCTTCACATTCCAGCCCGTCGTCGAAGCCAGCGTCCGCGGTATCCTGAAGTGGCGCTACGAGGCACCTTATGACCTCTACAACATAGCTCCTGACGACGTCGAGAAGGAAATGCAATGCTTTCTCGACCCGCAGAACGCCTACCACACCATCACCGACGAGCGTGGCGACCTGGTGGCCTATTGCTGCTTTGGTCCGGATGGACAGGTGCCCGGAGGCGACTACAACGCCGACGCGCTCGACATCGGCCTGGGCGTGCGGCCAGACCTGACGGGGCAAGGGCGTGGCCTCACCTACGTCAACGCCGTACTCAATTTCGCCCGCCGCACCTTCCCGCCCACCGCCTTCCGGGTCACGGTAGCCGAGTTCAACCAGCGCGCGCTACGGGTGTGGGAGAAGGCGGGCTTCCGGCCTGTGCAGACGTTCCAGAGGAGCGGAGACGGCCTGCCGTTTGTGATACTGGTCCGAGAGGAGTGAGCAACCTTAGGTTGGAGGTTGGATCGTGGAAATCGGCTATCGGCCCATTGGCATCATTCACAGCCCGTTCACAGAGATCGAAGGCATGCCCATCCAACCCACAGGGGCCTCCGGGATTCGAGGCAGCGTGGAGGTTTTTCCCGAATTCGCGGAAGGTTTGAAAGACCTGGACGGCTTTTCCCACGTCATTTTGCTCTACCATTTTCACCAGGTCCGAGAGGTCAAGCTCGTCGTCACTCCCTTCATGGATCCCCAGCCCCGCGGAGTTTTCGCCACCCGAGCTCCCAAGCGTCCCAATCCCATCGGGCTGTCCATCGTGAAACTGCTAAGCATTGAGCAAAACGTCCTGCGCGTTGAGAACGTGGACATCCTCGACGGCACGCCTCTGCTGGACATCAAGCCGTACGTACCGGAGTTTGACCATCATCCAGCCGACCGGGTGGGCTGGCTGGCACGGGCCAAAGGTCAAGTCCGGCGCCAGAAGTCCGACAGTCGGTTTCGGTGAAAGGAGTGTGCAAAATGGCAACCCGACATCCCTTTAACTGGCTTTCCGCCTCTGGGCAGAAGCGCGCGTTCGTAGCACTTCTCGCCCTCACGCTGGCCGTAATGGTGAGCCTGAACGCCCTGGGCGGCTCTCTGAACACCGAGGTTGCACCACTGGGCATCGTTTCGTTCGAGCTCGCGGGGAAGCTCTCCGTCGTTCGGAGCATGGTCGAGTCGTGGGGGCAGACGGGCCGGGTCTACGCCGGGCTGAATCTCGGCCTTGATTACCTCTTCATGGTCGCCTACTCCAGCACCATCGCCCTGGGCTGCGTGTTGGTGGCCCGCAGCCTGTCACGACGAGTCGAGTTTCTCTCCTTCGCGGGAGTGCTCCTGGCCTGGGCGCAGTTTGGGGCCGCGCTGCTGGACGCCGTGGAGAACTACGCCCTCATCCAGCTTCTGCTCGGGTCCCAGCAAGCGCTGTGGCCTGCGGTAGCTCGGTGGTGCGCCATACCGAAGTTCCTGATCGTAGCTGCTGGCCTCGTCTATGTCAGCGTGGGTGCTGTCTTGGCTGTGGTGACGAAGGGCCACAGACCCCAATAGAAAAGGAGCACACAAAATGATTGCCAAACGAGCCCAAGAGATCAAACCCTTTATCGTCATGGATGTCCTGGACAGGGCACGCGCTATGGAACACGAGGGCATCAATATCATCCACCTGGAGGTGGGCGAGCCTGACTTCGACACTCCGCAATGCGTCAAAGACGCGGCCTGCCAGGCCCTGGAAGAGGGGCACACCCATTACACTCACAGCCTCGGTGTTTTAAGGCTCAGGGAAGCCATCTGTGAGCACTACCTAGAGAGATACAACGTATCGGTGCATCCCGACCAGATGGTGATCACTTCAGGCACTTCCCCTGCCATGTTCCTGATATTCTCGGCCCTGCTGGAGGATGGCGACGAAGTGATCATCTCCGACCCGCATTACGCCTGCTACCCCAATTTCATCAGATTCGTGCAGGGCACTCCCGTGATGGTGCCGGTCTACGAGGAGGACGGCTTTCAATATCGGCCCGAAGCGATCGAGGAAAAAATCGCCAGCAGGACAAAGGCCATATTCATCAACTCCCCTTCCAATCCAACGGGGAACCTGCTGTCCGAAGGCCGCATGAGGGCCATCGCCAAATTCTCGCCGTACATCATCTCCGACGAAATCTATCACGGCCTGGTTTACGAGGACCAGGAACATTCCATTTTGGAATTCACGGACCGTGCCTTCGTGCTGAACGGCTTCTCCAAGCTTTACGCCATGACCGGGCTAAGGCTTGGCTACCTGATTGCGCCCCAGCCGTTCGTGCGGCCCATCCAGAAAATCCAGCAGAACTTCTTTATCTCCGCCAACTCTGTGGTTCAGATCGCCGGCATCGCCGCCCTGGCAAAAGCGGGGGAAGACGTGGCCCGCATGAAGAGCATCTACAACGAGCGCAGGCAATACATGGTCAAACGCCTCAAGGAGCTGGGCTTGGGCATCACCGTTGAACCCACCGGGGCCTTTTACGTGTTCGCCAACGCCAGGCACATCTCGAAGGACTCATACAAGCTGGCCTTCGACATCCTGGAAAAAGCTCACGTGGGGGTGACGCCGGGGATTGATTTCGGGGATAATGGCGAGGGCTACCTCAGGTTCTCGTACGCGAACTCGCTGGAGAACATAGTGGAAGGATTGAACAGGATAGAGAACTACCTTCGAGTTTCCTCTCTTCTCTAAATGCGCAGCTCCACCACGTCGCCATCATGGAGGACGTAGTCGCGCTGCACCATCTGCCCGTCGTATACCGCACTGCCCCAGACTCGGGCCGATTTCAGTTTCTTGAAAAAATCCTGGTGGATCTCTCTGGCAAACTCCTCTACCGTGCCCCCTTTCTCCAGTATGAACGGGGAGCTGAGATCAGGCTCTTTCCCAGGGGTTTTGGAGTAAACACGGATTACCTCCAGCCGCTCGAACACGACCCGCTTCAGGAGTTCGAGGTTGCGACCGGTAGCCGCAGACACAGGGAGCAAAGGCCAGTCGTCCTCAAGCAGTTGGCGAAAGATCTCAAAAACATCGTCGGAATCCTGGTCATCGCTCTTGTTGGCCAGCACTAACAGCGGCTTGAAGGTCAGACGCGGTTGTTCGGGGTAACGATCTTTGAGGCGAAGGGGCACGATGCGGTGCTCTTGCAGAAAAGCGATGGTATCCTCAAGCTGCTGAACTGGATCCGTCTGTAGATCCACCACCAGCAGGATGAGGTCTGATCTTCGAATAAGATTCAGCAGCTCCGGCTCCACAAAGCCCCTGTTCAGCGGCGGTGTATCCACCAACTGGATCTGGACATCTTCCATGAGCATCATTCCGGGAGTGGGTTTCCAGGTAGTGAAAGGAGACTCGGACACTTCGGGGGTGGCGTTGGTCAGGGCTGCCACCAGAGCGGATTTCCCCACGTTGGCAGGGCCGACGACCACCACTTGCCCCGCGCCTTCTTTTTCGATATGAAAGGCGGAATCGCGCCTGCTGACGCCCTTGCGGCCCTGGGACGCGGCTTTCAGCTCGGAGAGTCGCCGGCGTAGACCGGCCCTCAGTTTGTCCGTGCCCTTGTGCTTGGGAATGAGGCTGATGTATTCTTCGAGACAGGCGATTTTCTCCGCCACCGACTTGGCGGCGCGATATCGCCTTTCCGCGTCAATTGCCTCTGGAGGAAGATTTGTTGGCATAGCTATCTGATCGCTTGCGCCTTCTTTGGCTTGTTGTGGAGCGGGTCAACGGTGGCTCCGCCTCCCTACCCCTTCCCAGCGGCACTCTTCGTTCCTGCAGCGGTAGCGAGACACCGGCACCAGCAGCGATAGCAAACGATCCTGCCAACGGCGGTGGGTGCGGCGCAACTCTCCGCCGCACACCGGGCAGGTACGGCGGGTCTGTAGTTGGGACTGCAGCCGTAGCCGCAGCCGCCGGAGCACTATGAGGATGGCCAGGACGATCAACGCCAGCCCAATCATATCTGAGACGGTGGTATGGAGGATGCGGTAGACCACAGCGCTGACGACGGTCCACACCGCTCCGCTGACGGTACGCCAGGCGGCGCGCAGGAAGGAGAAGATGGTGACACGGATCTCCATCCGCTCTACCAGCAGGAACAGGCCCAGAAGGGCCATAAGCAAGGCAACCAACTCTATTCGGTACTCGCGGAGAAACTGTTTCATAGCATGTCCCTCTGTAAATAAGTCCAGCCTGACTGATAGTATACCAGATTTCAGCTCCTTTGGCAAAGCAAAAAGCCGCCTGTGCGTTTGACGCAGACGGCTTTTTAGAATATACTATCTGGAGGTTGGAGATTGGAGAGGTGACGTGCCATGACTATCCTACCCGAAGATCTGATAAAGCTGCTATTAGCGGTGCTCGTCGGTGGACTCGTCGGCGCTGAGCGCGAGTTCCGCGACAAGGCGGCGGGCTTCCGCACGATCATCCTCATCTGCGTCGGCGCGACTCTGTTCACCATCTTCTCGCTCAAGCTGGGCGGCGACAGAGACCCGGTGCGCATCGCCGCGAATATCGTCAGCGGTGTCGGATTCCTCGGTGCCGGGGTGATCCTGCGCCACGGCAGTCGGATTCTGGGCCTGACGACGGCCTCCACCATCTGGCTCGCCGCAGCGTTGGGCATGGGCATCGGCGGGGGGCATTACCTACTTTCCAGTGCGGCGACTGGCATCATCCTGATCGTCCTCTGGGTCTTTCCTATGTTTGAAGAGCTAATTGACAAAGCCCGAACAGCGCGAACTTATGAGGTCACCTGCCAGGCCAACCGCGAGAAGTTTATGCAGTTAGAAGCCATGTTAGACCAGTGCAGCCTTCACGTGAGAAGCTGCCAGCAAATAAAACGCGGCGACGAGATTATTTGCACCTGGGAAGCTTTCGGATCGCCCAAGAATCACGCCCGACTTACGGAGATGCTCTTCGCTGACGCCGAGGTGAAGGCGTTCCGGTTCTAGTGAGGAGGAGACCATCCCAAACGAGAGAGGCTTCACCGAAACGATGGCTACCGAACAGCGAGGACGCAAAGGTATCTTGACCGTCACCCTGGGGCTGGTTGCCAACATCTTTCTGGCCGCGCTGAAGACGAGCATCGGCGTTCTGGGCCACAGTCCTGCCTTGCTTGCCGATGGCATCAACTCCACCTCCGATGTAGCCTACGGCGTCGTGGTCAGCGTGTTCATGCGGCTGGCCGGTAAGCCGCCCGACGATGAGCATCCCTACGGTCATAGCCAAATGGAAAGCATCGCAGCGGTGGTCGTGGGTTCATTTGTGATGACCACAGCCATCGCCATTTTCTGGGACGCGGTCAGCAATGTGTACGATCTGATGGTCGGACAAGGCGACTTCAGCGGGGCCGCGATTAGCGCTCTGTGGGTGGCATTGCTGACGGTGGGCCTCAAGCTGGGACTGGCGGCTTTTACCCAACGGGTTGGCCAACAAACACAAAACGCCGCCGTGCTGGCGCTGGCCTGCGACCATCGCAACGACGTATTCTCCGCCCTGGCAGCGACCATGGGCATCTTCTTTGGCCGGATGGGCTACCCGTGGATAGATCCACTGGCTGGGGCGCTGGTCGCGCTGGTGGTCCTTCGCACGGGCATTGAGATTTTGCGCGAGTCAACCGCAGATTTGATGGACACCTTGCCCGGCCGGGCACTGGCCCGGCAAATCACCGAATTGCTGAGCTCGATTCCAGGCGTGAAACAAATCGAAGAGATCCAGGCCCACCGCTTCGGGCCATACCTGGTAGCCAACGTTACCATCGGCGTCGAAGGCTCGTTGAGTGTGGCTGACGGTGATAAGATCGCCACTCAAGTAGAGCACACCTTGACCGAGCACATCGAGTTCATGCGTCGGGTTCACGTCCACTACCACCCAGCGACCTCGCCAGTCACGTAAGGGATCGAAACGATGACACATCTCCTCGTTCTCTCGCACATCCAAACGCGACCCCTCCTGCAAGCCCGAGAGGCCAGCCGGCATCGCGTCGAAGTCTCGCCCGACCTGGGGCTAACGACGGTTGAGGTGGTCATCGAACCAACAGGGGTGCGTTTCCCGAACGGCGAGTCGCTGCGCTGGGAGGCCATCGAAGAAATCAGCGCATCCGAGAACAACTGCTTCGTCGTCGAAGACGGTGAGCCGCGCAAGATCCAGGTCTTTTCGGAGTTCACCAACCTGCTCTACAGCCTGATGCCCACTTGCAAAGCACCCGCCATGCTGGTCTCTGGCATGCCGATGCACCGCATCAAAGGGACCGACCCGTACCACGACACCCTGGAGAAGATCAGGACCGTCAAGCCCATCGTCGGGCGCGTGCTGGACACGGCCACCGGCCTGGGCTACACCGCCATCGAAGCGGCCAAAACCGCCGATCACGTGGTCACCATCGAGCTGGACCCGGCCGCGTTGGAGATCGCGCGGCTCAACCCCTGGTCACGAGACCTTTTCGACAATCCCCAAATCACCCAACGCATCGGCGATAGCTACGACTTGATAGAAGAATTCGACGACCAGACATTCACCCGCATCATCCACGATCCGCCAGCCTTCAGCCTGGCCGGCCATCTCTACGCCGGCGAATTCTACGTTGAGCTAAACCGCGTGCTGCGGCGCGGCGGCCGGCTGTTTCACTACGTCGGCAACCCGGAGAGCAAGTCCGGCGGCAACATCACCCGCAGCGTGATACGTCGTCTCCAGGAAGCCGGCTTCTCGCGCGTCGTGCGCCGCCCCCGCGCGTTTGGCGTGCTGGCGTTTAAGTGATGAACTCTTCTCCCGCTCCGGCGGGATTTGGCAATCCCGCCGGAGCGGAACTGCTGGATCTGGCGATCCGGCAGGAGCGTTAAGAATGCAGGAGGAAG
>Ga0315539_1001638_pt1 | contig 16495 bp, 16 predicted proteins | sample SalMarSW160150MG_FD_203097 | JGI IMG/M metagenome (GOLD analysis project Ga0315539, IMG submission 203097) | Salt marsh sediment microbial communities from the Plum Island Ecosystem LTER, Massachusetts, United States - Salt Marsh Sediment SW1601-150 ... | reverse complement strand
ACATCCAAGATAAAGCATCCTAAACCTCCTTTTTCTTTAATTGTAACTCACCTCTGTGGGGAGGTAAAGACACTTTTCATTATATTTCTTGAAATGTGAAAAGATGAGCCGAGTCATCAGTCGCCAGTCATTAGTCAAAAAATAACTAAAGTTAGGGTGTTAGAGCGTTGGTGCGTTGGTATTGTTTTAGAAAACTCAAAAGATTTTTCAAACAACAAATAACACCTTGACTAAAATGAAAAAATCCCTTAATTTAGTAAAGTAATGATGTTTTAAGAGGAGGTATAGGATGATTAAAATCTCAAAAGTATTTATTTTTGCCATATTTATATTATTTATTCTTCCGAACTCACTTCTTGCGGACTGTGGCCACTGTTATAAAACTGCGGAAGTAAAAATTATTCTTAAAGACGGAGAATCCATGAAAGCTATAATTCCTATCTATGGAAGAGATATCATGGAAAAAAGTTCTATGATTAAAAGCGATATAGATATAAAACCTTTATACGAAAAAGAAATAAAATCGATAACTTATGTCGATTCAATACATTCTATACCAAAAATAGGAAGACTTGCTGTAAAGGAAAAAATTAAAAAGCTGCCTCTGGATACAATAGATAAAATCATTTTTTTAGGCTGGGACAACATGACAGGTGCCGGAGAGATAACAAATCTACCGCAAGCACAAATAACCAGCTTAGAAAGCAGGGAAATATTAGCAGACACAACAATAGAAGGCAGCCTCGCCGTGCTAACATATGTTAATCAAGATCCAGATATTTCAGAGAAGGAATTTAAGTTGTTTTTTAGATACGTCCCCTATTCCGCTCCTAATAAATATAGGGGAATTGAATCGAAAATAAAAGAAAAATTAATCTCAATAGAATATGCAGCTAAAAAGAATGATTCCTTACAAAATGCAAAAAATCTAATAATTGAGTTTCGAAATTCGCTAAAAAAGGAAATAGAAGACATGTCAATTGACTTCTTAAATGAAGATATAGAAAACTACTTCAAATACGTGTCTAAACAAAAAGAAAAAAAGGTGGAGTTTCTCAATATAATAATTTCATATTTAGAGAACGGAAATTCAAAAGTTATTGAAAGTTTTGTTGATAATAATATAGATGAAGAAAAAACAAAAGAAACTTCGAATGAGATTATAAACGATTCTAAAGATTTCTCCTCGCAAAAAGAAGACAATATAGAAACAAGAGCAATAATATCGTTAATATCGATGAAAGCTTTAGATAGACCTCTTTCCTGGAAAAATTATGACTTATACAAAAAAACCTTAGAAAAAACCGGCTTTATAGAAATAATGTTCGCATGGGATTAAAAGAACGGTTCGTGCCTCTGGGGTCAAATCTAGACATTGGACAATTTTTGAAATCATCCCTCCACCCCATTCTTCGGATCAGTTAAGTGGTTAAATAGTTGAATTGCTAAGTAGTAACAGAAATAATATCTTCATTCGTGCTATTCGTGTGATTTGTTGTTCCTTCTTTAGTTAAGAGGTTGGGAGATATTTTTTACTAAAACCTAATACCTGATACCTGGTACCTAATAATGCATACCACCATTGACATTTAGTCTTTTTTTCGATATCATTCATAAAACATGGAGGTGCAAATGTCAAATAATATTATGCTTTCTACAGGAGATATTAGACGAGAATATGAAACTGTTGATATTATATTTGAAGCTCAAGTAATAAGGAGCAGATGGATTCGTTCCGGCGGTAGAGAAACTTTGAAATTTTTATCAGAATTGAATTCTAAGCTAAAAGAAGCAGCTAAAAATAAAGGATGTGATGCAGTTATCTGGATAGATTACGATTTCGACAGAAATCCAAATGTTCAAGTATTAACAGCATATGGAACAGGAGTTAAATTTAAGGATTGATTGTTAATATAATAGGGGGACGGTGCTAATGTATTCAAGTCAAGGGATAATTTCACTTAATTCAGTAGTCCTCCTTTTGACAGATTAATTTCCATATTCTATTTTAATCGCCGGTGGGTAACCCCACTTTTTTGTGTCTAAATCCTGCGCTAATGTAGAGGGTACCATCTTTCGGTCCCTTGTTATGCTTAATTCGGATTTCAGACAGTGGGAGATCATTCTTCTTGACACCGAGGTCCCCTGCTTTCACAGAAGCCTTATACACCGTCCTGATGATCCCCCCACTGGCAATTTTGTCCATTATTTCTCAGGCTACTTTCTTAATTTTTGTTTTTTCTTCACAGCTGCTTATAAATTCAGTCTTGTCTCGAACTAACGCAAAACTAACTCTAAGCAGCTTCCTGGCTAAAGCTATTAATGCCTTATTTTTCTTTACTCCGTTCTCTTCCACCAGTCGTCTGTAGAAAGAATAAAAGGGCATACCTTTCCTTGTCTGCTGCAAGGCCGCAAAGTATAACTTATGCCTCAATAAACTCCTGCCTCTCTTGGTTATGTGCTTTTCTCCCTGGTGTTCTCCACTGCTTATTTCGAAAAGATTTAAACCTGCAACTTTTAAAACTGAACTAATATTTTTATAGTTACCGAGTCCCCCAGTCTCAGATATGATAGTTGCAGCTGTAACTTCTTTTATACCCTTTATGTCCAAAATATATTTCGCTTCCTCGATATCTCTTAATCTATCTTTTATATTGGACTCTATCTCCTCTATTTCCTGGCCTAATTTATTTAATCTGGATAGAAGTATTTTAAGTTCGTAGGTGGAGCCATCTCTACCTTCTTTTAAGCCTATAGTATCTATAGCTGACTGGTACAATTTTCTCGCATCTTCGTACTTGTAATGCCCCATACTCTTTTTTCGTATCTCTTCCCTCAGACATTCTAATCCCTTATCTATTATGTTTTCGGGAAAAGGAGCCTCTTCCAGTAAAAATAATGAGGTCTTACCATTAATTTTCCCTATTATCTCTCCTCTCTCCGGAAAACTTATATCAACTATTTTCTGTAATCTATTTATTATAGATGTCTTCTCCTTTACGAGATTCTCTCTGGTATGCACTACATTTCTTAAAGCTAATATTTTCCCTTCCGGAAGAACTGGAGTAAGTATCTTTCCCTGCTTAACTAAATCCGCTATAACTCGTGCATCTTTAGGATCACACTTCAATGGAGAATTATCCATCATTTCCTTTGACTTCTTTGTATAGCTGGTGCTTACCTCCACGAGAAATTTCCCTCTCTTTTTAAGATAATAAGCAAGAGTTTTCCAGTAATGACCTGTGGACTCGAAACCAATTACTACTTCCTTACACTCAAATCTCCTCTTCCATTTCTTAACTTCTGATTCAAAAGACTCATAACTGATTCTGTTATTCTTGATGAAAAATGGTTTTGTGAATCCTGAATGAAGTGAAGTGCCCACTGCTGCATGTTTGTATTTCCCAATATCAATTCCTACTATTAGGATATCTGGGTTGACATATCTTCCTCTCTGGATTAACCTCTTATTAGTCACTATTTCCTCCTTTTGTCTAAGTTTATGGGCAAAAGGAGGATTTCTCAATGCAAAATTTATCATAACTACAATATAGCATTCTTGACATTGTGACAACATGTATCTGGGGTCAGACCTTCTTTGAAAAGTGTCAAGGGGTGGGGTTAAGTTTTTCTTTTTTTACCTCCTGTTTGAAATTAACATTAAAATATTTCTAGGTGACTTTTTTCTGTTTTTTCTTATTCTTCTTTTGATGCCTTTAGCATACCACCATTGACATTTATTGTTTTTTTCGGTATTATTTATGTGGAGGTTGCTAAAAATATATGACTATGGAATTTGTAAGTTATCCATACAAAATGCGCTCACAGTTCTGAAAAGAAATGACAGTTTTCACCTCGAAAGAATAAGGTGAAATTATATTCGAATAGAAATATTAAATCCAAGAACCAACTAAGAGAGTCTACAAAACGTAACCTTTAAAAAGGAGTTAGCATGAAAGAGGTGATACCTAAAGATATTGAAAGCAGCAAGGAAACAGATAGATTGTTACAATTATTGTTGAACGAAGACAATTTAATTCTTGGAAGGACCAATTACTTTTTGCTGGCAAATTCTTTTTTGATCACAGCATTTATGATAGCTTTTACTTCACCGGAAACACCATGGCGTACATGGGTTTGTTCGGCATTAGGAATTTTGGGAGTCGTCATCTGTATTTTACAACGAATAGCTATTGCCTGGACATACAAAGTATGGAAAATATTAGAAGAAATGTTAAGAAAAAGATCTTGGGTTTATAACGAAAAAAGAAAAAAGGAAGAAAACTACCCTATTCTTGAATGGAAAAAAGGTGCGACAGGTATAGCGAGAACAGTATATCCTTTGATATTTGCTATGTTATGGATTTTCTTTATATTTCTAATTTGGAAGCAACAGAATTGGGTCTTCCTTAAGAAGTGTTTAACTTGGTATTTCAACATCTGACTATTTGTGAACTCGCTAATATCAAGAATTATATTTTTCATTCGTAGCATAAAAATAAGGAAAAGGCATATTATAGTCAAGGGAGTTTTTTAGTATTTCTTGCATACCACCATTGACATTTAGTCCTTTTTTCGATATTATTTCATAAACTTTAGGAGGTAATAAAAAATGGGATATGAGTATAAAGTACCAAATTGTTGTTACGTATGTTTACAGAAACCGACCAATTGGTCTCCATTATCGAAAAGAGAAATAGAGATTAAAACTTTTCAAAGTTACAGTGGAGATACCTTTGGCGGAACAACTACCTATTTAATTCAAAATTATAATTTACCAATTTGCCACAGTTGCGAAAGAAAAAACAAAATTTACATTATTTCCTTCATAATTCTTGCAATTATAACCCCTATAATCCTACTCCCTATGCCCGCTTTTATCACTACTACAATTTTACACATCGAAGAGGGGGCAAAAATACCTGTGGCATTAGGAATAACATATGTGGTCCTGGTTCTTTCATTATTGATATTACCGGTGATTTTTTTCAAGTTAAGATTGACGTACGGACTCAGCAAAACAGATTTTTTATCCAAATCAATCCAGTTTAGAAATAAAACTTACTCCGAATTATTCAAAGAAGCAAATAAACATTAATATTAAAGTTATTTTATATATAGGAGTCAGGTCTGGGTAACCGCTAAGGCGGTTAGTAAATCAGTTGATTAGTGAATTCGTGAATTAGTACCGCTCCCTTCCTAATTTTTACTGATAACATAATTTACCAATTGACTAATAACTAAGTATAAGGTGTCTTCGTGGCAAAATTCCTTGACTTTAACTCTTTCTCCAATATCATAACTCAATGAAAATAAATTTATTTGATATAAATGGTGTTTGTATTGCCGAAATAGTATCGGATGACGTCGAAATTCGTAACGTCCAGGATGCCCTGGATATTCTTTCTGAATGTTATTCGATGGGAGCAAAAAGCATAATCGTAAATAAGAAAAATATTGTTCCTGATTTTTTTGATTTAAAAACGGGATCGGCGGGAGAAATACTTCGAAAATTCTCGATGTATCGTTTTAAACTCGCTATAATCGGAGATTTTTCGAATGTTTCAAGTAAAAGCTTAAAAGCCTTCATTCATGAAAGTAATAAAACGGGTGATACCTACTTCGTCGGTTCACTGGAAGAAGCTAAGGGAAGATTGGGGTATACCAATAGAACTAAACCTTGAAATGTGAAAAGATAACTTAGTCATCAATTCCAACAAACTCAACAACCCCAAAAACGTTCCTATCTCAATTTTTCTATCTTTACCGATTTAAAACCTTTTATCCCCACGAAATAAATTCCCGGGGCTAAATCAGAGCCTACGGTTACAGGAGAGGAATTATAAACTACTGTTTTTTCCATTATTCTCCCGGTTACATCATAAACATTGAGCGTTACCGGTAACGCTACTCCATACACCTGTACCTCGGCCATTTCCAGGAAAAGATTTTGAGTAACTTTCAAAACTTTTTCTTTATCCCTATCTCTCTCGATAACTCCTCCAACTAAATTTTCATATATATGTAAACCGGAATTCCCTGCTGCCACATATGCATAATCACCTGAAACCGCCACGTTATATACATAACTCGGGGAAGAACAAAAACCAACCTCGGATGGACTCGAAGGGGTCGAAATGTCTATAATTCGTAGACCTAAATATCCGTCTGCCACGTATGCATAATTATCGGAGACGGATATGTTTCTTGAATAGCCGGATGTAATGTATGAACCCACCTCAGATGGACTTGAAGGGGTGGAAATGTCTATTACCCGGAGACCGGAATCCGCAGCCACTACGTACGCATAACTACCGGAGACCGTGACACCCCGTGCAGAGCCGGGTGTATTGCAGAAACCCACCTCAAAGGGACTCGAGGGAGTGGAAATGTCTATTACCCGGAGACCGGAATCCGCATCCGCTACGTACGCATAATCACCGGAAACCGCAACACAAACTGCAGAACCGGGTGTATTGCATGAACCAACCTCAGAGACACTCGTGGGAGTAGAGATATCTATTACCCGGAGACCGGAACCCCCATCCGCCACGTATGCATAACTACCGGAGACCGTGACACCCCATGCAGAGCCGGGTGTATTGCACGAGTCCACCTCAGATAGACTCGAGGGGGTGGAAATGTCTATTACCCGGAGACCGGTATTCCATTCCGTCACGTATGCGTAATCACCGGAGACCGCAACGTCATATGCGGATGCATAGTCGAGTGTAACGTAAGAACCCACTTCAAAAGGACTCGAAGGGGTCGAAATGTCTATCGCCCGGAGACCGGCATACCCGTCCGCCACATATGCATAATCACCGGAAACCGTAATGCCCCGTGCATCGTGGGGCGTAACATAAAAACCCACCTCGGAAGGACTCGAAGGAGTTGAAACGTCTATCACCCGAAAACCGTAACTCCAATCCGCCACGTATGCATAACCACCGGAGATTGCAACAGCCCGTGCAGAGCCAATTGTAATGTATGAACCCACCTCAGATGGACTCGAGGGAGTGGAAATGTCTATTACCCGGAGACCGGAATCCGCAGCCGCTACGTACGCGTAACTACCGGAAACCGCAACGTCCTCTGCCCGACCGGGTATATTGCAGAAACCCACCTCAGATGGACTCGAGGGGGTGGAAATATCTATTACCCGGAGACCGGAATCCGCAGCCGCTACGTACGCATAATTACCGGAAACCGCAACGTCCCCTGCCCGATCGGGTATATTGCAGAAACCCACCTCAGATGGACTCGAGGGGGTGGAAATGTCTATTACCCGGAGACCGGCACTCCAATCTGCCACGTATGCGTAACTATCGGAGACTGCAACACCATATGAACTGCCGGGTGTATGGCACGAACCAACCTCGGATGGAATCGAGGGTGTAGAAATATCTATTACTCGTAAACCGGTATACAAATCCGCCACGTATGCATAACTACCGGAGACTGCTACGTCATACAAATAGCCGTTCGTAGCACATGAACCCAACTTCTCCGGATTTGAGGAATTTGCTACATTCCATATTTCAAGACCGGCTTCCCCCGCCGCGATATAAAGTCTCTGGGTAGATTCTTCGTAGAATAACCCCATTACAATACTCCTTGTGTGAATCTTCTCGGACAACTTAACAGGATTAGAGGGATCAGATATATCAAGTATATAAACTCCTCCTCCTAAACCGGAGAATGCTAGTTCTCTTGCCGGATCGACTGTTAAAACATAGGAAGAACCAAAGGGCCAATTGCCCACAAATCTCATATTCGACGAATCGAATCTTTCACCCGAAAGTCTCTCCCATGCCGACTCCCGGATATTTATGTTCTCCGATTCTTCTAAGTTATAAGAAGAAAAAGTCATTACCGGATTATCATTGAATAAAGATGTTTCTGCCTTAGCTTGATTATAAGCCGGCAAGGAAACCGTAAGAAACAATAAGAAAATATGCATAAAAAACCTCCTTTTTTTACATTATAGGAAAATATTTCAAACCGTCAAGCGTTTTCCTGCCCTGCAGTATAGAGGGGTCATAGAGGGGTCAGGTCTTCTTTGAAAAGTGTCAAAAACACAGTCATTAGTCACCAGTCGATAGTCACTAGTCACTGGTCACTGGTCACTGGTCAAAAACAACAACACAAAAAAATCCTCTTAATCCTGTTTAATCTGCGTTCATATAATAGATTTTTCGAATCTAAGTTGAATAGTTTTATGGCTTCTCCGAATCGGTTGAATTGTTGAATGGTTGAATCGTAAAATAGGAAAAACATAAAAAACATTCGTGCTATTCGTGTGATTTGTTGTTCCTATTTATTTTTGGGTTGGGGGTTGAGTTTAAATAAACAATAAAAATTTAGTGTATTTTGCGTGTTTTGTGGCAATTTTTAGGGTTTGGTTTTTTCCTGCATGTTTTGAATTCCTTTCTTTAATACTGAGAGTTCAAATTCAATAATATTCCAAATAATAGAAAAATCTATTCCGAAATACTCATGCGAGATTCTATTTCTTAAGCCAATAATGCCTATCCAATCAATATCTTTGTAATTATTTCTTACATTCTCAGGGATATTTCTTGCTGCTTCCCCTATTATTTCAAAGTTTCTTACAACTGCATCAATTGTCTTTCTATCTTCTTTGAAATCATCAAAACTCATACCTTTTACATACTCCTCAATAAGGCTCATCGATTCCAAGATATCTTCAAGAAACAGCTTCCATTCTCTTTTAGACATAGACCAATTTCTCTAATATGTATTTTTTGCGATTAGGTTTTATTGCCTCAGGTGTTAATAAGTCAACCTTAACGCTCAAAATTTCTTCCAAATAATTTGCAAGATGGATAAAAAGTAAACCCACTGGTTCCTTGAATTCAACAAGTATATCTACATCGCTTTCGGCGTTTTGTTCGTTTCGTACATAAGAACCGAATATAGCTATACTTTTTACTTTATATTCTTCCTCTAGCTCCTCTTTATGCTGATTGATAATTCTCTTTAATTCTTCTAAACTTTTCATATTTATAATTTCCCCCAATTCTCTTTTTTATAAGATATTAAAAGTATAAGTATTAGTCAAGGGATATTCATAAACAACATAGTCATTAGTCACCAGTCGATAGCCACAAGTCGATAAATGGGATTTAGGATCTGGGGTATAGGACTATAATAATTTTGAATTTTAAGTTTTGAATTTTGAATTGCAAACAAAACAAAATTATTCGTGCGATTCGTGTGATTTGTTGTTCCTTCTTTAGTTAAGAGGTTGGGAGATATTTTTTACTAAAACCTAATACCTGATACCTGGTACCTAATATTGTATAATACCATTGACATTTAGAGGTTTCTTTGATAATATTTATAATTAAGGAGGTATATGTTTTTAATATTTATCTTTAGCTCATCTTTGATATTACAACCAAATAGTAACGTAACCCTTCATACAAACCTTTTTTCTGATATTGTGTTTTCAGAGGTGTTCCATAACAATAGGGATTCTTCTGTTGTCAGAACAAGATACATTACCGTTAATTTCGAATTGTTACAATCTATAGAAACAAGGAATCTTGAAAGCGATACAATAGTCTTAAATTTATTCGATGATCGTATCCTTGATGCAATATTTACACATATAGAAAAGAGGGCATTGAAAAGTTACACTTTAACCGGATATATTGGCGATATATCTCATAGCCATGTTATATTATCTGTAGAAAATGATGCAATCATGGGAAGTATTATTCTTCCTGGCGATACGACATTTAAAATCAGCTATGTAGATGATAATTTACATATGATTTCACAAGTTAAAGCAACAAAAGAGCTACTTTGTGGAGCAATAAATTTACCTACGTCAGAAAACAATGATATTTTTGAGCCAACTATTAGAAGCGACAGTATAATAGACACAATTGATGTGATGATTGTTTATACGACTGACGCTAGAATAGAAGTCGGCGGAACAGATGCTATGCTTGCACTAATAAATTTAGCAGTTGCGGAACTGAATACCGCATTTAATAACAGCCAGATAAGCGCTGTTGTTCGTTTGGTTCACACCACAGAGTTTGATTATGAAGATCTAGAGAGTGATGTTAGTGCTTATACCGATCTAGATCGTTTAACGTCTAAAGATGATGGTTATCTTGATGCAGTACACCCACTACGAGACAGTTCCGCAGCAGATATAGTGACTTTGCTTAAGTCGAGAATAAGTGGATATTGGGGTTATGCATGGGTAAATTCAAACGAACGCTTTGCTTTTAACCTTGTTGAGTGGAATCACGCTACAGCTCCAGACTACATTTTCGAACATGAAGTCGGGCACAATTTAGGCGGCGGGCATACTCGTGTTGAAGGTCTTAAAGGCACATTTGATTATTCTCATGCTTATTGGGATCATAATAAACCATCAGCTTGGAGAACGGCAGTCTCTAATTATGGTGGTCCGCCAATATTACATTTCTCCAACCCTAATGTCTACTACCAAGGTCAGCCTACTGGAGTTGATTCTGCTATAGTTGATAGCTCAGCTGATAACGCAAGGACAATCAATATTAGGGCACCAATTGTTTCCGATTTTAGGACAAGAAATTCCGGAATCAATGAAAATCCTCCCAATGACATACACTTTGGCTTCTCACTCTATCAGAACAACCCAAATCCTTTTACTACAAGTACAACTATTCCTTTTATATTACCTTATAAAACCCATGTTAGACTTGATATTTATTCCATAGATGGAAGACTCATAAGAAATCTCGCAAACAAAACATTACCGCAAGGCAGTCATATTGCTGTTTGGGATGGGACGGATAAGTCTGGAAAAAATATATCTTCAGGAATCTATTTTTACCGTATTGCCTCTGATGACTTTATTGTAACGAAAAAATTAATGTTGTTGAGAGTAACGGAATAATAAAATCAGATCTTGAAATGTGAAAAGATTTCATAAGTTAGAATGTTAGGATGTTAGAAGGTTAGGAAGGAAAACAACAAAAAAAACTCTGTGTTCTCTGCTTGCCCTGTAGGGAAGAATGATCGTATCGGGGAGGCTCTGTGGTTATTCTTTAGGATTTTGGGGTTGGGATTTAGTAACTTTTTTAAACTACCTAACGACCTAACCGCCTAACGTCCTAACTATTTGAAAAATCTGTGTTTATCTGCGTACAATAACTAAAATCTCGAGTTTCGTGTAAAGAAATATAATTCGTTTTTTTCATTTTAATACCATCATTTTGCGAATCTTCGAAGAGCCGTTATCTGACTTCAATCGATAATAATAAATACCGCTTGAAACATCGGATGCATCCCATTCTATTTTATGTGTACCGGCTGATTGTTTTTCATTAACCAGTGTGGCAATCTTTTGCCCAATGATATCGATTATGCTTAACTCAACATGATCACTGATTCTTAACTGCCAACTAATAACTGTTACCGTATTAGATGGATTGGGATAGTTTTGAAAAAGTTGAATGTCTTCAGGCAGTGGTTTATTTTTATCATTAACGTTTGTCGTATTTGAGGAAAAACGCAAAACCCATGCGTTGCTCCCTGTGGCCGTTGCGGGAATCGGACATAGCAATTGTAACAGGCGTCGATTACTATCGCCTAATTCTTGAGACTCGGCCTGGGTGGTTATGTTATACCAGGAAACGGGCAATGTTTCGAATGTTGTTCCATTATCCTGAGATAGTTCGATTTGCAATTGCTCATCAGAAACATTTATATTTGATACCAAGACCGCCGGGTTGAAGTAAGCGTACGGCGATACACCATTACGTTGAGCGTCAAATACAATTTCGGCATTATTACTATCTGCCGTAATGTGATAGGCTCCAGTCGGAACATGAAAGCCATATTCTGAGATGCCATCGCCTGTATCTAGCATACCTGCACGCGCTTCGGCGTAAGGATTGAGATAATCATCAGCAAACGGAATAGCATCAGCAGCACTTTTGATACGTGGCAGAACCGCAGCACTTTCTGTTCCCAGATGCGCCATGAAATGCCGGTGATGCTCCTGAAACCTTCGCCAACCCCGCCGCGCAACCTGCGTGTATGAAATATCAGTCCATGAAACATCATTAAAAACAGCATAAGTCCAACTGGCAAGCGATTCATTAAATGCAAGTAAAGAGCCGAATCCTCTTGGTGCTCGTGTCCAGTGAGCAAAAACATAATCCTCAGAAAGTGGCGGTGTATTTCCCCTGAACAAATCACCATACGTGCCATTTTGCCAGACAGGAACGCCATTACTGCCCCCCTGCCAATAACTGGTGTGTGGACTTGGGCCAGGATCACCATCAGCATGTATAGAGATAGTTTCATCCAGAATATTGGTTCGTCGAATTATAAAATCAAGATTATTTCCCGTTGATACTGGCTCTGTCAACCGCAGCTGGTTTTGACTGATACGTTCATCGATTTCCACGGGTCCCCATGCACCGGTAACACTTTCAATCATATCACCACGTGTCACCCAGGGGTCTAAAAAATTTGTACCATTTGTTGCCGTGATTATGAAACCGTCAGCGTTAATTCCCATACTATCACCGCCAGGTCCAGTTGAACGAACCTCGTTCCAATCTTCAGGTATTATCGCGTCAAATTTGATATTAACTCGTCCTGTTGGATAAAATGTCCATTCCGTGGTTGCCTTTACCATGTCGAGTTCAATGAAAGGATCACCTGGAGGTCCGTCACCGTTGTTAAGCCGGGGGTGACATATTTGCCTTACACGAACTCTAACCGGTGTGTTTTCCAAAATTTCCAGGGATGCTCGTCCCGGATCATTATTTATACCCACCGAAGTAGTAAATTCCTGATCACCCCGAAGGTACACGTCATAATCAAAAATACCGCCCTGGCAGTATTCATATCCCGGGCTGGTAACAAGATTATCCTCCATATCAGGATCGTGCACTTTATCATACATTTGATATATGCCGCCATTATAGAAAAGACTGAAAACAACTTTCCATTCACTGGTCTCTATGGTAAGTTCTTTTTCAGAATGATCGAGCCTATCAGTAACTTCAAGTAGGATTTCTGCTCGTGCCCTCGTTCCATGTGTTTCTCGAGCCAAAAAGGAAGGTCTGATCGAAAAAGAAAAGAATAAAATACCTGATAATAGAAAAATTATTTGAGATCTATTTCGATACATGTGATACTCCTTTTTTTTAAAATTTCATATTTAAATAGATGTTCATTTTTATTTCATAACTATTGAATTTAAACCATCTTCCTCCATATTAATAAGATCACCTATGAAAAAATTGCATTGTTTAATTAAATATATCCTAAAAAAACACCTTGTCAATTACAGAAATCTCAACACTTGACAAATAACAAAACGAATCCCTTTAATCATTTTTTATCTGCGTCCATTATTATAGATTCTTCGAATCTAAGTAAAATGGTTAATAACTGCGTCGTGAGTCGCGTGTCGTGAGTCATGAGTCAAAAAACAACAAAAACCTCTTCGTGTCTTAGTGCCTTCATGGATAATTTTCCTTGACATTTCCTACAAAATATCTACAATTCAAATCATGAATTTAGATTTAGAAAGCAAAAAAGTACGTCAACTTGGTAAGAACGAACAAATTCCATATGATTTATTATTGCTTGCAGACGAAGCAATGGAAGCAATCAATAAATACATTTATGACTCCGACATCTATATACTGGAAATAGAAAATAAAATTTTAGCAGTCTACGTACTTCAATTATTAAAAAAAGATGAAATAGAAATTAAAAATATAGCTGTAGATAAAGATTATCAAGGACAAGGAATAGGAAAATTTTTATTAAGGGACGCCACCAATAAAGCAAAGGAACAAGGATTTAAAACTATGCTTATCGGAACATCAAATGCATCTTTCAAGCAATTGTATATATATCAAAAATCGGGTTTTGAAATATATGACATAAAAGAGAATTTCTATATCAATAATTACCCCAAACCTATCTACGAAAACGGATTATTGTTAAAACATATGATTATGCTAAGAAAAACAATAGCATAGTCGATAACTAACAGCAATTAGGTTTTAGTTTTTAATGAAAACAAAAAAAATCTCTGTGTTCTCCGTGGTATTTTTTTAAAACAATTTGTGCTATTTGTGTGATTTGTTGTTAAAAACTCTTCGTGCCTTCGTGGTAAGAATATCCTTGACATAATACAAATATTGTATATATTATCAATACATATATTGTATATAGGAGGTTAAATTGAAGAATAAAACTGTAAATATATCGTTTAAGAAAGAATTGTTAAAGAAAATCGACGACATCGCAAAAGAAGAATCCCGTTCCCGGTCTGAGCTTGTACGTGAAGCGGCAAGGATCTACATCGAGAGAAAAGAAAGATGGAAAAAGATTTTTTCTTACGGAGATATCCTTGCCCGGGAAAAGGGACTTGCTGAAGCGGATTTGGGAAAAGAAATAGAAACTTACAGAAAAGAGAAATAACTTGTTCAAAGTCGTTTTTGACACTAACGTTTTAATCTCTGCTATTTTATTCGGCGGTTCTCCCAGAAAATGTCTGGAACTCGTAATAGAGGGTGAAATAGAATTGTACCTTTCAAAAGAGATTATTCGTGAAGTTGAGGGAGTTCTATCCAGAGAAAAGTTTAATATTACAGAAGAAAACTTGCGTTACATAATTTCCTCTCTTGATTCTATCGCGAAATTTGTTAGTCCGAAAACCAAATTAGATGTAATAAAAAAAGACCCCCAAGATAATAAAATACTTGAATGCGCGATCGAATCGGAAGCCGATTTTATTATATCCGGAGATACTCATTTACTGGAACTTTCAGAATTTCGAAAAATAAAAATATTAAAACCAGCCGATTTTTTAAAACAATATTTTTGATTCTATAACTCTGTGGCTCCGTGTGAGTAAAAAAATAGCTAACGGCTGTAAGAATTATTAATTTTGAATTATGAATTTTGAACTGAAAAAACAACAATAAAAAATTTAGTGTGTTTTGCGTGTTTAGTGGTTGAATAAAATGTTTTTCCTTTGTGCCCTCCGTGGCTCCGTGTGAGCAATTAGGTTTTAGGTCTTCGGTGTTAGGTTTTAGTTTTGACTCTTGACACAAGACTGCTGACTCGCGACTGTTGAATTTACTTTTAGTAAATTCAGCATTGACAAAACTTCACTTCTGAAATATACTCCTAAAAAGATTAAGGAGGTTTATATGAAGTTAATTAAATTATATAGTATTTTATCTCTTATGTTTTCATTCAGTCTATTGGGACAAATCACTATCGACTCAGATGAAGTACCTCATGAAGTAGGAACGGAGTGGATAAAAAACAGCGCGCTCAATGTAACAGTTACCCTAGGTTCAACCGGTGGACCTCAAACCTGGAATTTCACATCTCAGCCTTTGGGCGCAGAAAATAGTCCTGCTATAATTGTCGAACCTTCTCTAAGTCCATATTCAGATTCCTTCCCGGACGCAAATCTTGTTTACTGCTCACCCGCAGGCTCCGACACAGTCTATCAATATTACAATCTTAATAGTAATTATATATTAATACTGGGGTTGGGAGCAGTATCCTCCACCACACCTTTTGTATGGGAATACGACCCACCAGATTCGATCCCCTGCCCTCATAGTTATGGTAGTTCTTATGGTTTTCATTACGGGTTTCGCGAAGAAATAGTTCCCGGCAGTTACATGGCATATGATCATTACGGATTTGTAGAATATGACGCTTACGGTACTGTCATTATACCTTACGATAGTTTTGAGTGTCTACGTGCGCGTGTCTACGATACTTGTGCTATGACAATGTACGTAAGCGATATCCCTGTTTATTCTGATACTATAGCTTTTATAAACTACCAATTCGTAGCAGAAAATCGCGGAGGGGTCGTCTGCGTAAAAAGCGATACAAATGAAACAAACCCAAATTACACCGATGCTTTTATACTTGAAAGACTCACATCATTTACCAGCGGTATTGAAGAATACGACAATATCGAATGTATGCATTACCCGCGTCTATTTTCAGAATATACAACAATCCAATACTCTCTCGCAGAACAAAACCATGTAGAATTAACATTATATGATATAAATGGGAGAATTATAAAAACGCTGGTCAACGATATTCAAGCCAAGGGAGACTATTCATATAGATGGAATGGAGATAATAACAGCGGCCAATTACTCGGAAGCGGAACCTATTTCTACAAGCTAAAAGCAGGCAATAATATACATAAGGATAGAGTTATATTAATCAGATAGCTTTTTGTAGTTGGCTATTAGCTTAAAAATTAAAACACAAGACTTCGTGTCTTAGTGCCTTAGTGGCAAATTCAATCCTTGACAAAAGAAATATTTTTATTAAATTGTAATACAGGAGGCAAAAAAAATGAGAGAAGTTATTTCAGTCAGTTTAACTACGGATTTAAAGAAAAAATTAGAAGAACTTTCCAGGAGTTTACAAAACAGCAAAAGTGAAATCG
>Ga0315539_1001635_pt1 | contig 16506 bp, 12 predicted proteins | sample SalMarSW160150MG_FD_203097 | JGI IMG/M metagenome (GOLD analysis project Ga0315539, IMG submission 203097) | Salt marsh sediment microbial communities from the Plum Island Ecosystem LTER, Massachusetts, United States - Salt Marsh Sediment SW1601-150 ... | reverse complement strand
GGTAATGCCCCAGGCTATGCCCGGCAATGGTGTTGTCTTCCCATCCATGGTAGTGTTCCGCTTTCGGCTCCAGGCCGGCTTCTGAACGGAATTTTGCGAGCAACCGGTCCGGCTCATAATTCAGCAGCGATTGAACATTCAGATCGGTAGCATGCCTGAAAGGACCATCAAGCAACCTGACCTCAGTCAGTTCAAAAGGCAGGGCACGGAACGTTACCACTTCCGGACCACCCGTTGTTACACGGTGCTCTGATGGTGATTGACAGGCAGTCATGATCAATCCGATTACAAAAAATGAGAAAGAGAATTTAATCAATGTTTTCATACCGTACGTATTTAAACGTAAATCTAACACTTATTTATAATAAAACCTAGGAGACAGTTAGACATTTATTAATTTGAGACCTATAAGACACGTAAGGCATTCTTACATAGTGATCCCAATGGGGTTTCGGAAGAGGCATTTCATTTACTCGTACCGCGAACTTCTACCAGCACAATTCCTTTCCTCAGTCGCAGTACGAGGAAATTTTTCCTTAGTCTTTGATTACCTGGCACACCAGCTCTGCTCATTAACAGAAAGGAACTTCTATTCAATTCTCATAAATTATGTTATACTTGTATTACTATATTTTCTTAACCCGGTAATTTTCCATTCCTATATGGCCAAACATCTCGATTCAAGTGTAGACCAGCGATTCTCTTCCCGCTGGGGATTAATTCTGAGTGCAATGGGGATTGCTGTAGGTACCGGTAACATCTGGAGGTTTCCGCGAATTGCCGCTCAATCGGGAGGAGATCATGGAGCCGGTGCATTTCTGATCGCCTGGCTGATTTTTCTTTTCCTCTGGAGCATTCCCCTGATCATTGCGGAGTATTCCCTTGGGAAAAGACACCGGTCGGGTGTCGTGGGAATTTTTATTAAAAGTGCTGGAAGAAAATTCGCCTGGATGGGAACGTTTGTGGCTTTTGTCTCCACGGCAATCACCTTTTTTTATACGATCGTTGTGGGATGGTGTATTTACTATTTTGTTCATACACTTACCCATCCGCTTCCGCTTACTACAGAAGCTGCATGGGCGACCTGGAATAACTACCAGGAAAGTGCCTGGCCATTTCTTTTTCATGTTCTGGCAATCGGATTTGGAGCGCTGGCAATCTGGAAAGGAATAAAATCTATCGAAAAGGTGAATAAGATATTGATTCCAGCCCTGCTGATCATTGTGTTCCTTTCCGTAATCCGGTCACTCACCCTCCCCGGAGCCTGGGATGGTATAGTCTATTTGTTCAGGCCTGAATGGAGCCAGTTGAAAGATCCACAAACCTGGATTTCAGCACTGACACAAAATGCCTTTGATACCGGAGCGGGATGGGGTTTGTTTCTGACCTATGCAGCATACATGAAGGTGGAGCATGGAACAGTGAAGAATGCCTTTACCACCGGAATAGGGAATAATACTGTATCCCTTCTTGCCGGGATCATGGTCTTTGGAACGGTATTCGCAGTGTTACGTACCGAAATGGGAATGCAGGATCCCCAGATCCTGGAGATAATGAAAACCAGCGGTCCTGCTTCAACAGGATTAACATTTATCTGGATGCCTCAGCTCTTTGCCCGGATGATGTTTGGTAATCCGCTGGCAGTGCTCTTCTTTCTTGGACTTGCCTTTGCGGGATTTTCCTCTTTGATTGCCCAACTGGAGCTGCCCACCAGGGTGATGGTGGATACAGGATTGAAACGCCCGGTGGCCATCGGCTTGGTGGTTGCTTTTGTTTACCTGCTTGGAATACCCTCTGCAAGAAACCTGAATATCCTGAGCAACCAGGATTTCGTCTGGAGCGGAGCGCTCATGATTTCCGGCGCTTTTATTGCCATTGCTGTGATCAGACAGGGAGTGAAAGGAGTGATACAGGAAATCAATGAGATGCATAACGACTGGTCCGTCGGAAAATTCTGGAGCATGACAATCAGGATATTCATTCCGGTTGCAGCAGCCTTCTTATTGTTCTGGTGGCTTTTCGAATCGTTTATGGAAGGAGAGAGCGAACAATGGTATAATCCCCTGAAACCTTTCAGCCTGATGACCTGCCTTGTTCAATGGTTCGTGGTGATCGGCATATTCATCGGTCTTAACCGGAAAATTACCGGGAAAACGATAGGATAAGAAGTGCCTCAAATGCCTTAAGTTTATAAATGCCTAAAATAAAAATGATTGAGGTATACATAGCATTCCTCTGGAAAAGACATTTGCTAATTTGAGACACTTTAGGCATTTGAGACATTTGAGACATTTACTAATTTGAGGCATTTAAGGCAATTGTAAATTTAAGGCAATTCTTTTTAATATAATTCCAAAAACTCATACCCGTTCCCCGACCAGTCCAGAAAACGGATAAAACCGTTCATTGAAATAACCAGTGTTGCCGTATTGACATTGGGATGAAATCCAACCTTTTCAGCACGTTCGAGCTCCTTATCGATAAAGAGATGGACATGGTTTTCATGGTCATTGATCAGTCCGAATGGAGTAACGGAACCCGGCTTTAGACCCAGGTATTTAGCCAGCCTTTTTTCCGAAGCAAAGGTAAGTTTCCCCTGTTTCAACCGCTGCTCGAGATCCCGGATGTTGAGATCCTGCCTGTGCTCGAGAATGACCAGGTAATGCCTGTTCCCCTTGTGGTTCCTGAAGAATATGTTCTTACACCGGGTCCCTCTGATCTTTTCCCAGAACGGAATAGCATCCTTTACGGAATATACCGGGGGGTGCTCGTAATAATCGTAATGGATCTTCAGGTCATCCAGGATAGAATACAGCTCTTCCGGTCCATTCATATCGAATGTTGTTCGGTTTACCCAAAAATAGAAAGAAATGATTTCTTTCCCCAATATTTATTGAGAATGAATTAAAATTACAAAAAAGTCGAAAGCGATATTATTTATTATATCTATATTTAGCTATCTAATCCTAAAAAATTAAAGCTATGCGAAAGATCACGATGATTTTGCTCTCGATTGTATTGGGATGCCAGATGGTATTTGGCGGCATCAATACCAACACAAACCAGAGCGCTTCATGGGTCAGGATGCTGATCAGGAATGCATCGACCGACATTGATGCTGTCTATTACAATCCGGCAGGATTATCCAAATTATCGGATGGTTTTCATATTTCCCTGAATAACCAGTACATCACCCAGGGTAAAACCGTCACAACCGATTATATGTATCTGAATGGAACTCCGAAAGATTTTGAAGGCGAAGTAAAAGCCCCGATTTTCCCGGGGGTATATGCGGCATTCAAAATTGGAAAATTTGTTATCTCAGCCGGATTTAACCCGGTAGGTGGTGGTGGTAGTGCAGATTTTGATAAGGGTCTTCCATCGTTCGAAATGCCTGCCTCCGATCTGGTTCCCTCCTTAAGTACATATGGAATTGAAGATTATAGCCTGAAGACAAATTTCTCAGGAACTTCGGTTTATTACGGAATTCAGGCAGGCCTTACCTATGCGATAAACGATATGATCTCCATCTATGGAGGAGCAAGGTATATCATTGCAAAGAATACCTATCAGGGAACCCTGGAATCCATTATGGTATCCGGAACCGGGATTGATCCGGTTGCCCCGGATAATTTCATGTATGGTCTGGAAGCTCAGTTGGATGCCTTGGCATTAACTGATGAAGGCCTTCAGCCAATTATTGATGGTGGGGGTGGTGGATTAACACTTGCACAAGCTGTAGGTGGAGGTTTGTTGACTCAGGCACAAGCCGATGGAATTTCTGCGGGTTGGGTAAAATTTATCGATCCGGGTGGAGATCCTTCCGCGCTCAATATAGCTACCATACAGGGGGGATATGCTGCTGCTTCTCCGACTCTTGAAGCTTACGCTGATGAAGCTGGACTTACCGGTGATTATTTTGATGTATTGCTTGCCGATCAGGAGGTTGATGTCGAGCAGAATGGCACGGGAATTACCCCCATTCTCGGGGTCAATATTTCACCCATTGACGCCCTGAATATTGGGATCAAGTACGAATTTGCCACCAAGCTTGAACTCAAAAATTCAACGGCAGAAAATAAGGGTGGTTTGATCGGTTTCATCCCCCCGGCTCAAAGAATATATATGTTTCCGGATGGTGCCAAGACCAGGGGAGACCTGCCTGCACTCCTAACCGTGGGGGTAAGCTATGATATCGGACAGGTGCTCACCCTGCACGGTGGATTTCAATATTATTTCGACAAATCGGCTAATTATGGAAAAGCCTTGAAGAATGAGGATCTCATCGATGCCAACAACTGGGAAGCCGGTCTTGCCGTTGAATACCACCTGAATGATAATTTTACCCTGAGCGCCGGGTATCAGCACAATGAAGTGGGAGTAAAGGAGATATACCAGACAGATCTTAGTTACAGCCTGAATACCAACACCGTTGGTGGTGGCGCAAAATACAGGATCAATGAGATGCTTGCCATTAACCTGGGTTTCAGCTATTCTATGTATAAGGACCAAACGGTTGAAGGTTCGCATGATGTCGGGGGCCAGGGCGTGGATTTTGAGGATTTCAGCCAGTCGTATGCAAAGAATGCGATGGTCATCGGGCTCGGCCTCGACCTGAGCTTTTAATAAGTGATCAAATAGAAACAAAAAGGCTGTCTCCGATAAGGCAGCCTTTTTTGTTTGCTCTTTCTTTATCGGGAGAATAGATTCCAAAATAATAAGGATGACAACAATACCAACTCCACGGAGTTGAATAATAAATAGCCCCGGGTAAACCCTGTGAAACAGGGTGCAACCCGGGGTGTTTGGGCAAGAAAAATAACGGTCCAACTACCAAGATATTCTTTGGAAAATCTATTCATGGACCGGAATGTTACAGGCCTTCTTCAAAACTTCTTATCACAAAATCACTTCAACCAAAATTCATCTGGAAAGATAAATTCGATATTCTTTTTTGTATTTTGGTATTTTCTTTTGAATAAAATGTACCGAACCACTACATCCACATTACTGATCCTGCTTCTGTTGCAGGTGAATGGTATTTCCCAGGTTTTCGAAATGCCCAATGCTGAAACGAAAAGCCATGCCGAACTGACCATTACACGCATTCAGATCACTTCTGACTATACCATTGTTCACCTCAGGAACCAGAACATGCTGGTGAAGGATGCATGGGCTTGTGTCGACCGGAAAACCACCATCCAAACTTCCGATAAGGTTAAACATTTGCTGCTTCGTGCAGAAAATATTCCGCTCTGTCCTGAGCTGCACCGTTTTGATTCCCTTGGAGAGATCCTTGAATTTACACTCTATTTTCCACCCATTGATCCATCCAAGGGAAGGATCGACCTGGTAGAGGATTGCGAACAATCCTGTTTCTTCTTTCAGGGAATTATCCTGGATAACAGACTTAACAGCGACATTCACGCCTACGACGAGGCGTATGACCTTTATCTGAAAAAGGAATATGAAGCATCACGGAAAATTTTTTCGGGGATTGTTCAGGATATCCCTGATAATCCCACACACATCTATTCCTTCGCTTACTATTACCTGATCCTGATCAGCCATGAGGGGGGTGATAGGAAAGGAGCGAAGGAGTGGTTTGAAAAGCTAAAAGCATCCGGATTGCCCGACAGGCATTCGATTATTCAGCGAATCGAGGAAATGGGGATAATTGAGAATTAATTAAGTGATACGATGACTCGAAGTCATCGTATCACTAAGAAGTTATCGTATAACTCATCCACTCAACTTTTTTCACGGAACTGCAGCACTTACAACCCAAACCGGTACGAGAGCTTTACCAGGAATATATTGTGAGGACGGACATCAAACAGTTCTTCAATATTTTCACCCAACCTGAATTGCCCGTCTGCCACATATCCCGTTCTTCCCTGAGACCATACCAGGTAAAGGGTTGATCCGGGGATATATTCCCAGCGAAGGACCATGTTTGAGCGAAACTGCTTGAAATTAAAATCCGGGTGCTCAAAACCATAATCGTAATTCATATCCTGGTCTTCATCCACAACATAGCCATCATCAGCATTCAGAAAGGTGATCTCTTCTTCCGTATAGGTATGGAAACGGTCACGGAATTCATCCGCATGCGGATCGGTGATCATTTTGAACTTGTCGTAGGTACCGGCTGAAATAAACGGCTGTCCCCAATATTGAATTGTCAGGTTGGGTGTAATGCTGTAATTCAGCCTCAACGAGAGCATCACTGTTTTCTGATCGATGGAACCGAAGATATACCGCTCTTCCTCCCCAAGTTCGATCTTATCGATGTATTGCAGATCCCGTCTGTTCAGGTTGAGAGACGGGACAAGGGATAGATTCAGGGCATTGCTGGGCTTCAGGGAAATGAAAAAACCATAATGTTGATTTGTACTGCTGCCTTCAAACCCCCAGTTGTGGCTTGTAAAAAATCCTGCAGAGATTTTTTTCCGGTTATCGGTATCCAGGTCGGTTGAAATATTGATAGACCCCGGTATTTTGATAGAAGGACCACCACGCAGTGTGGAATTGGACAGGGTGTTTCCATCCATACTGATCCCTCCTCCAAAACTCCAGTAATTTTTGAATTGCATGTGGAGGTTGATATTCCCGCCGGTTACGTTACGATTCCAGCCAAAATCCCAGGCATTCCACTGGTTCAGGTTAACATTGAAGCTCCGGAAAATACTGAACGGCTCCCAGATCCTGTACCCAATCCATAAAACCTGTAAAATCTCATCGGTTGAACGCAAGTATCCGAGATCGCTCACCTCAAGCCCGGGTGATTTCCAGGAGAAGAATGTACCAAAGCGTAAATGACCTTCTCCGATTTTAGTGAACGATAAAACACCACCGCTGCCTGTGAGGGAGGTTCTTGAGGAATCGAGCTCCAGGTATTCAGCGTCAGGACGTTGATAATACCTCGCTGATGATTCCTGGGTTCGGATGATGGCTTCTTCCGAACCGCGGACATGACTGAAATAGGTCTTAAAGGAGATGTTGTATGTCCTTTCTTTTATATCGTGGCTGAAATGGACACCACCGGTATAAGCATCTTCATGCATAAACTCGAGATTCTGGTCCTCAATTTTACGGTTGGTGGATGTAAACATCCCTCCAACCACGGTCTGTCCCTCACGGAAATCTTTCTGTACCGTGCCTACGATATAGTTTGTTAAGGGTTCGACTGCTTCCGTATAGCGCTCTCCTTCAATATCTACTTTTGCCACCTCTTTGGAAGTAACACTCTCCAGTATTCCAATGGACCATCCGTTTTTCGTTTTGCCCGTCAGTTTTGCCGCTCCAAGGATGGCGGTATTATCCGGGAAATTCACAGATGCATCGTCATCAACGTCAGGATAATGCTGCGGACTTCTTCCGATACGGCGGGAGTAAAACAGATTTTCATCGGCAAGGTCTCCGTCGCCGAACAATAACGGTAGGCTCATGATGCTTCTTCCTTCAATAAAAAAGGGTCGTTTCTCCTCAAAAAATGTTTCGAATGCAGTGAGGTTCACTTCGGAGGGATCGGCTTCCACCTGTCCGAAATCGGGATTTACCGTAAAATCCAGGGTGAGATTATTGGTAACCCCGATTTTCCCATCCACACCGGCTGTAAAATTATTGCGTTTGCCCGTTTCAAACGGATTTCCTTCCACTTTTTTGAACCGTTCCGTGCTGCCAACAACATAGGGAGCAATTTCGACCTGCCTTTTGGGCTGGATCCCTGATATTCCGTGAAGTTCTCCGAAATTGTGAACAATCCCGGATGCATCCCGGGGAAGATGCTGCCAGAAAGAGGTCTCCTCCTTTCGAAAAAGGTACCGTGCTATCTGCACTCCCCACACCTGGTCTTCGGTTTTGTCAAAACGCAACTGGCTTAACGGGATCTTCATCTCGGCTGACCACCCCTCCTCATTCACATCTGCTGCAACCCACCAGATGGGATCCCAGGTCCAGTCTTCACTCTCCCCGTCACTGGTAAACACGCCGTCCATCTTTACCCCTGCAGCGTTTACAACAAAGGCAAACGCCGTGCGATGGTCATAATAACTGTCAAAAAGCACACCGACAAAATCCCCGTCGATCTCATCCCGCCTGGATCTGCGCCGGCTGATGCTGTCAGGACTGCTGTCAAGAGCCCTGATCCCAATATATAAATTGTCATTATCATAAAGAATTTTACATAACGTTTCCTGTGAAGGGTCTTTTCCTTCATACGGTTCATGTTGAATGAAATCCCCATACCAGTTCCCATCTTGCCACATGGCTTCCGATAAACTCCCATCTACAATAAAACCACCTGACTCAACCCGGCTGGCGATCAAAACTTTCTTTTCTTCATTACTCCCGCCAGCAAAACTAAACCAGTAAGAAAAAAGGAATAAAAACAGCAAAAGAAGCGACTTCTTCATGGATAAACAGGTAATTCCTAAATAGTTAACTCCTGTTAGGACCTCAATAAATATGCCAATGAGGATAACATCCCTCAGATCAGAAATGTATCGATGCATTGCGGGTTTTTATCCCCAGATGAAATTGTTCGGTATTGAAACAACCACTGTTCAGAACCGAACAATCTCCTACTAAACAATGCCGTACCTCAATAACGGTAGGGCAGAGAGGATATTGAGTTAATTTTTTTCTTAAAGAATCATCAAATAATAGCAGATGGGTTTGATTCTAATTTTTTTTTGTAACTTGTATACAAAATTTGTTGAATTGAATCGATTGAACATCACTGAAAACCCTGGACTATGAAAAAGAAAATTCTACTCTCCCTGGTTTTAGCAGCATCTGTAACGTTTTTATTTGCACAGGAATACAGCTTGACTCCTACCGTCATTTCAACTGCCGGGCACTTCCATTCTGCCGGTGGATACAGCCTGTCAGGGACAATCGGTGAACTGGCAGTTACGACACTGGATCCGGGCGGATCATATATCCTTACACAGGGATTTCAGCAACCTTTTGCCGTTGGAGTGAATCCCGGTTTTGATGACCTGGGAATGGATTGGTCTGTGAATGCCTACCCCAATCCGGTTTCCGATTTTCTCAATATCCGGTTCAATATCGAGAACCCTGTCGATTTTAACATTGAGATCATTGATCTTACCGGGAAAAAACTCTGGATCAGGAACTATCCGGGGATCATGCCACAAGAGGTCATTTCAATTGATCTTTCAAGATATGTGAGAGGAGTGTATATGTTAAGGATCTCTACACCAGACCAGAAAGTGAATAAGATCTATAAGATACAGAAGTTCTAAATGAATATAATCCGAATACACTACATTGGTTTCTAATGCCGATTCACCGGATACTATTTTCACCCCAATTTTTTCTGCCATAACATTCCACTCTTTTCAAATTGTTGGGTATCTAAGCGAATTAAAGATCTGTAACTATTTAATTGTACCTGATGAGAAAATATAATGTATCATTTAAAACGTAAAACAATGAAAACCAAGACATTAAATTCTATTTTTCTTTCCGTTGTTTTTCTTTTCTCGTTGTCATTTGCGCTTCACGGTCAGGCACCGGAAAAACTAACCTATCAGGGAGTTGCCCGGAATTCCTCCGGTGAAACCCTGAAAGAGACAAACATTGAGATCAAATTTGGTATTCATGCCGGAACGGCTGAAGGTGAACTCGTCTGGGAAGAGACACATGCTGTTCTGACCAATGATTTTGGCTTGTTTACCCTAATGATCGGGGATGGTGCTCCAACCGGAGGTGGAAGCCTGGGCAGTTTTTCCGATATAGAGTGGGGAACAACCCAGTATTTTCTGAATGTTCAGATGAAGGTCGATGTGGACTTCATTGACATGGGAACATCGGAGATGTTGTCTGTACCCTATGCGATGTTTGCAAAATATGCAGCTGCTTCCGGTGAATCCATTAGCTCTTACTGGATTGACGGGGCAGGCGTGGTAACTACAACGGTTGATGTGGGTGTGGGGACACCCTTACCCGCCGGAAAGCTCGAGGTTCAGGGAGATGGGGATGAGACCGAAGATGATCCGCTATTCCAGGTTAAACGAAAGGATGGTGAAACCGTTTTTGCTGTCTATCCGGGTGGTGTAAGGATCAATGTAAACGATTCACCCCTGAAGGGAACCAAGGGAGGATTTGCCGTTGGAGGTTTTACTCCGGGAAAAGGATTGACAAATGATTTTATGTATGTTACTCCAGATAGTGTTAGGATATATGTTGACGAAACAGCAGCCAAAGGGACCAAAGGCGGGTTTGCTGTAGGTGGCTTCACTCCCGGGAAAGCAGATCCGACAGACTTTGTCCATCTGACCCCTGACAACTATTTTATCGGACACAAGGCAGGTAGCTCCATTACAACAGGACTATATAATTCTTTTATAGGTTATAATGCTGGTTTTGGAACTACTGAAGGAATGAACAATGTTTTTATTGGACATGAATCCGGTCTGGAAAACCTCTGGGGTAACTGGAATGTCTTTATTGGTAATAATACCGGAAGGGATAACACATCCGGATCATCCAATATTATAATTGGTGATGAAGCGGGAATCTCAAATACAGAAGGTTCAGGGAATGTAATGATGGGTGATTGGGCCGGGTATACAAATACAGAAGGGAGTAATAATGTATTTATAGGTAATACTGCCGGTTATTCAAATACCTTAGGTTGGGATAATGTATTTGTAGGATCATATGCCGGAGAGGAAAACACTATTGGAGAATACAATGTTTTTATGGGTTTGGAAGCCGGGGGAGCTAATGAAGATGGTAACTCGAATACATTTTTAGGAGCGGGTAGTGGCTGTTCAAATGTTTCAGGCTCTGAAAATGTAAGCATCGGCTTGGTGGCCGGATTCAGTAATTCAGGAAATAATAATACATTTGTCGGATCTTATGCCGGTGAAAATAATGAATTTGGTGAAAATAATGTGTTTATTGGATATGGTGCCGGGCAAAATGAATTGGGCTCCAATAAACTTTATATCGATAATTCAAATATTTCAACAAATCCATTGATCTACGGAGAGTTCAGCGATGTTGCTCCCTATCTGAATATCTCTGCAAATACAGATTTCACAGGTAATGTGGATGTTAGTGGTACCATTTCGGAAGTTTCAGATCGAAGATTGAAAACTGACATTGAGGAATATCAAAAGGCCCTAATTCATGTCTCAAAGCTCCAGGGTGTTACTTTTAACTGGATTAATAACAATTCAAGAAGATTAAATCCTGATGAACCTCAATTAGGCCTTATTGCACAGGATGTGGAAAAGGTAATCCCAGAATTAGTTAAGACAGATCAAGACGGATACAAATCAGTCAGCTATTCAAAACTGACGGTGGTGCTACTGGAAGCCCTCAAAGAGCAGCAAAAGATGATCGAGGAGCTGCAACGCGAAGTTGAATTGCTTAAACAAAAATAAAAGATGTAAATAGCGGGAAAATCCATTCCCACAGATTGATTTTTTCCTTTTGATAAACAGTCCATTTTATTCCATGAAAATGAGTGGGAAAATGCAACCCTTTTGCTCAAAATGGAGTTTAGTATATTATATAATCTCTCTTTTTTCTTTAGGTAAAAACAATAAATCCATTACAATAAAAAATCCAATGCCATGAAACGACTTCTACTATTACTCATCACTCTTCACTCATCACTCATCATTCTTTTCTCACAGGCGCCCCAGGGATTCAATTACCAGGCGGTAGCCCGGGATGATGGAGGAGAATTGCTCGCTTCACAGACGATCGATGTAAAGATCGGTATTCGTGCAGGGAGCGAGAGCGGCACACTGGTATGGGAAGAGACCCATACGGTAATGACCAATGAGTTCGGACTCTTTACCCTGATGATCGGAGATCCTGAGGCACAGCAGGGATCGGGATCCGCAGCAACGTTCAGCGATATCGAATGGAGCACCGGGGCTCACTACCTGGAGGTTTCAATTAAGACCGATGTCGATTTTATTCCGATGGGCACTTCGGAGTTGTTGTCCGTTCCGTTTGCCCTGTTTGCTGAAGAGGGAAATGAAGGCCAGGATCTTCACCTGACAGGGGATATCCTGACCATCGACAACGGAGTAAACAACATCGACCTGGCGTATTATCTTGACGATACCAATCCGTGGAGCCTCAGTGGGAATACCATTTTCTACAACGAAGGGAATGTGGGTGTTGGTACGGAAACTCCAGGCAGCAGGCTTGAAGTAATGGGCAATTTATCGGGAGATCCTATTGATCCGCTCTTTGAAGTAAAGAGAAAAGATGGACAAACCGTGTTTGCCGTATATGAGGACAGCGTTAGGATTTTTGTTAATACAGAGGAAACAGGAAAAGGGACCAAGGGAGGTTTTGCCGTGGGCGGATTTACACCCGGTAAAGGTGTGTTCGAACAGGAATACCTCCGGGTGACTCCCGATAGTGTCCGGATCTATATCGATGAGACAATTACCGGTAAAGGAACCAAAGGAGGATTTGCAGTTGGGGGATTCAACCCGGCTACAAAATCTTCCCCCGTTAGCCTGCTTCATTTGTCGAAAGAAAATTACTTCATTGGCCATGAAAGTGGTGTAGAAACTACAGGTTTATACAATACCTTCTTTGGTTATCAAAGTGGAATGAGTAATGTCGGAGGTTCTTTTAATGTGTTTATAGGATACCAATCGGGGATAAGCAATTATGGTGGGAACAATAATGTTTTTCTTGGATTGCGTGCTGGATACAATAATACAAACGGAGGTGATAATACGTTTATTGGAAACTGGAGTGGGTATTATAATCAAACAGGCAGCAATAATATCATAATTGGTAAACTGGCAGGAGTAGACAACCTGTCAAATAATAATATTTTCCTTGGAAATGAGAGTGGCAGGAATAATGAGACAGGAGATAGAAATATTTACTTCGGCTACAAAGCGGGGCATCTTGCTACTTCTGCAAGTAATAATGTTTTTATAGGCGACAGTGCGGGATATGGAGCAACCAGCGGGTACAATATTTGTATCGGTAATAGCAGCGGTATCTCCCTGACATCAGGAGGGAATAATGTATTAATTGGCCGGCAGGCTGGTTATAACACCACAACGGCTAGTTCAACCGTGACTATCGGGAATAAAGCGGGATTCCATTCAAATGACGATGACGGATGTGTGTTTATTGGAAATATGGCAGGATACCATAACGTAAATGGCGATTATAATACGCTGATTGGATTCTTTGCAGGATATAATGTTACCGGGCATTTCAACACATATGTTGGAGAGGCTTCGGGATATGACTGGTACAATCAGAACAAGGTTAATGATGGTACGGGCAATACCCTTTTGGGTTACTATAGCGGAAGTGAAATAACCTCCGGTGATTATAATACCCTGGTTGGTTATGCTGCCGGCTTTGGAGTAGCAGGGGGTAACAATAATGTTATTATTGGAAGAAATGCAGGACATGAAGTGGGTAGTGGCAGTGGTAATGTGTTTATTGGCTATGAAGCGGGATATAATGAAGCAGGTAGCTCAAAATTATATATCGATAATTCCAGCACATCCACACCGCTGATTTATGGGGATTTTCTTAATGATCAACTTACTTTTAATAGTTCTCTTGATGTTACCGGAGATGTTAACTTTGGAGATACATCTAACAAGGGAAAGTTTAATGTTGGAGGTAACGGAGGAATCCAGGGTGTAATGGTTCTTAATCGTTTTATCGACGATGGAGTTCTGATACGATTCAGGAGAGATGGCGCTACCATGGGTGATATTTCCGTTTCTTCCGGAGTTGTTTCATATAACGCTTTTACAGGATCACACTATGCCTGGACGGATGAAGAGATTGAAAAGGGCATGCTGGTTTCGATGACAGGTGTGAATCATTTCCTGGAAGGAAATGACGAAAGTGAAATACTTTATGGAGTTACCCAAACCAATAGAGCAAATGATGCAAACATCCTGGGAGCCTATCTTTCTCTTCAAAATCCTAGTCAACTTTCAACCTCAAATAATCCTCATATGATTATGGCTGTAGGAAATGGAAATATTTGGGTCGTGGATAATGGCGAAGACTTGCAACAGGGAGACTACCTGATTTCTTCAACTATCCCCGGACATGCCATGAAAGATAATGGGGAATTTGATATTGCCTATGTGATTGCCAGGGTTGCAGAACCTGTCCATTGGGCTGAAGTTGATCAACATATTGATGGGAAAAAACACAAATGTGTTTCTGTTTTCTTCGAATCGTTTACTGCAAATCACAAGGCTGAGAGACTGGAGACAGAAATCGAAAATCTGAGAAATGAGATCAACCTGTTAAAACAGAACAAGATGTCCTCCATAAGCATGGAAGATGATATAAATGCCCTGAAAACAGAGCTGGAAGTACTGAAACAAATGATCGGGATAACAGCAGTTGAAAGGAATAAAGAGTAATCTCAATATGCAACATATGGGTTTACAACTAACAAGAAATACTAAAATTATTGATAAAATGAAATTCAGAAGAGTTTTGTTCGCTTTCGTCTTGTTAATAATATTGCCCTGTGGATTATTGGCTCAAAAACTAACTCCAACGGTTGTTTCCTCAGGTGGAAGCTACCATTCTGCAGGCGGCTATACCCTTTCGGCTACGGTTGGGGAGATTGCCGTTACCACCCTGAAAGCTGCAACCCTCACCCTTACGCAGGGGTTCCAGCAACCGTATGATATCGGTGTGGGAATAAAGGAAACCGGACTGGATTGGTCCATTACTGCCTATCCAAACCCGGTATCTCAATTCCTCAATATCCGGTTCGATGTAACAGAGCCACTCGACCTGAACGTGGAGATCATGGATATCGCAGGCAGGAAACACCTCGTCCGTGATCTATACTATGTGACCCGGGGAGATATCGTGACCTTTGATCTGTCCGGTCTCACCCGTGGGGTTTACCTGGTCAGGATCTTTACACCCGACCGGCGAGTACAGAAAACATACAAGATCCAGAAGTTTTGATGAGAATAAAGTGATACGATGACTTATGCCACCATGGAATGGTCATCGTATCACTAGGATATTCGTCCAGATCCATGTCGTGCCCCGACTTTAAGCAATCTGTAAATATCCCCCTCCCCGAGGGGGAAAATCCTGATCCGCCCTGGCGGACAGGATAGGGGGAGGATTTTTAATTGAGTTCATCGTAAAATTGTCATCCCACACACCCCCTTTTCCCACCCAATAACACGCGCAAGGGGGACTATAGGTCTTCCTTGTAAAACGAACCATTTGGGAAAAAAGCCCGAATGACTGACACGTTTCCGCCCGGATGACCTCCAGTCGGGCGGGCAGGATCAAGGACCCAGGACCAAGTACCTCATTTAATTCCAATAACTTAACCAATAAATTTCCTGTTGGATGTCTTGTGCTCATTTTGACAAACGACCGGATTCTGTACATGAATATTACACTATAAATGAAACAATTATCTCCTTAAATGAGTAAAATATTTGATGTAGTGACGCCTAATTTCTTAAAAATAGGTAACTTGTATATCCTTAATTTTTATAAAGGTTTACACGATGAAAGGCACAATACAAAAACCGTAAAAACAAACACCATGAAACGAATTCTGCTATTACTCATCACTCTTCACTCATCACTCATCATTCTTTTCTCACAGGCGCCCCAGGGATTCAATTACCAGGCGGTAGCCAGGGATGATGGAGGAGAATTACTTGCCTCACAGGCCATTGAGGTGAAAATCGGGATCCGGGCCGGGAGCGAGAGCGGGACGCTGGTATGGGAAGAAACCCATACGGTAACGACCAACAAGTTCGGACTCTTTACCCTGAAGATCGGTGATCCTGAAGCCCAGCAGGGATCAGGGTCCTCAGCGACCTTCAGTGAGATCGAATGGAATACCGGGGCACACTATCTGGAGGTTTCAATTAAGACCGATGTCGATTTTATTGCAATAGGCACCTCAGAGCTCCTGTCCGTACCGTTTGCCCTGTTTGCCGAAGAGGGAAATGAAGGCCAGGATCTTCACCTGACAGGGGATATCCTTACCATTGATAACGGAGTCAACAACATCGACCTGTCGGGGTACCTTGATAATACCGATAATCAGCAATTAACACTTCTGGGAAGTGAGTTAAGTATTGAAAACGGGAATGCCGTGATGATACCGGATAATGTGGACGATGCCGATAACAATCCGAACAATGAGATCCAGGACCTCTCACTCGCAGGAAATACACTTAGCCTGTCTGGTGATGCAAGTACGGTTGACCTTTCAGGTTATCTGGACGATAGCAATCCCTGGAGTCTTGGTGGGGGCACCATTTTCTACAACGAAGGGAATGTGGGTGTTGGTACGGAAACTCCAGGCAGCAGGCTTGAAGTAATGGGCAATTTATCGGGAGATCCTGTTGATCCGCTCTTTGAAGTAAAGAGAAAAGATGGACAAACCGTGTTTGCCGTATATGAGGACAGCGTTAGAATTTTTGTTAATACAGAGGAAACAGGAAAAGG
>Ga0315539_1001634_pt1 | contig 16508 bp, 16 predicted proteins | sample SalMarSW160150MG_FD_203097 | JGI IMG/M metagenome (GOLD analysis project Ga0315539, IMG submission 203097) | Salt marsh sediment microbial communities from the Plum Island Ecosystem LTER, Massachusetts, United States - Salt Marsh Sediment SW1601-150 ... | reverse complement strand
TGGCTAACATCGCATACAAACTTGAGATGACCGCAAATACTGACGCTCTCTTCAAAACATCCGTATCCAGAATATCCTCTACCTCTATCTCACTTGCAGGGTTACCCGGGCTGATACCGAAGTGTTCGGTCAACTCAAAGCCGACCTCATTCGCCTGTGGCCCGAACGTGCTGATACGATAGAATACATCTGTAGCCGCTGGCGGCGCCACGGCATTCATTTCTGAATCCGACCTGATTACGGAAACACTAAGCTGTGTCGCCGAATCTACGGAAACTATCTCATACGCTCCGTCCAGCGTCCCATCCGCAGAACGCAGATATATAACGCCACCCGCCGAGACCTGCGCACTTACAAAGTCTGCACCACCTTCGGTAAACGTCGTCCCGCTAAGCGTTCCGCCTGTTCCGGTCACCAGTACCTGCTGTGGCAGATGCAATTCTCCGAACAGTATCGGCTCGTATTTCAAAATATCTGCATCGTTTGAGAAACTAACCATTTCCTTTGGCTCCCTTCCGGTTAACAGGGCTGGGCAGGTGCCCAAAGAATGTTTAACCTTTGGGCACCTTCGCCCGCGCACATTATGATGCGTCTGCTACACCCCCACAATTTAGCTGGTACTCAGATCGCGAATAAGACCATGTGCCGCTTCGTTCCTGAGCTCCACGGTATATTCGCCAATCAACTCGCCGCACTCATAGTCACCGCCGCTTGCCAACGGCTTGAAATAAAAGTTTCGCCCCCCTAACGGCGGCACATTGATACGGGACGAATCCAGCAACAATGCCGCATCCTGTGGCATCCATCGCGTGGTAACAATTCTGCAAACGCCGAAATCACTCTCGTAAATGCTAATCATATCAGTGAAAGTGGTATCGTTGGCGCCGTAGGTTCGGCTGTTGGCAGAAAAGGCATTTATCTTTCGCTTCTGAAAACCACCGACTACAATCAGGTCCACATTGCCGTTGCTGCTCTCCCAAATCTGCCTGAGCACGTAATTAATCTTGTCCTCGTCCAGACCGGTGCCTGTTGGAAAGCCACTGTCGCCGGTATGGAAAACATTAGTTGAGAGGTGCTGAATAACGCCCTTCATTGACCTTCTTACCGAACCACTACCTTCAGGATTGCTCGCTGGCTCACCGCCGTTGACAACCGTATTTTCCAGGTCGCGGATCAGTTCCCGAAGCCGTTCCTGCTTTTGATAATCCATCTCGTCAGCCAAACCCAGCTGGCTCGCGGCCATATCCGTTCCGCTCACTTCTACCGTAGCAGTAAATATCTGCGTATAGTTCCCACACCTGCTGCGGTTGGTAAATCTCGCACCTGGCTTGTCCGCCCCTTCAAGAGCAGCATTTCCGAGAATGTTTATCACCTGATTGTCGGCAAGGTCTTCCGCCGTAGTGCCTGCATAACCACGAACCACCGTCAGCGTATTGCTGTTGATAACCGTCACGAGCATTAATTCCTCGCTGCCTTCTACCTGAATCTGGTCTCCCACGCGGAACCTGCTGCCATTGTCAACTACAAAGTCGGTGTCGGTACTCGGGTCGGTATAGGTGCTGTCGTTGATAGCATCCTTGTTGGGCAAGAGTTCATCTTCAAACCACTCATGATGTGTACTCGTTGCCTCTCTCATGGGATCACCTAAAGCATCCAGCAAAGGCGTCTCATAAGGCGAAATTATCCCTATCAAATCTGATACATCCTCAGCCAGTTCTGGCAGAGTTGTACCCGCTGAATAAGTTGCTTTTCCTGTAAAAGCCATCTTTTAATTCTCCTTTTTTAGTAAGTAGTTGTCCGTTCATAGGTTTTAGTCTATGAGCTCAGATAAAATTTCTTCGCAGTTTCAAATACTCCTGCAAATCTGTTCGGTTACCTGTTGTTGCCGCCTTCTTCGCTGCTCTTTCGAGAACTGTTTGATTGTTTGTCATTCGTTCCTTAGCCCCTGCTGTCTTTTTCACTGTTACAGCTCCACTTACTCCGGCGAACAAATATTGCTTTTCCTTTTTCAACTGCTCAATTACGCCGTCCAAATCCGCTTCCGTTTGGCCTTCCATTTTGGCTTTGGCAAGCAATACCGCCGTTTCCAAATCGACAGTCCCCGCAGCAGCTAATTTGCGAGTCAGCTTCTGCTCGGCCTGAATGTTGCTCAATTGCTCAGACATCGTTGTTACTTGCGATTTTGCCTCCGCCAGTTGCTCCATCAAAGCTTCAACCTTTTTCTCAGCACTCTGTGCCCTCTTTCGATAGCGGATTGACTCAGTCACCGGAACAAGTTTCATATTATCATTGTCACTTGCTCCTGTTATGTCTTCTGACAAAACCTCTTGTGTCTCAATCGGACTCATAAAACCTCCAGATTTGTCATTCCCTCACAAGCGGGAATTCACCCTTCAAAATGTCAACTTTCTCTCGTGGCCTTATAGCCTAATTCTCTGAGCACCTGCTCAGTCGGAACACCCAGCTCTTTTTTAATCTGGCCTTCTTTTAGTTTCTCCATCACGTTTTCAGGCAGTGGGCTGGAAAAAACGATATCAACCTCTCTGTCCACCTCGGAAGTCTTATAGATATTAGCCGTATCGAGTATCGCCAGAACCATCCTGCAGATTCTTTTAAGCCCTTCGCTGTAAGTGAATCTCTTACGTTCGTTCTTTGATAGCATCCCCATAAGCGTTAGTCTAAGGGCCACCGCGCTTGTAAGATTGCCGAGCTTATTCTTCAGAACCCCGGCCACCACCGGCGTTACCCCACTGGCCTTGTCCAATGCCTCTCTGATTTCAGCGATGTGCAGACCTTCGCTTGGCGTCGCCGCATCTCCACCGAACTCTTCGATAGTCGCCTCCGGATTGTCGGTATACCACATCCTGCCGGGCGAAATGGGCTTATCCTCAAAGCCCTCTATCCCTTTGCCCAGATACATCTTAAACGACTGGAATGTAATTCTGCTGGCCCTGTCACTCAGTCTGGTATTCAGCTCGTCCTGTAGCGGTATCAATGGCTCGACGTCGCTTAGCCCCTCATAGTAGTAGGGCTGAGCAATGTTTTGGATATGCACCACCGGCAGAAAACCCCACGGCAATTGGGCTTGCTCAACAAGCTGCTTGTCTTCGTATCTCTGGTAAGCCACATCAGAAGTAATCTCCGTCACCGCAACTATTTGCCGACTATTACTGCTTCGTTTACTACCGGAGAATATTCTTGATAGAAATGAGTTTTTCTTACTCAGTGCGTTTTTCTTCTGATAGAAGTGCTGCACGTAATATCTTATCTTTTTATAGTCGTTTTCATCCAGAATAGGCAGTGCTCTCGGTGCCTCAATCAACTCTAAGCCGATTGTTTGTGCCGATTGCAGCACATCTTCGAGGTCTCCCGCTTTGCGGGAACCCGGTGAGAGGGTTTGGGAGGAGGAGGAAATGCGTTCGATGATTTCTTCGCCAGGCCTGACGAGACAATCGACAAAACCATAAACACTTCCAAGCACTGCCATATCCTGGAAAAATCCGATAGCGCTATTGGCCGCAAACAGTGCCTTTAATACCACCTCAATTTCTGCACGTTTTTGACCATCCGGCGATTTCGAAACAAAACTAATCGGTTTGCCGAACAAAAAGTCCACGGCTGCGTTTATTCGCCAGGCAATATCGTTCTCAATTACTACTTCTTTTCGTTGCACGTCGCGGGCGCACTTCGCGCCGAAGACACCCACCTGCCCACTGTGTACAAGCCCTGTTATTCTCGCAGGAAGTCCATATTCTTGCGCTTGCACATAGCACCGCCCTGATTCATTCACCTTTCTGTCACAGGCACCGGTGCCGTGTATTTCCATCTTGGGGTTTGCGTAATATTCCCACAGCTTCTCAAAGTGTGCTCGAACATCAATCGACTGTTCGTCAACGAGCCACTCAATATAATCAGCCTCAAGTTGCTCATCTTGAAAGATATCAAGGTCAAATCCCATACTTAGAACTCCATTTTTTTGCTCGGTGGTTAAATAAACCAGTTACTGTCAACCAGCTACAAGCTGCCGATCACTGCTTCTATAATTAGAGCTATCTGCACGTTTGATACGAAAATCGCAGGATTATTTAAGAGACCTTTTTCCGTAAGTGCTTTTGTAGAAATGAATAAAAAAAATTGCAAAAATTTTGATTTTTGCTCACAGGTATCAGCGGTTTTGATTGAAAACTTGTGGATATTTTTACCTATTTTGACTCATGAGACCACCTTCCACCACGCTTATCCTTGCTTACTTTTCAAGTAAGTATCAGCGGATTTGATTGAAAATCGTGCTGTTTTACCACGTGTCTGTTAGATATGAGCCTAAGCTGGATACGTGTGCAGCTTTCGCAGAAAGTTTTTTGTGACAATGTCGTTAAACCAGAACTGGTGGGTGGAGATGAAAGAGATTAATAACTCAAGGGCAAAGAACGCAATGAAGGTAATTTCAAGGCTCGCATGAGGTTAATTGGTGATTGATTAATCGATTACTCGCTACTCATCATTTAACGAAGCGATACTTTCACGAGAATCAAGTATCGAGTGGTTTTCACTCGCTATCTTCCTTCTGTAACAGCTCGATAATCTCGGCTTTTGTGGGCAGTGACTCGGTTGAGCCGAACTTTGTGCAGGCTAAGGCACCTGCCGCCGAGGCGAATTTGACCGCTCCTCTTACATCGTCTTTTACAGCGTAATAAGCAGCCAGCGCCCCTGCAAATGCATCTCCACTGCCGGTCTGGTCAACAAGTTCTACCTCATAACCCGGGATCTGGTCGGCGCCGCTTCGGTCGACAACCATACAGCCCCGCCTGCCCATTGTTATCACAGCAGAGCCAACGCCACGAGCAACAAGATCAGAGCCGATCAGCTTGGCGGTACGAACATTGGCTGCTGAGTGGTCGGCAATCTCCGCAGCTTCATAAAGATTAGAAAGCAGAATATCGACCGTGAAATAGTCGACAGGCAGGTCGCTGCTTTCTTGGCCTTGTTGCTCTATCGGTCTTGCAGGATTAAGAATGATCTTTGTGCCGTGCACCTTCGCACAACGAACAGTGGTTACAATTGCTTCCTGTGGCAATTGGCCGTGAATCAAACACACGTCAGCTTTAGAGATAATCTGTTCAGCAGCGTCGATGTCCCGAGGTTGTAAGGCGCTGTTAGCACCGCTGTAGTAACAGGCAGCGTTTTCACCTTCGGAATTAACCAGGGTTACAGCCACGCCTGTATTTTTGGCCTTGGCGGTATAGATAAAGTCGGTAATGACATTGAACTCAGCCAGACTTGCCTTAGCCATCTGAGCAAATGGGTCGCCGCCGACTTTGCTGATAAGATGAACCTCACAGCCGCACAATGCAGCTTCCACAGCCTGATTTGGTCCGGGACCGGTGGCTGTGTATGAAAGAGCAGTGCCGATAACGCTCTGGCCGGGCGATGGTATTTGGCCGCACCTTATCGCCATATCAACATAGGTGCCGCCAACTACAACTACTTCGGGGCTCCTTCCTGACATAATGTCCGTTACTCCCTGTCTTTCACAAAATTCCTTTGGGCACCATTTTACTGTCCCTATAATGCGGGACAAAATGAAAATCCTTTCGAAAATCCAGTATAACTGCTCGGCTTCTCAATGCAAAACTTTTTTAGGACAATATCTTGCAAAGTTTTTCTCGGCGGAAAGCTGGTTATTAAACATTCTGTTCAGTCAGCCACCGCTTCAGAACTTCGATTATGTAGTCAATATCACGCATAAATCAACTTTCGATGCTTGATATCGACTCCACTACAAAAAGCTCATAGTCTTTTTGATTAATCGATAAGACTATAAAGCTGAAGCCACCGATAACACTTGGAACTGCCTGAGCATAAGTTTCTGCCATCAGGCCGGAGCTCCGACCACAGTCATACAAAGCACACTTTCATCTGTGCCGTCAATACCCAAAATCGCATTTACGCGGTCATCGTATAACGCACCAACCTCACAACTGCCGAGATTGAGACTAACAGCCGCCAGTGCTAAATTCTCAGCGATATGCCCCGCATCAAGATAGATATACCTGTATGCCCGCTGGCCGTACTTCCATTTACAGCGTTCAAAAATAGCCGACCAGGCGAAAACCACCACGGCCGCCCCGCACATCCCTTGCCCTAAAGCCGCCGCTGCAATTTCCTGTCGAAACCCGCCCTGCTTTAATTGCTCAAGCTGATGAGCCTTGATGGAGTAATGATAAACGCCTGCATCCAGATTTCTCACGTCGTTGACAATCACATAGGTCTCAATCGGATAGAGGGCTCCTGCCGATGGTGCTGTACGATATTCATATCCATCCTCGATACGCTGGATACCGGTCGAGGCCCAAAGAAGATACGAAAGCTGGTCTTTGCTTATCGCTTTTTCCTGGAAGTCGCGAATGCTCTTTCTCTGCCTCAATGTTTGGTCCAGACTCATCGTTTGATTCGGCTCAAAAGACGGCAGCTTAATCTTTTGTGCTTCCGGATATTCCTTGTACAAAGCTGGCTTAGAATCCCAGACCAGCCTATGTCTTGGCATCCTGCTCGGCTCATACTTTGTTTCCTGCTGAAATTTATCACCTATACCGCTCATTTCTGCTCCTTTGTTTGTAACACTACCCCAGCACAATTGCTCAAAGACTCTTATCATCGCAGGGAAATATCGTAATTCAAGCCCTAATACAAATTTTTTAAGTTCCAGCTTTTTTCAAACATAGTGAAGGCTTGCCCATCGTTAAACAACAAAAACTATGACCCTGTAAAGCAGGCCAAAAAGGCTGGGAAATATTTGGCTGGAAACCTGAAAAGTGGTTTTTAGGAGAATTTATTAAAGGGGAATAAACCCATTTTTAATGTAGATTTGGGTGGTTTCTTAGATATGATGAATTTCCTACTTAGGAAATTAGTTCTAAATAAGAAAATATACTATTTCCAGTAAGTTCTGCCGTTTCCCCGGTGAAAAAAATCCTCTAAATGTTTGGTATAAACCTAAATTTTCATAAATTTTGTAAAAATTAATACAAAACACTTGACAAAGTTGTGCAGACAGTTAAACTATGAGTAATGTTTGGTAAATATCTAATATACACAGTTGAATTATTCACAATTTGATTCTATTGTTTTGCTTCGACTTCAGCGAACTTAATCGAGCCGAAAAACAAAACAATGGGGGGCAAAATGGCGGGGGCGGGGCGGATTGGCCTAATATAGCCCCTTAATGCTCGTATCAAGGCATGACCGACGGTCAACATTGTGTTGCATAGCGACTTCGCAAAGTAGTAGATGAAAAAAATTTACACAAATATCTCACAGAAAACGCTGGAAGCTAAAAATCAGTATCGAGACGAAATAGACCTTCTGCGCAGCAGGCTGAACCTTCTAAAAGGAAAAGACAAGGTCCTGATGACAATGTATCTGGAGAACGGCAATAGCTTTCGACAGATAGCCCGACTGACCGGCATTAGCGATACAAGTATTGCTCGAAGAATAAACGGATTGACAAAACGACTCTTAGACAGCCAATACATAATCTGCTTGCGGAACCGTGACAAATTTACCAGAGAACAGATGACTATCGCAAAGGACTATTTCCTGACAGGTATGTCAATGAGAGAAATCGCCATAAAACGGCGCTGGAGTTGTTATCACGTTCGAGAAACCATAATAAAAATAAAAAGCATCCTGAATAATTGTGGATAATCCAACACAAAATACGAGGTACGAGTTATGCCAACATACGGTGTTTCTAAAAGTTTCAACTGGCAGGGAAAAATTACCGAAAAGGTTGCCTTAGTCTGCAGGATGTTCGGGCTAACTGTGGACGGACTCACTAAAAGGCGTCTCAACCATAGCTGTCAATTGGAAATAAATGATGGTAACATCGTCTTTATCACAGGTCCATCGGGGGCCGGTAAAAGCGTTCTATTGGGCGAACTGGAAAAATCCATCCCCGCCCGGGACAGGATGAATCTTACCCGAATAAAACTGCCGAGCGACAAAACGCTAATCGATTGTATTGACGGCGACTTGCTGAGAAGCCTTAGAATGCTCAGCATCGCCGGGCTGAACGATTGTTTCTGTATTCTCAATCAGCCCTGCAATCTTAGCGAAGGTCAAAAGTACCGTTTTCGCCTGGCTATGGCACTGGCGGCAAGAAAGAAATTCATCTTCGCTGACGAATTCTGCTCTGAATTGGACCGCATTACTGCTGCGGTGATTTCATACAACGTCTACAAGTTCGCAAAGCGTACCGGAACGATATTTATTTTGGCCTCAAGCCACGATGACATACTGCTCGATTTATCGCCGGACGTTCTGGTCGTCAAGGAATTATCAGGACCAACACAGGTTATCTATAAGCAGGTAGGCAAATGAAAATCAAGTACGTCCAACTGGAAAGTGAAGCGTTTTTGACAGATTTAGATTACATCGTGATGTCTCATGCCGAAAGAAGTGTATATTGCACCTTGATCTTTTATCTTACTTCCAACAATGGTAAATGCGAATATAAACCATCAGCCCTAAGCAAACTTTGCCATTGCGAAAATGTCGAGGAATTAGAAGAAATCTGGCAGGGCATTTCAAAAAAGTTTCAGACACGCAACGGCGTGATTAAACATAAACGTGTAACAAAAGAATTAAGAAGGGCAAAACAATTCGTACAACGTCAGCGCAAGGCAGGACTTGCAAGTGCGAGAAAAAGGCAGCAACGGCTTAGCCACGGTTCAACCGATGTTACATCGCCGCTTCAACCAACGAAAACGAAAGGAAACGTAAACGAAGAAGAAAAGAGGGTTAATACGAATACGTATACGAAAGAGCAATCTCTTTCATCTTCGAATTCGCTTCGAGCACTTTCTTTCAACGAGGCCCTGATAAGCATTATCAAGCCCCGCAATCAATCCGACCGCACCTGCTTTCGCAATATTACAAACTGGCTTATGGCCGGCTGTGCGAGAGGCCATTTCAACAATGAGATTTTTGCCAGGGTTCTGGACTATGCCAGAGAGGCAAGCACCGGCCGAAATCCCGCCGCCGTCTTTATAACCCTGCTCAAAAAGGAGTTAGGCTACAGACTGGGGAAATGAAATAATTATGCAGTGGGGCTTCAGCCCACCAATTTGAATCAAGGTACTTAGATAGTGAACCATCTTACTAAACGGCGTTTTGCATCGTCTAATCTGTCTCTTTTTTGCCGGACGTTTATTCCGGGGTAAAAGCTCGATGCCTCGAGGACATATCGCCACCCGGGTTTGTCAATAGAAGAGAACTTACTGCCGACTATAGATTGGGCTCTTTGGATTATCCCTGAATCTCTATGCCGAGATAAAAACTTTTGGCCTTCATCGTAATCAGTTTTGTTTGTCAACATTATTGCTATGTATATGTCCAGTGCATGTGCCTGAGCTCGTTCTGAATCTTGTCTTTGGCTTTCGCCCCGATCGTTAAATGCAAAGAGCTTCAGAATCAGGGAATTTGTCGGTGAAGGTACTTGAACTTCGAGATTACTTTTCTTATCGTTGTCAGGCAGGAATGGCAGTAAAGATACAGTTCTTAAATCCTCTTCAATAAAACAGGCTTCGTTGGTAATATGGCCGTGTAGTTTTGAGCTGACAAATTTAATCCTGAATCCATCAGTTTTGAATCCTTCAATAGGCGGAGCCAGGATATCAAGATACTGGTCCTGATTTTTCTTGAAATGAAGGTATTCGCGACCCTCGCGAACAATGTATCTTAATTCACCGGTAATTATCTCAGCGATGGCCCTGCATCAGACTTTTTCAATGACTTGTGTCTTTGTGAGAATCAAATCTATATCATTAGTGGTTCGAATCAATCCTTGTGCCTCACCTTCGCATTCGTGAAAGCACAGATAGATGCCCAATCCCCCACAGATGACGGGCTTTAGTCCAATTCTGTTGAAAGACTCTGCCAGGTCGGCCAATTGTTGAAATATTCCTTTATCCACTGATATCAGCCTTTTCTAAAATACGCCGCTTTAGTTGTTCGGCAATCTTTGGGCCTCTTGGTGTATCGACCATCATCTCAAGAAATAATTCTATGTCATCGACAACAACATCACGATTGTACATAGGCAAAGGAACATTAAACCAAACACCAGGATTCTTAACCTCTGTTATGCTAACGTTACCAAATTCAGCATCAGGGGTAATTCTAATCCAATTTTGCTTAGCGGCCATTCTCACTTGTTCTATGTCTTTTACGAGTATCGTTATTTGGTCTGTAAGTGCAAGGCCTTTTATTTGCGCTGCATAGAATCCGCAAGCTACATAAACTAATTGTTTCTGGTAGAAATCAAAAAACAGTTTTTTAGTGCTCTCAGTTGCGAACCTGTATGTTTCCCTCGACTTTCGTTCTGTGGAATTAGTGTAGCCTTCTGTAAGTTTCTCAAGAAGCCTTTCTCGATTGGTCACAGATATGAGTGACCTGCTTCTATTTACCAAGAGTTCCTCCTCAAGAGACTTCAGAACTTTTGACACAGTTGACTTTGTTATGTTAGCATTTCGCTTATTGATAAAGTCAACCACTTCATACAAAGATGTGAAACCTTCCGGTTTTAAGAGCAAGGCCCTGCTTACAAGGGAAGATGTCCCCTGGAAGATTTTTTTAATAGGTGCCGTATCGGGGAAACGATTCCTCTGGCCTGTACGTTCAATATATATTTGATTTGAAACTCTAATTGACATATTACCGGATATGTCCATCCACGAAATACCTTTATCTGCCAAAATCTGGCCCTGTCTCTTGCCAATATAGGGAGCTATTACCACAGGTATTATATTTGGTTTGCTTGCTTTACTCATATAATCAGCAAGTTGTCGGGACTTCTCAAGAACATTCTTTGGGGTGGGCACAGGTGCAATCTCCACTAAGGCTTCAAATGATGGTCCATCCTGAATCGAGAAATCTATGATTGCATCAGCACGATAACCCTCTGTCAAAGGAACCTGCTCTTCAAGGCGATTTATTGTAAGGGGAGCAAATTGGTCGCCTGCTCTTTGTAAATATTGAATTATTTCCCTTTCTGTTACTCTCATAGTTGTTTTTCCTAAATATGACTATTTTCCTATATAGGATATATCGTAATTTTAGGAAATTGTCAACAATATATTTTCCTGTTTAAAGACAATTTCCTAAATAGGAAATTACTTAAAATCAGGAAAATAGTTCATTTTAACTTAAATCATTTAAATAACAAGATTAAGCCACTCTAACTGCTTGCCACAAGGCTGTCTAAGAAATTTCAATCAAAACCGCTGATACCTGTGAGCAAAAACCGGAATTTTTGAAATTTTTTTTACTCATTTCTACATAAGTACTTAGGTGGATTGGCCACCTGAAAAATTCGTCAAATTTCGTATCAAATACGCAGATAGCTCTAATTATAGGGGGAGGGCTAAACAATTTAATAGTTGCTATTGACTATTTGTCGGAGTATTCAATCTGTGTACCCAGGAAGCAAAAAATGAAAGAGTGCTCTGTTTGCAGGAAGGTGCAAATTGTCCCGGGCTGTTTTGATGATTACAAGCAGCTTGCACATTATCACTACCGCGATAGTCGGCTGGGGCCTTTCGAGCGCATCTTTGCTTTGAAACCGCGAGGGGGGACGCTACATACAAAAGCCGTGGGGATTATCGTTTACTCCATGCCGGTCCCGGGGCTGGAGCTTCGAAATGTTGCTACGGATAATTTCTTTGTCGGCTTCGACAGGAGCACACAGTTGGCACTTATTAACAAGAACATTCGCTGTATCAGCAGAGTCGTTATCGAGCCCAGGTTCCGTGGGCTGGGTTTAGCAAGCCGATTAGTGCGACAGACTATGCCAAAAATGAATGTGCCTATCATCGAGGCCATGGCGGTTATGGGACTGGTCAATCCGTTCTTTGAGAAAGCGGGAATGAGAGCTTACACAGCGAAGCTGCCCGCGAGATGTGTGCAGCTCACCGAAGCATTCAGTATGGTTGGGATAGAAGACCCAGAGCTTATCGACCCAGAAAAAGTACAGCGAAAGCTTGCTGGATTAGGCGATGCCCAGGCCGAGTTCATTGAACGCCAAATCAAGTGTTTTTTGCAAAGCTATGGCGGTCATCGCAATGACCAACCCGCCCTAAAGCGAACAAGGTATATATTGACCAAGCTTACCGCTAAACCTGTCTATTACATCTGGTTCGATCCGAAATTCGATGTCGAAATCTCGATGCCGGATGTTCGTCGACAATCAAGAAAAGAGAATCGGTAATGCGAGAAACGAGATTCGAGAATCGAGTATCAAGGATAGCACTCGATAAGCTCGTTGCTCATCCGGACAACCCTAACCGAATGAGCAAGACCAACTTTGCAAAGCTGGTTCGCAATATAGAGCGGACCGGCCGTTATGAGCCATTAGTAGTTCGGCCCTGCCCTTCGTCTTCGCGCAGGACAGGCCCACAGAAAAATTCTCATTCTTGCTCAAGCAGGAATCCGGATGACGACAGAATATCGTGTTTTCAAATAATCAACGGTCATCATCGCTGGCAGGCTTTGCGAGAGCTTGGCTACAAAACCGCTGATGCAATAGTCTGGGACATCGACGACCAGAACGCAGACATACTGCTCGCCACGCTCAACCGTCTTGGCGGCTCGGACATCCTTGAGAAGAAACTGGCACTGCTGAAACGGCTGAACCAGCGAATGGAAGTCGGCAAGCTCGCAAAACTCCTGCCGCTCCGAGCAGGCCAGATTGAACGTCTCACCGAATTGAAGATTTCCGATTGCCGAACGGCGATTGAAAATCACAAATTGAAAATCCTAAATCCGCTGGTGTTCTTCGTAAACGGCGAGCAGCAGAAAACTATCGAGAACGCACTATCACTTGCACCAGTCCAGCACAAATTGCCGTCGGGCGAAAGACCCATGGCTGCACATGACGCCAAGGGCGCCGGATTGGGTTCAATTGGTGCTGGAAAAGCAGCAAAAAATGCAGCGGCTCTTACATATATAGCCCAACAGTTTCTAAACTTAAAACTTGAAACAAAGCCACAAAATAACTATTGACAATTGAGAATTGATTATTGACAATTGACTATTGAAAAAGAAGTTGGCATTTGGAATCAAATTCGTCCTTCGTTCCCCTTCTTGCTTTCGCAAGAAAGCAGGGGGGACTATGGAGAATGGATGGTAAATAGAAAATAGTCAATATAACGAGGTTGCGCAATGGCAAAGAAAAAGAAGCTCATCAAGGGCCCGTGGTCATGGACGAAGGATGATATTAGGCTGCTTAAAAAACTATATCCGCACGGAAACACAAAGAAGATAGCTGAGCGGCTTAATCGGCCTTTGACAGCGGTCAGACAAAAAGCGTACGATATCGGGATTAAAACCGATGTGTACCAATATTGGTTAAAGGAGGATATAAAGCTGCTCGAAAAACTTTACCCGAATACAATAACGCAGGAGTTGGCCAAGCGACTTAGGCGGTCTGCCGGTTCTGTAAAAACCAAAGCACGACAACTGGGCCTAAGAAAAACAAACAGCTATCTCAAAGCCATCAAATCTCGTCCTCGCAAGCGACGCAAGAAAAAATCCTGAAGTGCACTGTAGTTAATTGGTGAGTAGTTAATTCGTTGATTCTGTAAACTTTCTTTATCCTATACTTTACTCACTAATTAAAAACTCGTTGCTCGCACCCAATATAGGTGGAGTTCCTCGTCTAAACAGTTTACGATCGACAAGCCCAAACCATTCGAGGTGACCGAGCCGTCTGTATCAGAGAAGGGAGATAAGGAACAGATGCCAGAGGAAAAGCAATTGAGTAAAAAACAGCTTGCCGTGATAGAAGACTTATTCGCCGGCGAGCTCGACGAGCAGGCAATCCTGGACAAGCACAACGTAGACAGACAACTATATAGCAAGTGGCAGAATGACGATGATTTTACCAAGCAGTTCGAGAAGCGCATCGCCGATGCTTATCGTCAAAGTGCAGTTTTGATTGCACGCTATGCTCCCTTGGCGGCGGCAAAGCTGATCCAGCTTACGGAATCCGATAAAGCCGAGACCGCTCGCAAAGCCTGTCTGGATATAATTTCTATGCCAATACTCACAGCCAACAGGAAAACTCAGCAATTAAGTGAGGAATCCCGCCTTGCGGGAACACAAGTCCTACCCACCGATACTCAGCACCTTACCGAGCAAACTGCTGGCAGATTATTAGCCGTCCTGGCAGAAGAAAAAAACGACTAATAAACTGAAATTGTGGACGACTTGCAGACCTTATTATACTTTTTGGCCAAAAAGTATAATAAGAATTCGCAAGTGAAATAAAAATGTAATAAGATAACTTCGTAAGATATCTTTTATTGAGGAGCGAACAGATATGACTATTTCCAATTGCACACGCCGCAATTTCCTAAAAGCTATGGGTGCAACTACAGCATCACTGGCAATCTCCAGTTGTGCGCTGGCCGGAGAGCGAACAGCTCACAGGCCAAACATACTTATGATTCTTGTCGATGACCTCGGCTACGGCGACCTGTCGAGCTACGGCGCAAAAGATATGAAAACGCCCAACATTGACAAGCTTGTCGCATCCGGTATGCGGTTCAACAACTTTTACGCCAACTGTCCTGTCTGCTCGCCTACACGTGCATCACTGTTGAGCGGCCGATACCCTGACCTTGTCGGAGTCCCGGGCGTCATCCGAACACACCTGACAAACAACTGGGGCTATATGGCTCCGCAGGCGGTACTGCTGCCCAAGTTGCTCTCTCGAGCCGGATATCACACAGCGATCGTCGGCAAATGGCACCTCGGACTTGCCTCACCCGATACCCCCACCGAGCGGGGCTTCGACCACTTCCATGGATTCCTCGGCGATATGATGGACGACTACTACAACCATCGTCGCCACGGCAATAACTATATGCGGCTCAACAACAAGGAAATCGACCCGAAAGGACACGCTACCGATTTGTTCACACAATGGGCTATTGATTATATTCGTTCACGCTCCAGCTCGACTCAACCGTTCTTTTTGTACCTTGCCTATAACGCACCGCACACGCCAATCCAGCCGCCGGCTGACTGGCTCCAGCGCATCAGGGACCGCCAACCCAACATTAGTAACGAACGCGCAAAGCTCGTTGCACTAATCGAACATCTCGACGACGGCATCGGCAAAGTAATTACCGCTCTCAAACAGTCTGGCCTAAATAACAACACCCTGGTTATTTTCACTTCCGACAACGGCGGCCAGCTTGATGTTGGAGCTAACAACGGGCCTCTAAGAGCAGGAAAGCAGGATATGTACGAAGGCGGTATCCGAGTGCCGATGTGCGCCGTCTGGCCGAACAGAATATCACCCGGCTCACAAAGTAATCGCGTCGCCCTCACTATGGACCTGTTTCCGACTATCTGCGAGGCAGCGGACGCTCATATAGCTCACAAGATTGATGGCCGAAGCATCTTGCCGACGTTGCTCGGTAAGGACCAGCCTGCCGAAGACCGGTTCCTGTTCTGGGTGCGTCGTGAAGGAGGCAATTATGGCGGACGAGCCTATTACGCTGCACGATATGGCGATTACAAGCTCGTCCAGAACAGTCCCTTTGAACCGCTGCAGCTTTATGACCTCAAGGACGACCCCCAGGAGCAGCATCCGCTGGACAAAAAGCACGAAATGTATCGGAAACTCTTTACCGCTTTGCGCAACCATATTATTGAAGCAGGCGCTGTACCCTGGCAGAAGTATCCAGTCGAACTAAATGGCTCTTAGCAATACTGATAAGTGAATATTGGGTTTTAAACTGTAATCCCGCGATCTTCGCTGCGCTCAAAAGGTTAACTCCATAAAGCATCTGACCGATAAACAATGCTGTACGTACAATGGTGTCGTTAATACAGGAGAGAACGTTAAAAATGAAAAATAGTATCTCTATTTTCAGCACGCTGATATTTATAACTCTATTGCTGTCGTTGGCCTCGTTAGCCGGGGCACAGACCATCCTTATCGAAGCTGAGGGCTTTGAGAACCTCGGCGGCTGGGTGATTGACCAGCAGTTTATGGACCAGATGGGCTCACCGTACCTTTTGGCTCACGGCTTAGGTCGGCCGGTCAAAGATGCCACAACGGCGGTATCGTTCCCGGCAGCCGGGACCTATCGCGTATGGGTGCGCACTCGCGATTGGGTAGCACCCTGGAAGGCACCGGGCGCACCGGGCAGATTTCAACTGCTCGTCAATGGTGTACCGCTCAAAACCATCTTTGGTACTGAGGGGCCAGACTGGCACTGGCAAGCCGGCGGGACTGTCCAGATAAGCAATGGGCAAACCACTATTACGCTGCACGATTTGACCGGTTTTGAGGGCCGATGCGATGCGATTGTCTTCACTACCGATACCGGCTTTACCCCGCCAAATGACGGTGAACAAATAGCCACCTTTCGCAGAAAGGCACTCGGCTTACCTGATGAGCCGCAGGTCGCCGGCAATTTCGACCTGGTTGTGGTCGG
>Ga0315539_1001631_pt1 | contig 16524 bp, 15 predicted proteins | sample SalMarSW160150MG_FD_203097 | JGI IMG/M metagenome (GOLD analysis project Ga0315539, IMG submission 203097) | Salt marsh sediment microbial communities from the Plum Island Ecosystem LTER, Massachusetts, United States - Salt Marsh Sediment SW1601-150 ... | reverse complement strand
CTCAATCCGTTGACGCGGGCCACACCACTCAAACCCCTGAAGGTTTCCTAATGAACATGAAAAGACTCTTATTCTCTCTTTTACTCGTGATAATTTTATTGGGCGCAAGTCCCTCCCTGGCAGAGAGCTTGAGTTCTGTCCAGATGTTTGGCGTCCGCATGGGATTCTGGAGTGCGCTGGATGCAAGAAACGTCCAGAGTCCTCCCGCTTATGAAATCCTGACCCGAGTCACTGCCCCTTATGGAGAGTTCTTCTTCTCTCACGGTTTGAAAAAGGGATTTGCCTTTGAATTTTCCCTGGGTTCTTATTACAGAGGGGAAACCAGGTATGAAGACTCCCTGGGATACTACTGGAAGCGCGTGATTGTTTATCCCGTCTCTCTTTCAGCGAAGTATTATCCCTCATTCTCCCGATCCAGCAGCTCGTTGCAGCCGTACCTGGATGCGGGCGTCTCGTTCATCTCGGGAGTCGAAAACCTTCGGATCGGGCAATATGCCGGATCACTAACCTACGTGGGAGATTATGCCAATACTTATCTAACCGCCGGACTGTGTGGCGGTGCGGGAATGGATCTGGTTTTGAGCCGTGGCTTTGTCCTGGGATTGGACTGCAAGTATCGTTGGGTGAATTTCGGAGACAGAGTCGGTGGACTCAAAGATTACAGTGGCCCCGAAGTGACTTTGGGTCTATGTTATATTCTGAACAGAAAATAGTCCTCTTGTCTTAGTTATATCTCATATTTCCGCTTCTGAAGCAGTTCCCGGAAATTTCCGCAACTAATAACAAAACATTTGCAATTTGGCTGGGGTTCTCTTATATTTTCAGGAACTCAAAACTCGTTGAGATGTGAGTGAATGCCAATTCCAAAATAAAAAGGAGGAACAGATGGGAGTGAAAGTCGGCATTAACGGCTTTGGAAGAATCGGCAGATTGGTATATCGTGCCGCTATGGGTAATTCCAACATAGATATCGCCGGAGTCAACGACATCACCGACGCCAAAACCTTAGCTCACCTTCTGAAATACGACTCGGTACACGGCGTTCTCGGCGCCGAGGTCAAAGCCGAGGGAAGCCGTATCGTGGTTGATGGCAAAAAGACCGAAGTCTTCGCGGAGAAAGACCCCTCCGCCCTTCCCTGGAAGAAGTTGGGCGTGGAGCTGGTGGTAGAGTCAACCGGTAAGTTTCGGAGTGGCGCCGACGCGAAAAAACATATCCAGGCAGGAGCAAACAAGGTCCTCATTTCCGCACCGGCCAAAGCATCGGACGTTCCCGTGCAGACCATACTCCTGGGGGTAAACGACGAAAGATACGATCCCAAAGTGGAGGTGTTCACCATCGGCTCCTGCACCACCAATTGCTTAGCCCCTATTGCAAAAGTGTTGAACGACAACTTCGACATTGTGCGAGGATTCATGAACACCATACATGCGTACACCTCCGACCAAAGACTTCTGGATGCTCCTCACAAGGATTTGAGGAGAGCCAGGGCGGCCGCTGTTGCCATAATTCCCACTACCACGGGTGCGGCCAAGGCGATCTCTTTGGTTATGCCGGAATTGGAAGGGAAATTGGATGGCGTAGCCCTAAGAGTTCCCGTCGCCACCGGTTCCATTGTCGACTTAACCTGCGAGCTTTCCAAGAAAACAACGGTTAAGGATGTAAACAACGCCATGAAGGAAGCGGCGTCCGGAAGGATGAAAGGGATACTGCAGTATACCGAAGATCCAATAGTCTCGGCAGATGTAATCCATAACCCTTATTCCTCCATCTTCGATGCACTTTCCACCATGGTTATTGGAGATAATTTAGTTAAGGTCTTCGCCTGGTATGACAACGAATGGGGTTTCTCCTGCCGGATGGTGGAGATGCTGGAGTTGATGGCGAAATAACGAAGATAATTCAGGGCTTGAATGTTAGGACAGGGATTGCACCCCTGTCCTAAAGACAAGACGGGTGGGGGTGCAACCCCCACCCGAACACGGCGCGCTTGCGGAGGAACTTATGCAGAAGTTAACTATTGACGATCTTGAATTGAAAGATAAAAGGATATTGGTGCGGGTCGATTTCAATGTTCCTTTGGATGAGAAAAAAGAGGTGACAGACGACAAGAGAATAGTGGAGTCATTGCCCACCATCAAAAAGATTTTGCAGGATGGAGGGAAGGCAATTTTGATGTCCCATCTTGGCAGACCCAAAGGGAAGAAAGTGCCAGAGATGAGTTTGGCGCCGGTGGCAAAGAGATTAGAAGAGCTCCTGGGGAAACCGGTCAAGTTTGTTAACGACTGCATCGGACCTGATGTCGAAAAAGCGGTCTCCGCATTAAAATCGGGCGAGTGCCTCCTACTTGAGAATCTTAGATTCTATCCGGAAGAAGAAAAAAACGATGCGGAATTTGCTAAAAAGCTTGCCCGCCTGGGAGAAATTTACGTCAACGATGCCTTCGGCACAGCACATAGAGCGCACGCTTCCACTGAAGGCGTAACGAAATACTTCAAGCAATGTGCGGCTGGTTACCTGATGCAGAAGGAATTAAAATATCTAGGTATGGCTTTGGCTGATCCCAAAAGACCTTTTGTAGCAATACTGGGAGGAGCAAAGATTTCAGGAAAGATCGATGTGATCGGAAATTTGTTGGACAAAGTGGACACTTTTTTGATCGGCGGCGGCATGGCCTTCACATTTTACAAAGCGCTGGGCAAAGAAATCGGCAAGTCGCTTTTGGAGCCTGATAAGATCGATCTTGCAGAGGACATATTGAAAAAGGCCCAGGAGAAAAAGCTGAATTTCAAGCTTCCGGAAGATTTTGTGGTGGCTTCGGAAGTCAAGGAGGGTGCTCCTTCCAAAATTGTCGATAAGGATAGCATTCCTCAAGAGTGGTCAGGCGTGGACATTGGTCCCAAAACCTCAGAGCAATTTGCAGGAGAGCTGGACAATGCCAAAACTGTCGTCTGGAACGGCCCCATGGGGGTGTTCGAAGTGAAGAAGTTTGCGGAAGGAACGGTTAAGATCGCAGAAAAGCTGGCCGAGATAAGCGATAAAGGTGCTACCACCATCGTGGGAGGTGGCGATTCTGCAGCTGCCGTGGCAAAAGCAGGACTTGACAAGAAACTTTCCCACATCTCCACCGGTGGGGGCGCTTCACTTGAGTTCTTGGAGGGAAAGACCCTGCCAGGGGTGGCGGCATTGACAGATAAGTAAAGCAGGGTCAAGGGTCAAGAGAAAAGTTGGAGTGTTCGCCTTTGGGCGAACCATTTGAAAACCTTTAGCGGCGGTCGGTGCACCGCAGACTGCGGACGAAACATGCGAACTCCAATAATTGCTGGAAACTGGAAAATGTATAAGACACACAAGGAAGCCTTCCAGCTGGCTTCGGCTTTAAAACAAAAGTTGTCCGAGGTAAATTCGGTGAAGGTGATACTATGTCCTCCTTTCACCGCTTTAGCTTCGGTCAAGGAGGCTATCAAAGGCTCACATATCCTGCTGGGAGCACAGAACATGCATTGGGAGAGGGAGGGAGCCTTTACGGGCGAGATTTCTCCCCAAATGCTGTTGACAATTGGATCCAAATACGTTATCATAGGGCATTCGGAAAGAAGGAACTACTTTTTCGAAACAAATGAAAACGTAAATCTCAAGGTTAAATCGGCACTCAACTTCGGACTTATTCCCATTGTTTGCGTGGGAGAGAGACTGGAGGAAAGAGAGGCAAACAAAACCGAGCAAGTGGTCGAAGATCATATTAGGGGGGCGTTTGAAGAGTTGGATGCCGGTTCGGTGAAGAAATGCGTGATTGCCTATGAGCCGGTTTGGGCCATCGGCACCGGAAAAACCGCCACGCCAACTCAGGCAAACGAGGTCCATCTTTTTACTAGAGAGCTTTTGTCGTCAATGTTCGACCAGGATTTGGCGGAAAATGTAAACATTTTATACGGAGGCTCGGTCAAGCCGGAGAATTCCAAGGAGTTACTGGAGATGTCCGACATCGACGGGGCTTTGGTGGGCGGGGCAAGTCTGGATGCGGATTCTTTTGAGAAAATCGTAAGAAGCGCAACCTGATACCTTGGCTCTGACTAAAACACAGAAACTAAAAAACGAACGAACTGTCTTTACCGGGAGGAATTCTTGATAACACTTCTGACCATACTGCACGTGATCATCTGCATCGGCCTTATTATCGCGGTCTTGCTGCAGTCGGCAAAAGGTGAGGGCTTGGCTGGAGCTTTTGGCGGTTCCGGAATTACCGGGGCGGTCTTCGGAGGAAGGGGTGCCGCTACGTTTTTGTCTAAAGCGACCACAATCCTGGCAATAGCGTTCTTCTTAAGCTGTATGACGTTGAGCTTCCTGGCTCCGGTCACCGGTCGTGCCGGAAAAGGATCCAGCTCCATCCCCGAGGAGGCGCGGAAACAGGCTACCCAAGGGACAACCCCCGCCACGAGCATCCCTGCCCAAACGCCTGAAGCTCAGCCCCAAACTCCGCCGCAGGGTGAGCCCCAGCAACCGTCTCCGGGTGAAGGGCAATAGCCTTCGACAGAACGAGTTGCAGTATACCTATATATGGATTAATCATCTTGCGGAAGTGGTGGAATTGGTAGACACGCCATCTTGAGGGGGTGGTGACTAACGTCGTGCGGGTTCAAATCCCGCCTTCCGCATTTCTGACCCGCTGATTGTCAATCACTTGCACACCCGCTTCATCGATTTGTTTCAGTTTTGTTTCACGTTGGCGGGCAAAACAGAGCACTTCGATAGCTTCCCTCTTATGGCTTTTCGACAGGTGGGAATACCTCTCTGTCACTTGGATGGTGGAGTGCCCAAGATATTCCTGGACAGTTCTGGGATCGACCCCTTTCATGAATAGGTGGCTGGCGAAGCTGTGCTTGAGGGTATGCATATTAGCACCTTCAAGCCCTGCCTTCTTGTATAGCCTGGCCACTTCGCGGTCAAAAACACCGACCGTAAAATGTGTTAAGGACTCTTGTGCTCTCGGCTGTTGGGGAAGAGCCCTTTGATGACAGAAGCTAAGCTGTTGAAAGAAACCCTAGCCAGATTGGTAGCTAGGGCACTCCCTTTGTCGGATCAAGCAAGGGGCCTGGGGGTCGGTGGGTTGCCTCAAGAATTCCTCAAAAACTGGAACAAATTGTCACGGGGCTTTCTACTTCGATAATTGACGGGGGTAGGGGGTCGGTGTCCCCCCCTTCTTGGGGATTCGGGAAAATTCTCTGCGTGCTCCTGTCGTTGTCAGTGGCTTGGGGTAGACGGCGACTACCCCACCCGTTTAACGGATTCCTTAAAGAAAAATGAGGCGGTTCAGGCAATATCTTCTTTCCGATATCTGATCCTAGTGTATCCTTTCTATCTTAATCTGTCGACAAAAAAACTAACCTCCTGTTCAATTTTTCCACATCCTTCGACACGCCAAAAATTGGCTGTTTGGGGTCAAGAAGTCTGTTAGAAGCAAGCCATACTTGAAGCGGTAAACCAGAAGCGTCAGGTTTCAGCTTGACTCAAGCGTTTCTGGGATGTTGGTCTTTCTCAGATTTCGTTGACAACGTGCCGATGAATTTACAGAGGAGACTGATGTAATGAAACAGAAGAAAATACTCAGAAACTTAGCGCTGATCATATCGTTCCTGTTCTTGATGGCAGAAGCCCCCTCTGCTGAGGGGCTTTCAAGTGCTGACATTGCTGCTCTGCAAAAGCAGGGAGAGATCGAAGGGTGGACTTTTGGCGTTGGTGAGAACTCTGCCACCAAGCATTCGTTGGATGAACTGTGTGGATTAGTGGTGCCTGAGAACTGGCGGGTCGGTGTTCGCTTTAACCTGTGCACGCCGACCAAAGCCTTACCAGATGCATTCAGCTGGTGTGATTCAGGTGGCTGTACCCCGGTTAAAAACCAGAGCTCCTGCGGCAGCTGCTGGGCGTTTGGAACGGTTGGACCGCTGGAATGCAACATCAAAATCAAGGACGGTGTAACCGTGGATCTTTCCGAGCAGTGGCTGGTCAGCTGCAACTCGGATGGGTGGGGCTGCGGTGGAGGTTGGTGGGCACACGACTACCATCAGTGGAAGACCGACCCCTGCGGTGGAACCGGAGCCGTTCAGGAGACTTACTTCCCATATGTTGCTGCCGATGTTCCCTGCAATTGCCCCTACCCTCACGATTATCTCATCAACGATTGGGCCTTCGTTGGCAACGGCTACAGTATCCCGCCTGTGAATTCCATTAAACAGGCCATTTTGGATTATGGTCCGGTCTCAGTGACAGTTTACGCCAATACGGCCATGCAAGCTTACACCGGCGGCATATTCAATGGCTGTGGAAGTGGAGAAGTAAATCACGCTGTGGTGCTGGTCGGCTGGGACGATAACCAGGGGATCGATGGTATTTGGATCATGCGCAATTCATGGGGTTCCGGGTGGGGCGAAGGTGGTTACATGCGTATCCCGTATGACTGCTCAAACATCGGCTATGCCGCCTGCTACGTGGATTATGCAGGCACGGCGATGCTGAGGTTCAACTTTCCTGACGGCGTTCCGGAGATCCTGAGTCCCGGTGTACCAACAACTGCCACCGTGCAGATTGAAGAAATCGGTGATTCGTACGTCCCGGGGACAGGTATGCTTCATTATCGTTATGATGGTGGTACCTATCTTACCTCGACCTTGGCCTCTTTAGGCGGCGATCTGTATGAAGCCACACTGCCTCCAGCGGACTGTGATGACGAACCAGAATACTACTTCAGCGCCGAAGGAGTTAACTCAGGCGTGACATACAACCCGTCTGATGCTCCTGCCACGGTTTACTCCTCACTGGTCGGAGAGCTGATCACGGTGTTTGCTGACGACTTTAAGACTGATCTCGGTTGGACCGTGGAAAACGATCCCTATCTTACTGATGGTGCCTGGGAACGTGGCGTTCCTGCTGGTGGAGGCGATCGTGGTGATCCACCCACAGATTTCGATGGATCGGGTAATTGCTATCTCACGGATAACGTATATGGTAATTCTGATGTCGACGGTGGGATCACCTGGCTGATCTCACCATCTTTCGATCTCAGCACGGGTGTTGACGCTCAAGTCCATTACGCTTTGTGGTATACCAACAACTTTGGCGACAATCCTAACAACGATCTGTTCCGGGTCTACGTCTCTGACGACGATGGCGCAAGCTGGACGTTGGTTGAGACCGTTGGCCCTCAAACCTCCGCCGGGTGGAAAGAACATAGCTTTATGATTGGTGATTCTATCACGCCGACTGACCAAGTTAGAGTTCGCTTCGAAGCCTCAGATCTGGGTGACGGGTCTGTAGTGGAAGCAGGCGTTGACGATTTCAGGGTTTCGCTCTTCAACTGCAGCACCCTGCCTAATAATCCGCCCGTAGTCTTAAACATCCCAGATCAGACCATTACGGAAAGTGATAGTTTTGATTCGATCAACCTGGATGACTACGTAGAAGATCCAGATGACCCTGATGAGGATATAATCTGGACTCATTGGGGCGAGGTGGAGTTGTCGGTTGATATAACTGATCGGGTGGCCACCATAAGCGTTCCCAATCCGGACTGGAATGGTTCCGAGACCGTCTGGTTCAAAGCCTGTGATCCGGGCGGACTGTGCAATTCTAATGACGCGACTTTCACCGTCACCGCATTTAATGACACACCTGTCGTCTCAGATATTCCCGATCAGACCATCGCCGAGAATGATAACTTCGGCTTAATCGACCTGGACGACTATGTGACTGATCCGGACGACCACGATTCGGTTATGATTTGGACGCATTCGGGCGAAGTCGAGTTGTTGATCGATATAACCGATCGGGTGGCCACCATAGGGGCTCCCAATCCGGACTGGAATGGTTCTGAGACCATCTGGTTCAAAGCCTGTGATCCGGGTGGAGCATGTGATTCCAATGAAGCAACCTTCACCGTGACCGCAGAGAATGATACGCCTGTGGTTGCAGACATTCCCGGTGAGAGCATCGCCGAGGGCCAGAGCTTTGCTCCCGTCAGCCTGGACAACTATGTGACCGATGTGGATGATCATGATTCGGTTATGACCTGGACTCATTGGGGCGAAACCGAGTTAACGGTTGATATAACCGATAGGGTGGCGACCGTAAGCGTTCCCAATCCCGACTGGAATGGTGGCGAGACCATCTGGTTTAAGGCCTGTGATCCGGGCGGAGCGTGTGATTCCAATGAGGCAACCTTCACCGTAACGGCAGAGAATGATACACCGGTGGTTGCAGACATTACCGGTGAGAGCATCGCGGAGGGCCAGAGCTTTGCTTCCATCAGCCTGGATAACTACGTCACCGATGTGGATGATCACGATTCGGTTATGATCTGGAGTTATTCGGGCGAAACCGACCTATTGGTTGGTATAACTGATCGAGTGGCCACCATAAGCGTTCCCAATCCGGACTGGAATGGTGCCGAGACCATCTGGTTTAAAGCCTGCGATCCGGGAGGACTGTGTGATTCCAATGAGGCCACGTTCACGGTTACGGCAGAGAATGATACGCCCGGGGTTTCGGACATTCCCAATCAGACCGTCGCCTACGGTGGGAGTTTCGCTTCCATCAGCTTGGACAACTACGTGACTGATCCGGATGATCATGATTCGGTTACGATCTGGACACATTGGGGCGAAACTGAGTTATTGGTTGACATAGCTGACCGGGTGGCCACCGTAAGCGTTCCCTATCCAGAATGGAATGGCTCCGAGATCATCTGGTTCAAAGCCTGTGATCCGGGTGGGTTGTGTGATTCCAACGAAGCAGCATTCACCGTGACGGCTTTTAATGACACACCTGTTGTCTCGAACATTCCCGATCAAACCATTGAGGAGAGTGATAGCTTTGCCTCCATCTACCTGGATGATGTAGAAGATGTGGATAACCCAGATGACCAGATGACCTGGACGCATTCCGGCCAAGTGGAGTTATCGGTTGGTATAACTGATCGGGTGGGCACCATAAGCGTTCCCAATCCGGACTGGAATGGTTCGGAGACCATCTGGTTCAAAGCCTGCGATCCGGGCGGATTATGTGATTCCAATGAAGCGACCTTCACCGTGACGGCAGAGAATGATACGCCTCTGGTTTCGGACATCCTCAATCAGAGCACTCCCAAGGGTGAGAGTTTCGCTCCCGTCAACCTAGATAACCATGTGACCGATCCGGATGACCACGATTCGGTTATGATCTGGACACATTGGGGCGAAACTGAGTTATTGGTTGACATAACTGATCGGGTGGCCACCATAACCGTGCCCAATCCAGAATGGAACGGTTCCGAGACCGTCTGGCTCAAGGCCTGTGATCCAGGCGGATTGTGTGATTCTAATGAAGCAACCTTCACCGTACTTGGATCAAGCTCTGCTGATGAAGACTCCTTGCTATTGAGATCCGGTGATTTCCTTTTGAATCAGAATCACCCAAATCCATTCAATCTGAAGACTAATTTCACCTGTAGTCTGCCAACGGGGAGCAAAATCAGGTTGGTAATTTATAATTCACTGGGCGAGAGGGTGAGGACATTAATCGATGGGCACCAACCACCGGGATGCAAGTCCTTCGATTGGGATGCAAGGGACGACAAAGGTAATGCAGTAGCCAGTGGAATTTACTTCTACCGGATAGAGACCGATGAATTCGCAGAGACCAAGAAGATGTTACTGCTCAAGTAGTCCGATACCCCGATTAAGTCAGACAAAAGCCAGGGCTGCATTATCGTAGCTGGGGCTTGCTCTACTAGACTGCTTCTCATCAGGTGGGACTTCTTTTCAGGAGTTCCCGGAAATTTGGCAAGACTTCTCTTGGCTCTATTCTTCCGTTAGAGAAGGGATCTGGGGGTCGGTGAGTGTCCAAAAAAACTCTCAAAATCTGTAACATATTCTCACCCGGCTTTTTACTTCTGGTGTTGGCCCAGTAGGGCGTCAGTGTTCCCCTACCCTTGCCCCTGTTTCTATTTGTTTCAATTCGCCTTGTCTTTCCGTGGGTCTTAGTGCGTTTTCATGGGCTATCACAAAGTCTTTAAACCGTTACCTGCCTTTGTAATAGCCCATTCCTCAACAGCTTACGAAGATGCCCCTCAAGGGTTCAAATCCCGCCTTCCGCATTTGAATGAGTATCTGCTCAAGAATTCTCAAGAACGGAGTCCAAAAGATTCTGCATCACTCCCCCTCTTTCGTTCTCCATCTCATGATCCTGCCGAACCCAGCTATGCAGCAGTTCAAGGAGCTATAAATCCCCTTGCCAAGAAATTTGAATTTTTTCCTTGCCTCTTCGGCCAGATATTTGTTGATTACGCAAAGTTCTGGAAGTGAAAGCTTCAGCCAGAGCATGAATCGCCTGAATCTAGCGGGAGCCGAAGAGAAATGACGAGAATCTTCGAAAAAGTGAGCGTTGTTTTCTTCGTTTTTGTCGTTGCCGTGCTGTCTGGCTGTGTCAATACTGCAAAAGAGAAAAATCCAAAACAGGACTTGAATTTCGATCTTCCCGATTTGAGTGGGAAAACCATAAGTTTGCACGATTTTGAGGGCAAGGTGCTGGTGATCAACTTCTGGGCGACCTGGTGTCCTCCCTGCGAGGAGGAGATACCCAAGTTGAACTTGCTGCATCAAAAATACAAGAAGAGCGACCTGGTGGTGATCGGCATCGCGCTGGATAAAGACAGCTTGGATTTGGTGGAGCCATTTGTCCAAAAAAAGGGAATCGAGTACCGGATTCTGAGAGGAAACGAAGAGGTGCTGAAGAACTTGGGGGACTTTTCCGGAGTGCCAACCACTCTGGTAGTGGACCGGAAAGGGAACATAAAGAAAAGATATGACGGCTCATTTGATCAGGATGATCTGGAAAAGAGTCTGAAAGAACTACTTTATTGAGAGACAACCCGCTGCATTTTCCGGGAAGCGGAATATCATCTTTTAAATGAAAGGAACTCATCCGATATGAAGAAAAAACACAAATTCCCCACATTGGCGGTATGTGCTGGAGAGGAGGATAGGTCTTCTTACGGAGCAGTCACCACGCCCATCTATCAGACCTCGACTTTTGCCTTTAGGAACACAGCCGAGCTTATAAGATATCAGAAGGGCGATCCCGACAAGTATCTTTACACCCGATATGGAAATCCTACCTTGAAAGCAGTTGAAGAGAAGGTGGCCGCTTTGGAGGGAGGCGAGACAGCCCTGGTTGTCTCCTCCGGAATGGCTGCCGTCTCCACCATCGCCTTGACGCTGGTCTCCTCGGGAGAAGAAATAATAAGCACGGAGCCGGTCTATGGAGGAACGTATCATCTTTTCAAACATGCCTTCCCCAGGCTGAATATCAGAGTGCGCTTTGTCAATCCCGAAAAAATAGAGAGAGCCAAAAATTTGTTAAACCCGAAGACAAAGCTCTTATTCTGCGAAACCCCGACCAATCCGAATCTGAAAGTTGCGGATATTAGGAAATTTGCAGATATCGCCCGGCGGAGAAAAATTCCGGTGGTGGTGGACAATACCTTTGCCACGCCCTATAATCAGAGGCCACTTGCCCTGGGCGCTGATTTTGTGGTTCACAGCGCGACCAAATACTTAGGCGGGCACAGCGACGTGGTGGCAGGAGTGATCGTCGGCAAGAAGAAAATAATAGACCAGGCCACAGAAACCATGAAGGTTATGGGCGGGTGCATCGATCCTCTGGGTGCTTTTCTTCTTCTGCGGGGACTCAAGACCTTGGCCGTAAGGGTGGAGAGGCAAAATCAAAATGCAGGAACCGTTGCCTCCTTTTTGTCTAAACACAAAAAGGTTACACAGGTCTTTTATCCCGGGCTGTCAAATCATTCTCAACACGGTCTGGCAAAAAAACAGATGCATGGGTTCGGGGGGATGGTTTGCTTTGAAGTTAAAGGTGGCCTGAAGTCGGCCACAAAAGTGATGGATAGCTTCAAGCTTTTCATCAACGCCACCAGCCTGGGTGGGGTGGAATCACTGGCCAGTATTCCCGTCCTTACCTCCCATTACGGATTCAATCGGCGCGATATGGAAAAAACAGGAGTCACTCCTGGAATGGTACGATTATCCTGCGGCATCGAGGATGGGGATGATCTGGTGGAGGATTTGCGGCGGGCTTTGGATAGGGTTTAGAGTTTAGGGGTTAGGGACTAGGGGCTTGGGGTTGGTTACAGATCATGGGTGAATAATCTGATGGCAAAGGGAATTTATCAGTTACTGATCCATTTGCCAAAAAGTGCGTGGATTGTTGTTGGCAAAAAGGGGGCGTTCAGATTCCCCAAAGGTTATTATATCTATACCGGCAGTGCCCGCAATGGACTGGAGAGAAGAGTAGAAAGGCATCTTCGGAAGGACAAGAGACATTTCTGGCATATCGATTATCTGTTGGATGGTGCCTCGATCAAGAAAGTTTTTCTTTTGACCAATGGCAAGCTTGGTGAATGTGCTCTGAATTTGAGAACGTCAAGAAAACCGGGAGCGAAAATCATCATGCCGAAATTCGGATCAAGCGATTGCAACTGCCCGGCTCATTTGGTTTTCTTTGAGGAAATGCCAATAGACGAACTAGTTCATGAGGAGCCAGCATGGCAAACAAGGTATATTTCATAAACTCGAGGGTGGAGAAATTCGACTATCGATATAGCGTTTTGGGGAGGCTGGAGAAGATATTGGAGAAGATCGATCTGAGAAAATATTTTGCCAAAGATGAGTTAGTTCCGGTCAAAATGCATCTGGGTAATCGCGGAGCGCATCACACCATCAGGCCGAATTTCGTAAGATTGGTGGCGGATCAGTTGAAAAAAATCGGCGCCAAGCCATTCGTCACCGACTCGGTCCGGGTAAAGGGATACGAGTATCTGGAGGTTGCCAATCAGACGGGGTATAATGCTCTCAGTCTAGGCGCGCCAGTCGTAATTGCAGATGGCATCTTCGGATTGGATTCCGTAAAGGTTGAGGCGGGAGAGATGTTGAAAGAGTTGTACATTCCCTCCGCCATCTACGATGCTCCGTCCATGATGGTTCTGACCCATGTGAAGGGACATATCGACTCCAGCTATGCCGGAGCCATCAAGAACCTCGCCATGGGATGTGTAACTGCAGTTCCCAGAGGACGCGAATGGAAGGATGGGGGAAGAGGAAAGATGCATTTTCATATGGTACAAGAGCTGATGACCTGGAACGAGTCTTTGTGCACGTTCTGCAGCATCTGTGCCAACAACTGCCCCCAGGATGCGATTGAGGTCAAGGCCGATAGTTTTCTGGTGGACGAAAAATCGTGTTGGAGATGTGGAAGGTGCGTCCGGGTTTGCCCGGAAGGAGCCCTGACCGTTCCCATCTCCATGGATAATTTTCAAAGGTCCTTAGCTGAGGCGAGCAAGTCTGTTCTCTCCACGTTTAAACCGGGAAAGGTCCTCTATATCAATTTCCTCATGGACATTCAACCCGAATGCGATTGTATGGCAGTTTCAGACACGCCGGTGGTTCAGGATCAGGGCGTCCTTTTGGGTGACGACATCGTGGCCGTTGACAAAGCTTCCCTGGATTTGATCGCCAAGGCCCAACCTCTCCCCCAGTCCAAAGCTGAGGGAATAAAGGTCGAGGAGGGCTCGGATATTCTGAGTGTGATCAACCGGAAAAATGCCAAAATTCAAATTGAAGCTGCGGAGAAGATAGGGTTAGGGAAAAGCGATTACAAACTCATCGAAGTTTAGATTCGCACCAGTTGCGGAAAAACTCCAGCACCTTAAGTTAGGTGCTGGTTTGAGGTTCAATGTCTTTGGAATTAAGGCATAAGTCTTTTAGCATAGTGTCATTCAACTCTCCCAAATATGTTAACCACCTCTCGGCGGGCTGAGCTAGCCCTTTTGCTTTTAGCCTTTTTCTGGGGCATAACTTTCCCTTTAGTCAAGATTGCTTTAGACTACTCTTCTCCTTTTCTCTTTTTGGCCATCAGATTTGGTCTTGCTACTCTTATCATCTGGTTGGTCTATTCGAGAAGAATTTCGTCCATAGACAAAGCTACCCTCAAGGCCGGAATCATACTGGGGATACTTCTGTTTTTGGGCTATGCCTTCCAGACGGTGGGGCTGAAATATACTGCCGCCTCCAAGTCAGCATTCATCACCGGGCTCTTTGTTATCATGGTTCCTCCTATGTCGGTGCTGATGGTCAAGGAGAAACCAAAGCTAGTCCCGTTGATCGGAGTGCTGTTAGCGGTCAGCGGATTGTGGCTTATGACCAGACCCAAAGGTTCTGAATTCAACTTCGGAGATCTGCTAACCTTCTTCTGTGCCATCTCCTTTTCTTTTCACGTGATTTGCGTGCATATCTACGCCAACAAATTTCCCTTCGAAAAGCTGGTGTTTGTTCAACTTTTGACCACCGCTCTCTTGAGTATTCCGTCCATGTTCTTGCTTGAGACGATGAAGTTTGTTTACAATCACAATTTGCTTTTCGCCATACTGGTAACCGCTTTGTTTGCCACCGCCCTGGGTATCACTATTCAGAATCGTATGCAGAAGGACACCACTGCCACCAAAGCCTCGGTAATCTATACCATGGAGCCGGTCTTTGCCGGCGTCTTCTCCTATCTTATCCTGGGTGAACTTCTGGGGCGGCTGGGAATCCTGGGAGCCGGTCTGATCCTCTCCGGAATGCTCTGCTCCGAGTTGGGCAAACGGTAAAATCCAGGGTGCCCTCCTCCCTGCACAATCTTTTACCAAAAGCCAACTTTTTGTCTTGACATTCCGTAAAATAATGACAATCTTAGGGATTGAGATTGAGATTCAATCTCAATTACGGAGGCAAAGATGACCCAGGCAATTGAAACTTTTGCCAAGTACCTGAACTCAAAGGATCTCAAATTAACCAAGGAGAGAAAAACCGTTCTGCAGGAGATATTCCTTCACGGTGGACATCTGGATGTGGAGGACCTTTTGCACAGCCTCCGGAAGAAAAAGAAGAGAGCCTCCCGGGCCACCATCTACAGAACCTTGGAGCTTCTGGTGGACAGTGGATTAGTGAGAAAGGTCGATTTGGGACACGGCCATTCTCATTACGAGCATGTCTTAGGAGATGCTCATCACGAACACATGGTCTGTCTTAAGTGCGGAAAAGTGATCGAATTCTCAGATAAAAGAATTGAGCGCTCCCTGAACAAACTGTGTGAAAAGAGTGGATTCGAGCAATGCTCGCACCACTTTCAGATCTTTGGGTATTGTAAGGATTGCAGATAGTCTGCAGACTTCACAGGGAAAGGTTGTATAATGAAAAGAAGAGTCATAGTTTTCTCCATAATAACGTTCTTGTCGGCCTCTCCCTCCCTCCAGGCAATACATATTCAAGGTGTTGAGGATACTGGCACAGTGCCCACCAAAGAGATTGAAATGGAGTTGGGTGGTCATTATGAAAGGTGGCAAAAGGATGAAAGTCAAACCACTGCACAATCAGTGATCACGTATGGTTTCCACAAGAGGCTAAATGGAATACTCGAGATTCCCTACCTTAGATTGAATCAGGGGAAAAACAGAAATGCCGGATTCGGTGATTTGAGCATTGGAATCAAGTATAGATTTTCAGAGGAACGGAACTTGATCCCGGCTTTCGCTCTTAAGGCTCTGATGACTCTGCCTGTGGAAGATGAGAGCAGCGGTCTGGGTGCTGGGGAAGTGGGATATGGCTTGACCGCGGTCGCCACCAGAACCTGGGGAAAGCCTGAAACGCACCTGAATCTGGGCTTCGGAGAAGATTTCTCTTCTTACGGCTTTTCTCTTTGGTATCCGCAGGATAGATTCACGTTCATAGCTGAGCTGACCGGCGAGTGCTCCTCATGGTTTAAGGACTTGCCCGGTTCGATGGGGTTGCTCTTTGGAACTGTTTACGAGTTAAGTAGTCACTTTCTTGTCGATCTTGGAATCAACTGGAGATTGAAGGGAGAGCTGGCAAAGCAGACTTTCTTTTTGGGCTGCACCTTTACCACTGGCTAATCAGTGGAGGTCTGCGTTTCACAATGAGGAAAAATGAATAAAATAGATTTGACACGGTTGGAAGAAGGAGAGAGTGGGGTGGTGGCGGAAATTCAGGGCGGTCATGGTTTGATCCGCCGACTTGAATCCCTGGGGATAAGGGTGGGTAAAAAAGTGACCAAGGTAAGTTCCCAGTTCATGCGAGGTCCCATAACTGTCCGGATAGATAATTACCAGGTTGCTTTGGGCTTCGGCATGGCAAAAAAGGTTGTTGTTAAAGTGGTTAAGTGATGAAAAAGATACTTTTGATGGGTAATCCCAACGTGGGCAAAAGCGTTATTTTCTCGAGGCTCACCGGTGTCAACGTGATTGCCTCCAACTATCCGGGGACCACAGTCGAATACACCCGAGGATATATGAAATTGGGTGATGAGAAGGTGGAAGTCATCGATGTGCCCGGAACTTACGGGCTCGATCCCACATCCAAAGCAGAGGAAGTAGCAGTGCGGATGCTAGAAGAGGGGGATCTGGTCATCGACGTGGTGGATGCTACGAA
>Ga0315539_1001626_pt1 | contig 16559 bp, 12 predicted proteins | sample SalMarSW160150MG_FD_203097 | JGI IMG/M metagenome (GOLD analysis project Ga0315539, IMG submission 203097) | Salt marsh sediment microbial communities from the Plum Island Ecosystem LTER, Massachusetts, United States - Salt Marsh Sediment SW1601-150 ... | reverse complement strand
ATGGATTTGAATATGTACTGGATAAAAATGGCAATGTGATGAAAGACTCCCTGGGGAATGATATCAAGATTAAAAAATTCAAAACTTTAAGCTGCACGGTAATTGAGAGCATGCAGCATAAAGCAGTCAGGATCGACGGAGATGTTGAGATCTTGCAAATGAATCCTCAAAACATGCTGAAGAAAGATCCAATCGGTGCGGAAACGGTTTTTGAACACCTCTCTGCCCGTGCAATCGGGGATATGGGAGCACTGGATGCTGAAACCCTTGAGCTGGTTGAAGTGGAGCCACTGCCTTTTCCAAATGATTTTGATATGATATTCCAATGCAGTGAGACCCTTAAACTGGCAATCCGTGATATTCTCATGCGGAATAGAAGGTATATAAATTAACTGCAAGTTTTACTATAAATCAACGGGTATGGATCGGCTTTTATAGCCAACCTTACCATATTGAAATAGAACTGCATGCCGGATCCACACATAACCAGACCAGAACAGGAATCTGCCGTTTTAATTGGAGTGGCGGGACAGGACCAGAATGACCGTGAGGTGAATGAATTCCTTAATGAACTGGCTTTCCTGACTGAAACGGCTGGTGCAAATCCCCTCCATAAATTCATACAACGGCTTGACATGCCCAACCCGAAAACCTATGTTGGAAGCGGGAAACTGGCTGAAATCGAAGATTATGTGAAGAAGGAGAACATTGACCTGGTAATCTTTGATGACGAGCTTTCCCCAAGCCAGATAAGGAATGTGGAGCGGGTGCTGAAACGAAGAATTCTGGACAGGACCAACCTGATCCTGGATATATTTGCCAAGCGGGCTAAAACGGCGCATGCAAAAACGCAGGTTGAACTGGCACAATATCAATATCTCCTCCCCCGGTTAACGCGAATGTGGACCCACCTGGAAAGACAGAGGGGAGGAATCGGACTACGCGGACCCGGTGAAACAGAAATAGAGACTGACCGCAGAATAATCCGGGATAAAATAGCCCGGCTCCAACATCAACTTGAAAAAATTGATAAACAGAAGGAAATTCAACGAAAACACAGGGGAAAACTGGTCCGGGTTGCACTGGTGGGATATACCAATGTGGGAAAATCAACCATCATGAACCTGATGAGTAAGACTGACCTGTTTGCTGAGAATAAACTGTTTGCTACACTGGATACGACAGTCCGCAAGGTTATTATTGATAATTTACCGTTTCTCCTGTCAGATACCGTTGGCTTCATCCGGAAACTTCCGCACCACCTTGTTGAATCGTTCAAATCTACCCTGGATGAAGTGAGGGAAGCTGATATGCTGCTTCATGTAGTGGATATCTCTCATCCAAATTTCGAAGAACAGATCAATATTGTTCATCAAACCTTGCAGGAACTGGGTGTGTTGAATAAACCGACTTACCTGGTCTTCAATAAGATCGATGCATACCATTTCATTGAGAAAGAGGAGGATGATCTCACTCCGGTTTCCAGGGAAAACCTTTCACTTCAGGAGCTGAAAAACACCTGGATGGCAAAGAATAATGCCTCCTCAATCTTTATTTCAGCCCTTCATAAAACCAATATCAGTGAGCTAAAGGATGTCCTTTATCAGCAGGTCAAAAAGATCCATGTTGAACGCTATCCCTTCAATGATTTTCTTTACTGACCAGAGGCTATGTTTTTGCATGAACCACGAAGTGCTCAGCGAAGCTAATAATGCGGGTTAAATCAAGTGGTGGTGTAGTAAACATTCTCCAATCTGAACCGCATTGGTCGCTGCACCTTTTCGCAGGTTGTCAGCAACAATCCAAAGGTTCAGGGCATTGTTAGCTGAAAAATCCCTTCGAATGCGTCCAACAAATACTGTATCCTTACCCTCTGAATGAATGGGCATCGGGTATTTGTTATTCTGGGGGTCGTCAACCACAGTCACCCCGCAGGTATGGGATAGTACCTCCCGGATCTTTACCAGGTCGTAATCACAGTCGAATTCTACGTTCACTGATTCAGAATGTCCAACCATTACCGGCACCCTTACTGCTGTGGCAGTAATTTTGATCCCGGGGTCATCCAGGATTTTATGGGTCTCATTTACCAGCTTCATCTCTTCACGGGTATAACCATTATCCGTAAAATGATCACAATGTGGAAGGCAGTTTTTATCAATGGGATAGGGATAACTCATTTCTCCCTGAATTCCGGCCCGTTCATTTTCCAGTTGCCTGATCGCTGAAATACCGGTACCACTTACGGATTGGTAGGTTGAAATGACAATTCGCCGTATGTGATATAGCGGATGAAGTGGAGCCAGGATCATCAACAGTTGAATGGTCGAGCAATTTGGATTTGAAATGATTTTGTCATTTTCTGTAAGCAGATGACCGTTTATTTCCGGTATGATCAGCTTTTTCCCTTCATCCATCCTCCAGGCCGATGAGTTATCGATCACCGTTGTGCCTTTTTCTGCAAACTGTGGCGCATATTTCAGGGATATATCAGCACCGGCTGAAAAAAGGACAAGGTCGGAGCAATGGCTGATGCCTTTATCAACAGGAATCACCTGGGATGCCTTGTTTCGGAACCTGACCTCTTTGCCGAGGGACTCCTCCGATGCAATCGGGATCAGCTCTGTCACGGGAAAATTCCGTTCCTCAAGAATGTCAATCATCATCTGACCCACCAGGCCAGTTACTCCTACAACTGCTACTTTCATAATTCATGGATTATTGTTAATTTGTAATCTGAAGGTTTAGCGGAAAGTCGAACGCATTCAGTCCCTAAAATTAGAGGATTTTCTGTTTTATTTTTCACATTGATGAAGAAACTTTTCTATTTGTTGTTGCTGATTCCCTTTGCTGCATCTGCACAGTTGAATGAAGATTTTGAAAGTGGCACCCTTGCTGGCTGGCAAGAGAGTACCGAACTGCGATGGGGTGTTTCTGCAGATGATCCTATAGCCGGAAATTTCTCGTTGCACCACACCTATGACAATCAGGCTGCCGATCACGATCAGATTTCCCATCCGATTTACACGATCAGCCTTGATTCGGGCACAACCACCTGGCGATTTAAAATCAGACATGGGCATACTCCTTCTGGTCCAAATAACTGGAGCATCTTTCTTGTTTCGGATCAGTCTGCCGGGGAGATGCACCCGGCAGGGTCAGTAAATGGATATGTGCTGGGCGTGAATTACAAGGGAGCCGATGATTATGTTAAGCTGTGGAAAATTTCCTCCGGATCAGCCGATGAAATCCTGAATACCGGTTTTAACTGGGAGGAACATGTGTCGACTACACAGGTGGTAGGATTCCAGGTTTTGAGGTCGAAAACAGGATTATGGGAGGTGATGATGGATACCACAGGAGGGTTTGAGCAACTGTTTTCACTGGGTACGGTAACGAATTCAGACTGGTCTCTTTTCAATCATTTCGGCATCTACTATAAATATTCCCTTTTGCAGGATATGAAACTCTGGCTGGATGATATTTCCATCGATGGTTTTATCATTGTGGATACCATTAAACCGGGAATCGAAAAGATTAATGTTTTATCGTCAACCGCCCTTGAAGTTGTTTTTACCGAGCCGGTTGATCCGGTAACTGCAATAAATCCATTGAACTACACCATTGATGAACTCATTGGGAACCCGGTTAATGCAATACTCACTGAACCGGGAAAAGTGCACTTACTTGTACAAACGGATTTTCTGGATAATACAATATACAGGTTGAATGTTGAACATGTTGAGGATCTTTTTGGTAATGTCATGGAGCCGGATTTTGTAGAGTTCACCTACCATGTTATCCGACCTTATGATGTTCTGATCAATGAGATTATGGCAGATCCTGTACCTTCAATCGGGCTACCGGAATTTGAGTATGTCGAGATTTTTAACAACACCGCCTACGCGGTTTTAATCAATGGATGGTCACTGCAGGTAGGTAGTTCAGTATACACGTTAGAGGGCATAGAACTGGCTGGATTGAATTACCTCATCCTCTGTTCCGATGCAGTGGTTCAGGAGTATCATTCTTATGGCTCTGTTCATGGAATTTCCGGGTTTCCTTCCCTGTTGAATACCGGGCAGTCGATTACTTTACGGAATGAAAAGGAGAGGATCATTTCATCGGTTACCTATAGTGACGAATGGTATGGAGACGAATACAAAGCCGATGGTGGCTGGTCCCTTGAGCAAATCGATCCCAACAATCCCTGTGGAGGAGAAAATAACTGGAAAGCTTCCAGTGATGTCAAGGGAGGGACTCCGGGACAGAAAAATTCGGTATGGGGTGATAATCCGGATCTGGACCCACCCCTGCTTTTGAATGCCTATCTGTTATCGGACACCTCGCTATTCCTCTACTTTAACGAACCGTTCGATAGTGCAAATGCACTGGATCAGCAAGCTTTTACGGTTGACAATGGTATGGGAAATCCGGAAACGGTCTGGCTCATTGCTCCTGATTACCAGTCTATTATACTTCATTTCAATCGGATATTCGAATCAGGGACTATTTATGAGATTACCGTTGGCAACCCATTCACAGATTGTACAGGAAATCTGATCGGTTTTTTGGATTCGCGAAGGTTTGGATATCCTGAACGGATGGATAGCCTGGATATAGTAATCAATGAGGTCTTATTCAATCCTTTTCTCGATGGAGTGGATTACGTTGAGGTGTTTAACCGTTCGACTAAGATCCTGGATTTCAGCGAGCTTAGAATAGCCAGACGGGATGAACAAACAGGAGTATTAATAACAATTCTCTCCATAACCGAGTATCCCTATCTTTTTTTCCCGGGAGAATATTTTGTGTTCAGCATTGATGCAGGTAAAGTGATTGAACAGTATTATACTCCCAATCCCTGGGGATTCATCGATCTTGAAAAAATGCCCTCGTTCCCTAACGATGAGGGGAGGGTGGTTTTGATCGATCAGTGGTTGAATATTATCGATGAATTCCGGTATCATGAAGAGATGCATTTCCCACTGCTTCGGATTGTGGAAGGCATATCACTCGAGCGAATCAGCCAATCAAGACCCACCCAGGATCCAACCAACTGGCACTCTGCATCGGAGGATTGCGGTTTCGGTACACCAGCCTATGAAAATTCGCAGCATATCGAAGATCCTGCTGAACTATCCGACCGAATACGCATTGAGCCGGAACTATTTTCTCCGGATAATGACGGTTATCATGATGTTGTTCAGCTTTTCTACCAATTTGATCAACCCGGTTATGTTGCGACAGTTACCATTTTTGATGCCCGTGGCAGGATTGTAAGGAAATTAGTTAATAATGAGCTACTGGGCAGGGAAGGATCATTTACCTGGGATGGGATTAGTGATTCGAACCGGTTATCGAATATGGGGATCTATCTTTTTTTCATTGAAATTTATGATTTGAGAGGAAATGTCAGGCGGTATAAGAGGACCTGTGTTCTGGCGAAGAAATTGATCCCGTGAGCTTCTCTTTTATTTATTTGCCGGATTCTGTTTTAGTTTGGACGGCTCAGTACGCTGCTGTTTTTTCCCGGGTACCCGTAATGCAAAGAAAATAGCAATGAAGGCTATGCCAGCTGAAAGCTTGTAAGTCAGATCAGGCCCGATTAAATCCCAGGAAACTCCTACAAGCAGGAGCATCAGCGAGCTCATAACAAAATTGATTGTCATGTAAATGCTGTTTACAAAAGCGGTATGCTCGGTATCCATTTCATGCACTATCGCCAGATTAACAGAAGTAGGTGCCACGAGAAACAATCCGCTCAGGATCAGGAGAGGGAGGGTATTCGTAGCTTTCATGGAGATGAATATCCACATGAGGATTGGTGAGATAATGGTGATGATCACCAGCGTCGTTCGTCTTCCGATCCTGTCGGAAATGGTTCCTGAAAGGTAGGTTCCGATTGCACCGGCAAGCTGGAGCAGGGATAAGGAAATGCCAGCAAACCAGAGGCTCGACTCTTTTTCCATAAGATATACCGGAAGGTAGAGTGTTAATGCGGCTTTCATTCCTGCCCTGAACAGGGTAATCCCTCCGAGGCTGATAAAAATCGGCAGAAATTTCAGAAAGGTCGATTTGTAGCCAATCGCCAGTGGATTTTTCTTAAAATCTTTCCTTATCTCAATATCTTTCAACCTGTAATAGAGAACAAAGGAAGAGATAATACCGAAAGGAATTAATCTGAGTGATCCGTTCAAGCCCCAGGTTTCAACAGCAGCAACGATAATCAGAGGACCCAATGTCCTGGCAAGTTCTCCTCCCAGCATAAAATAGCTCATTCCTTTACCCAATCGTGATCCGGCTACCTGTTTGATCATAACCGGAGCCGGAACATGGAAAAGTGTTGAACTGATCCCACTGACGAAAAGCAATACTGCCAGGATGATATAAGCGGGTGCCACACCGATCAGGCTCATGGCAATGGTTGTGAAGGCCGGAGCAAAGATTACCAGGAACCTGATCCTCATTTTTTCAGCAAGAATCCCAATCAGGGGATTGAATAGGGAAGGAATTCTTTGAATAACGGATAGCAGTCCTGCCAGGGACAGGCTCATCGATAATTTTTCAATGAGCAGGGGAAGAATGGGTGCAAGAAAAGAGGTGTATATATCGTGGATAAGGTGGGCAGCGGAAAGGGTAAAGACATTGGCAAACTGAAATTTTTTCGGACTGCTCATCAGGATCTGGATGGACTGAGTAATCCTGCAAAGCTAATCATTATAAGGATTCAATCAACTCTTTCATGATCCGTGTCATTTTTTCTTCCGCTCTTTCAGCCACTTCCTGCACTCCCTCATGGGTAATTTTTTCTATTTTACCCGGGACACCGAGATCAGTAATAATTGAAATGGCAAAACAGGGGATTCCCATCTGGTGAGCAACGATTGTCTCGGGTACGGTTGACATACCAACCGTGTCGGAACCAATAATTCGGAAGTACCTGTACTCCGACGGTGTTTCATAGGTAGGTCCTGTAGTGGCAGTATAGACCCCTTTTTTCAGGGGGATATCATGTTTTGCAGCGATTTGCTCCGCCCGGGCAATCAGTTCGGGAGAGTATGTATTGCCCATATCCGGGAATCGGGGGCCAAACTCTTCGTGATGATATCCGATTAACGGGTTGGGCAGCAGATTGATATGATCCTCAAGCACCATAAGATCTCCTATGTTGTATTCAGGATTCACTCCCCCGCTTGCATTGGAAAGAAAAAGGTAGTTGATTCCCAACTGTTTCAGTACACGTATCGGGAAGGTAATTTGATGTACTGTATACCCTTCATAATAATGAAACCGGCCCTGCATGGCAACCACTTTCTTTTTGCCCAGCAGGCCAAATATTAATTTCCCCTTATGCCCTTCAACCGTTGATACCGGGAAATTTGGAATAGACTGGTAATCCTGTTCATAGTGAATATCGATTTCATTCACCAATCCACCAAGCCCGGTACCCAGCACAATCCCAACTTCGGGTTGGAAATCAGTTTTCTTTTTTATATAGGATGCTGTCTCTTTTATTTTTTCTAACATAACTTATTATCTGGTTATTGAAACTTTCTCCCTCATCATCAAGGAATTGAACCCCAACGGGAATGTAATACATATTTTTTTTCAGGGTATCTTTTATATCCTTTAGGGACTGGAATCGCATGGCATCTTTTTCTGTGGTGATAATGATTTTTTTATCGTGATCGATCTTTTCAAATGCAGATGCTATCTCATCCATGTCTTTGTTCGAATAGTCATGGTGATCGGGGTATTTTGATTCCGTAATTTTCGGAGATATTCCCCTGAGGTGTTTTTTCAGGTGCCGGCTATTAACAATCCCGGTGACCATATGAAGCCGGTATTTCTCTTTTTTGCATTCGCTTTTTGTTAACCGGGTGGCAAGGTTTTCAAAAACGGGGTAGAATTCACCATAAATCATGGTTGTAAAATAGAGGGTTTGATAAGGAAATGGGTTAAGGTCTTTAAGAACAAGCCGACGCTCTATGGGTTTAAGCTTTGGGGGACATTTGGTGACAATGATGATGTGTGCACGCCGTTTTTCATTGGGATTTTCCCGCAGGTTACCCAATGGCAGAAGGTGGTCGCCGGAAAGCGGGCGGTTATAATCGATCAGCAGCATAGAAAGGCCCGGTGTGATTGACCTGTGCTGGAATGCATCATCTAAAATGATCAGATTCAATTCTTTGAAATCTGCCATCAATTTCCTGACCCCACGAACCCTGTTTGAGTCAACTGCCACGTTGATGTCTGGAAATTTTCGCTTGATCTGTTTTGGTTCATCACCGATCTCTTCGGCAGTCGATTCAGGAGTTGCAAGAACGAAATTCCGGGTCTGCCGTTTGTAACCCCGGCTCAGTGTCGCCACATTGAATTCACCATCAAGCAACGATGTCAGGTATTCTACGTGCGGCGTTTTCCCCGTACCTCCAACAGTAATATTCCCAATAGAGATGATTGGGAGTCTGAACTCGGTTGATTTCAGAATATTGTAATCATATAGTCTATTGCGGACAGCGACAATCAATCCGAAGAATGGTGTAAAGGGAGCCAATAGATTACGCAACGTATTATACCTTACGGGATTCATTGGAGGGGTTTTAATAAACCTCAAGGAAATAGGGCATTCTCATCTGAATTCCATTATTTTCAACCAGTTCTTTGAGATCCTGATAATAGCGGTATGATGCTCCGAGTTCTTTCTTCAGGATGGATGTCCTGATGTTCCCGGATAACTCTTTAATTAGTTTCTGATAGGGATCTTCCTGTGCCGGAAGTGAAATGATCCGGTAGTGATCCAGTCCGGCCATTTCAGCAGCAAGTGCTATCGCATCGGTCAACCCACCCATGCGGTCTACCAATCCTATTTTTTGTGCATCAATACCACTCCAGACACGTCCCTGACCAATGGAATCAACAGCTTCTTTTGTCATATTACGTCCCAGAGCTACACGGGATACAAAATCATCATAGGTTTTTTCGATCCCGGCTTGAAGATACTCTTTTTCAGCATTGTTCAAGGGTCTGTAAAATGATCCAAAGTCGGCGTATTGATTTGTTTTCACCACATCGAAGGTGATGCCGAGTTTATCATTCAGTAATTTCTGGGCATTCGGGATCGTTGCAAAAGCCCCGATTGATCCGGTAATGGTTGTAGGATTTGCCAGGATTGTGTTGGCAGGTGCCGCTATATAATATCCTCCGGAAGCAGCAACATTACCCATAGACGCAATCACCGGTTTTACACGGCTGGCAAGTTCGACTTCTCTCCAGATCTGGTCTGCAGCGATAGAGATACCTCCGGGTGAGTTGATGCGCAGGACGATGGCTTTTATCGATGAATCCTCCCGGGCTTTACGGATTACCCTTGAAAAGTTAGTAGCTCCAATTCCGGCTTCATTTTCCTCCCCGAAAGTAATGATTCCGGATGCATAGATCATGGCGATTTTGTCCTTAGCCAATCCCTTGTGCTGTCTCTTTTCAGGAACTTTTGAATAGTTTGTCATACTGACCAGGCGAAGCTTTTTATCACGCTCGATTCCTGAGAGTTCTTTCAGGATATCCAGTATTTCATCATAATATCTCAATCCATCAACCAACGATTCCTGAATAGCTGCTTCAGCAGAATTAATAACCAGGTTATCTGCCAGTTCATTCAATTGGACGGCTGTCAATCCACGTTCTTCCGATATTCCATTCAACATTTCATTCCAAATGGGTCTTATAAAACTGAGGGTTTGATCACGGCTCTCCTTGCTCATCCTTTCATTGATGTAGGGTTCAACAGCACTCTTAAACTTTCCATGCCTGACAATCTGCATTTCTATGCCCAGTTTATCCAAAGCATTTTTGTAAAATGTGATCTCGGAACGCAATCCGAAAAATTGAAACACACCGGAAGGATTAAGAAACAGACTGTCGGCTACCGTTCCCAGATAATACGTAGACTGAGGCAGGAGATCGTTGGTATAGCAAAGAATGAACTTGCCTGATTCTTTGAAATCAATCAGTGCATTCCGTATCTCATAGGTGGTCGATATTCCGGGAGAAACCATACCGGTTTCGAGATAGATGCCCTTGATGTTTTCGTCCGTTTTTGCTTTCTCAATATTATCCAGGATCTCATTCAATCCAATTTGGGGAGAAAATGACATGGTTAAGGGATTGAAATTTCCCCAGGGATTTTTTGATCCCCGGTCGGGAATGTCCTGATTTATTGGCAAAACAAGAATAGAATTGGACTGAACAATTACCGGCTTATCTCCGGCAGAAATCATTGCTCCCAGGAGGCCAAAGGACAGAAGGAATAGGATGAATGATGACAGGATCACACCAACAATGGTGGCGAGTGTATATTTCAAGAAATTTTTCATGGGTTGGTTTTTAAAATTTGGTGAATGCAAATTTAGAACCTTATGGTGAAAATAAAAATAGGGTCATTTAGAAAAAGACAACGGGTTTATTAAAATTTTGAAGATTAATCTTTATAAATTAACGAATTATTCTTCATTTTGCATCGTTTGAACAAAAAACAACATCCTCATGGCAAGGGCGTATTTAATCATAGGAAGTAATCAGGGCGACCGGTTACAAATGCTTGAGCGGGCTCTCAATACCATCCATGAAGAGATTGGATCCGTTGTGAATCAGTCGTCCATCTATGAAACTGCACCCTGGGGATTTGACCATCCGGCCGAATTTCTGAACCAGGTTCTTGAGATCGAAACACCGCTTGATTCTGAAAACCTATTGCGTCATTTGCTTGACCTTGAAAAGAAACTTGGAAGAACCAGAAATGACAAGAGATACTCTGCACGGAGTATAGATATAGATATCCTCTTCTATGATGATTTCATCATAAACACCGAAACACTGGTAATCCCTCATCCCAGATTGGCGGAGCGAAGATTTGTTTTAATCCCATTGTGTGAGCTGGTTCCTTCTTTACGGCATCCCGTGCTTAATACTACCCTCGAGAAATTATTAACTCAATGCAAAGACACCTCGGATGTCAGGATATTCAGATCGTAATGCTGCCGGTAGTGTTTGAGGTCATGTGATGGACCTTCTCGAACAGTTTACTATGCCAGGGGAGCTGATCATAAAGAATGATGGGGTAATTGAATATTTTGGCACCGAATCCTGTGTAAACTGAATCGAACAGGCGCATGAATTCCATTTTATCTGAAGATGATTTACCCATTTGCAGGTACCTTCCCGAACAGGGCAGAATTTCAAAATCTATGGTCAGTTTTTTTTCTGCATATTGTTTTAACAGGTGGTCAAGAAGAATTGAAAAAGCAGATATTCCTGATGAATCATATTGCATGGCAGAAACAAGAAGGATGATTCGTTGAGAAGTTCTGATTACAAAGGCTGCTGCGATGAGGTTGTTTTCTGCGGAATAGGCTCCATACAATTCGCCGAGATGGTGCAGGATTGAGAATGAGATCACTCTTCGTAAGGTATTGTAAAAGTTCTCCTTGTTGATTTTGGAGGAACCATTGCAAAGAGACTGGTAAAAGCGTATGAATTCCTGGAAAGGAACTCCATTCATTACGGTCACCTTATTGGATAATCCGGTTTGAATTATTTGCTTTGTCTCTCTGGTGTATGCCTGGAAAAGTTTAGAATGGGAATGAATAAGATCCAGGTTGTATGACCGAGCTGTCTTTATTTTGAATGTCTCGTCACTGATCAGGTTGTACTTATTCAATCCAACTCTTATGTATCTAAACCTGGACCGGAGAAAAGAGAGAAAAGCATCGATTATCTCAGGGGCAGGCAGCCGGGGTGAAAAAACACCAAGCTGGGGTGCAAGGCAGGGTGAAATGACCACCGGGTTGTTAAACATGCTACCCAGGGGGAGCGGCATGATGGTTTCGTAATTGTCCAAAACGAGTGCTCCCCAGTTTTCACATACCAGGTTAAGGTACCAGGAATGGCCAAAAACAGTTCCATTCAGGGATGAGTCGATACACTTATCCCATTTCTTATAATCAATCTCTTCCTGTGAAAGAATTTGAATGTTCAAAATGGATTGTTTTTAATTATAAAATTCCTTCATCGGCAAAGCTAAAATAGCTATTATCAGTGACAATCAGGTGATCAAGAACCTGAATATCCATGATCTGAGCTGCCTCTTTCAACTTGGTGGTAATTTTTATGTCCGAATCACTGGGTTGAAGATTCCCTGAAGGATGGTTATGACAGAGAATCAGGGAACAGGCCAGTTTATCAATCGCATTTTTCAATATCATCCGTATATCGATCACGGTACCGGAAATTCCACCCTGGCTGATTTTATGCTGATCGAGGACTCTGTTTGACCGGTTGAGCAAAAGGATCCAAAACTCTTCATGAGGCAGGTCCCCCAGGAGAGGCTGAAAAAACTCGAACACATCCCTGCTTCCCGTGATCTTTTTCTTGCTTTTTATTTCAGCAAGCTTTCTTCTCCTGCCAAGCTCAAGCGCAGCTATGATTGTGATGGCTTTTGCTTCACCAATGCCTTTTAGTCTTTGAAGATCCTCCACATTCAATTTTCCGAGTTCATTCAGGCTGTTCTGAACCGTATTAAGAATTTTCTTCGCCAGTTCCACAGCTGTTTCATTTTTACTGCCGGAACCAATTAAAATAGCTATCAACTCGGCATCGCTCAGGCTACCGATCCCTTTATTCAGCAGCTTTTCCCTTGGACGATCTTCAAGTGCCCACTCCTTTATGCGCAGGTTTTTATAATCTCCCATTTTGGATCTGACGGTACCTTCGTGTTGTCATAATAAAAATACAGAAATAATTGGTAGATACATAAAAAAAAAAGCCTTCCCGGTTAAGAAGGCTTCTTTTTTTATGCTGGGAGTGATTGAAATGAACCGGGAATTCCATAATAAAAGCCCTCTGATTGGAGGGCTTCTAAATTTTTAAGACTCTTGTTATCGATTAATAGCAATTTATAAAGTAGATACCTCTGGTTAGCTCACCATAATTAAATCTAATGACTAATTACTAATTGAAGCACTTGCGCTTCCTTTCCGAAAATAAAATGTACAAAATAAAGACCGTTTTCAAAATTCGCAGTATTTATTCTAAGGATTGGTTCTTTGGTTATGACTTGATATTTTAAGACTTTCATAGTATTGTAAATCTGCACTTCATAATATTCATCATTTGATTTCAGAGTGGTTTTATTTACGTCTTCATACGCTGTAATTTCAACAAAATCATCTGTAGGATTAGGTTGCATAGTAAACATCATATATCCACAAAAAATCGTGTACGGATCCATATCTACCCATTCTGACCACCCACAATCATTATGTGCTCTGATTTCAACCCCAAAATTATAATTGAGAGGACGGAGAGTAGCTTTTGAATTATCACCATAAGGATTATCGTAAGTTATATATCCGTTAGTTACATCCCAATCCCAATCATCAAGAAATGCCTCCCCATCAATGTGTTTCGCCTGGACCGGGTGAGCCTCACCTACGCAAAAAATGTAAATTGGATAGCCAGTCCTTCTGTCTATTATCCTTAAACCAAGTGGTAGAACCTTGCCCACCCAAATATTCTTTTGAACTGTAACATTACCACAATCAGAAGTTATTGTTGCTTTTACCCAACTACTACTGGAAGAGATAGAACTTGCTTTTACCGTGTAATTGTCTGTATACTGGCCACTTACATAAGAAAGGCCATAGCCTTTTGTCCAGTATACTGTCGTACCTGACGGACGATTGTGAAGGACGAAGGTGGAATTCGAGGTACATACTAAATCAGGGCCTGATATTGAAAGTTGAGATGGTTGTGATCCAACACCAACCGCATACCAAGCATCTTTTACTTGAATAACTTCAAGAGAATTTTCACCATATAATACCCCTGCAGCATCAATTGTCGCAGTCCTTGCCTCAGGATATGAATCTACTCCGTCAAAATGGTCTATTTCGGCCTCAAAAATGATTTCGGTTGCACAATTAATGCCAATCCCATATACCAAATAATCGTTCGATAAATCGTTTGTGCCTGATCCCCCGTCTGATAGAAGATAAAACCAATGTGAAAAGACACCGCTTTTCTGATAGTAAGTTCCATCGTAATATTGGCCATTATAAGTATCGGCCATTTTAGTGTGTGCAGTACTTGCTTTTGGATAGGCAATATTTCGAAGGCAATCTTTTCCATTATCCATTATTTCTTCAGCTATTTTCCAATGAACTTTTGCAGGGGCAATATTGTATTCTAAAACTGCGCCCCAAATATCACTTAAGCCTTCTCTTAATGCCAATTCAATTGTTGAGTAGCCCAAACCAGGATTAAGGTGTTCGATACCATGTCCATATTCATGAGCAACACAATCCAAAGATGCCAAGGGTTTAAAGATATCTTGACCATCACCAAAGTAAAGATTATGATATCCATCACTCCATCCAGCATTATCTTTATTGGCATAAGGGTAACTAAAAATAGTATGTGCATAGGCATTAATTGCTGTATCGCTATTATTGTATCCAATCCATCCATTAAAAGTGTCGTAGAAATAGTCATATATTTCCTGTAAAGCCCAATGAATATCTAATGCCATATCATCATAATTACTACTGTGTTCGTCTGTTGTCCAAGTATTATTGTTATCTGTGAACTCAGGTGCATTCATATACCAATCCGGGTAGTGATTTAGATTGTTTCTAGTTCGGATAATAGCACCTCTGGTAGAATCACATAAATTATACGTGTTGTTATAATATTGAGTTGTTGCTGTTTGAGTACCACTATACCTAGTATAAAAAGTGCCGGTTGCAGAATAATTAGTAATAATGGGTTCTGTTTTGATAATTTCACCTGTGTGTACCTCAACGAAGCCAATTTCTGTATTTTTTGGATGATTATTCGATATTAAAATTATTTCATAAGCAAGTTTTGGTTCCATGAATATATCACCATCCTTTATCGTCTTAATCTCAACTATCAATAACTTACTCTCATAATTTTTAATCTCGGAAAGAGGGATATTCTGAAATTCAGCAAATCGCTTCATGGCCTCATCGGGAGAAATTGATGGAACAATATCAAGGTCTTTTATCTTGACATATTTTCCGTTTGCCTTAAATAATTTACCATCGTAAAAATGTAAACTATATTTTGCATCCTTAACTGTAATATCCTTATAGGATTGTGCATATTTTTCAATGATATATCCAGTTCTAGTTTGTCTTTTTCTTATTAATTTGAATTGGTCATCTTCTGTGGCTTCCAGAATTTGGTTAAAAAAATCTGATGAGTTAAATGGTACTTTAAATTCAATTTCTTTGCCTTGTGATGTTTTATAGTGCAAAGTTTCATCTTCACCAAATTTTATATACTTTATCGTTCCATTTTTACTGAAAATTATTTTGTCTTCCTGATCTAATTGTTGAGCGAACAAAATGCCAGGCGAACCCACTAAATAAAAAATTGTAAGTATTAATTTGTAAAAAATGAATACTTTTTTCATGATTTATCATTTTAGTTATTTTGATCTATTAAAATACATTATAGTTCTGATGTCCGAATCCGAAATAATTAATGAATCATTGGTTATTTCGTAATTGTATAGATTTTTGTAATTACTGTATTCATAACCAATCATGCTGTTATTAAAGGTTCTGAACTTATCTTCACTAGTTAGGTCACCGTTTTTAAATACCCTACAGATACTATCTTTAGTATACTCTACCATCATCTGGTTGTCTTCTGTAGGGAAATTTGGATAAGAACTAATTGTTCCAAGCCAATCCCATTTCCCGATAATACTGGAAGGATCATACTCCTGATTTTTCTCACAGCCCAAAGCCGTAAAAACAATTATTCCGCATAGGAATAATATTCTAATTAATGTTTTCATAGATTTTCATTTATGTAGTTATCTGTTCAATAACTTGTATGTCAAGTTAATAAACATGACCAAAACCCTTACAATGAAACGTTACGAACTTGTCGATTGTTAATATTAACAATCAATCAGTGCTTAGTTGTTGTTTTATAAAAATCTCTTTAAAATAGATTCAGAGAAGCATAACAAATTTAGTAAAAAAAAAAAATGATCACCAAAACATTTTGGTAATTATCAAAATAGCTTTTTATTACAGGATAACCATTTGTCGTTCTTCCACCGTTCACTCAAATATGCCAGCTGATTGGATTTTGGCTGACCGGACATTTATGTTCTCATAATAAAAATACGGAAATAATCGGTAGATTCATAAAAAAAGCCTTCTCAGTTGAGAAGGCTTAAATTATTATGCTGGTAAGATTATAAGCTATTAACTTGTTTGGCCAGTTTCGATTTTAAATTCGCCGCTTTATTGTGGTGAATTACATGTTGCTTTGCAAGCTTATCGATCATTGATGAAACTTTGCTATAGATCTCTTCGGCCTCTTTCTTTTCTTTTGTGTTTCGAAGTTTCTTAATGGCATTACGTGTAGTTCTAGCATAATACCTGTTCCGCAATCGTATACTTTCGTTTTGTCGTATGCGTTTTTTTACCGATGGATGATTTGCCATAATGTGTTGT
>Ga0315539_1001619_pt1 | contig 16577 bp, 9 predicted proteins | sample SalMarSW160150MG_FD_203097 | JGI IMG/M metagenome (GOLD analysis project Ga0315539, IMG submission 203097) | Salt marsh sediment microbial communities from the Plum Island Ecosystem LTER, Massachusetts, United States - Salt Marsh Sediment SW1601-150 ... | reverse complement strand
GGCCACCCAGTCAAGCGCTTACCAGCGATGATGTCCGCCTGGATCTTCGCCACATCGGCCTTGATGTTGTCGGGCACCTTGTCCTCGAAGTCGTGGAAGGGACCAACGCCCACTCCCTGGTTCGCCAGAGTGGCGATGTAGTCGGTGCCGCCCCCGAACTTGCCCACCAGCATGCTCTTGATCACGTTGAACACGGCCTTGTCCAACCGCTTCACGGTGCTGGTGACCAGGATGTCCTTCTCGTTGGGCAGGGTGTAGTACTGATCCACGTCCACCCCAACGCCCCACTTCCCACGCTCCTTGGCCGCCGTGATGCCGCCATTCCCGGTCTTGCCGCCCACGCCCATGATGATGTCTGCACCCTCATCAATGAGCGAGTTGGCCTGGACCTTGCCCTGGTCGGGGGCCTCGAAGTCGCCCACGTACACCAGGTCGAACCCCACGTCCTTGCCATACTTCTGGTTGTAGTAGTTCGTCCCGGCCTCGTAAGCGACGATGAACTGCTCCACCGGCGGAATCTGCATTCCGCCAATGACGCCCACCGCCGGGCCGTCCGGATCCAACTGATCGGCCATAGCCGCCGCCAGGTAGCCCACCGGGAAGCTGGCCTCGTCCACGTTGAACAGGATGCCCTGCAAGTTAGGCGTCGCCTCACCGCCGCTGGCGTAGTCCACAATGGCGAAGTTGATATCCGGATACTGCGCGGCCATCTTGTAGGTGGCGTCGCCCAACAGGAAGCCGACGGTGATGATCATGTCGTAGCCCTGCTCGGCGAACTCGGTGATGTTGTTCTCGTAGTCAGCCTGAGCCTGGGACTCCAGGAACTTGGCCTCGACGCCGAACGCATTCTGGGCGTCCTGCAAGCCCTTCCAGGTGTTCTCGTTGAAGCTGGCATCATCAATGCCGCCCACGTCAGACACCATGCCTACCCTGAACTTCGGCCCCTCACGCAAGGCGACCATGAGCTCGTCAGCTTCCGCCGCGCTGGGGATGAGGAACTTCCAGCCGGGATGGATCAGGCCGGGATCGGCGATGCTGGCGAAGCTCGAGTCTTCGACGCTCCTGGCATTGGTGGCCAGGACGATGGCGTGGTAAGCCGGGCCACTGCCCAGATACTTCTCCGCCAGGGTCCAGAGGTTGTCACCCAGTTTCACCGTGTAGGTCAGTTCCGCCTGGGCGGGCGGAGCAGCGTTGGCCACACCGAGCCCCAGGCTCAGTAGCAGCGACAACACTACTAGCGAACTAACTAGACTCTTCTTAAACATTTGTTACTCTCCTCCTAATTTAGTAATTGTAGTTGCTGACCAATTGGCGATTTCTGTAGTTGCTTGTCCAGTAGGCATCCCTCCTTCCAGCCAGTCGGTTGAATTTGATTAAAAAGCTCCCCAGGGAAGCACTGGGCCCTCCCTGTGGCCCGCAGCCCCTCTGCCTGATTACTATAGCTAGCTATCACCTCCTCTCGGTACGGTGTCTGCGCGTTCCACCCGCGCAGATAGCTAAGCCCCCTTGGTTGCATCTCCGTAGCTGACACTACAATTATTATAACTCATTTTGTCTAAAGGCGCAAGCCTGCTTTAGGCCCGTAGGGCGTGAAACGTGCGTCTGGCCAGGGCCACAACGACCGCTGAGGCCGCTGGACTAGGGTCCGGCGTGAGGGGGTGAGCAGTTGCTCAAGTTCAATCCCCGGTTTCCTCTTCGCCTAGCACCTCCCGCGAGCGACCGGCTCCTCGGTCCGGCCCGACGATACCCTGTTCCTCCAGCAGGTCTATCAGCCGAGCGGCCCGCGAGTAGCCGATGCGTAACCTTCGCTGTAGGAGAGAGATGGAGGCCCGGTTGTGCTTACGCACCATCGCGATGGCTTCCTCCAACAGATCATCCCCCCGCCTGGCCTCCTCTTCTTTGGCTCTCATCTCCTCCCAGAGCGGCTGCTGGGTCACCTCCTCAGCTCTGTAGAAGCTGGTGAGGACGTGCGTGCCTTCCGTGCCCTTCCAGTAGTGTACCAGGCGATCCAGTTCCCGGTCGGAGACGAAGCAGCCCTGCAGCCTCACCAACTGGCTGGAGTCCGCAGCCATGTAGAGCATGTCTCCCCGCCCCAGCAGCCTTTCTGCCCCTCCCATGTCCAAAACCACCCGCGAGTCCACCTGGCTGGTAACGGCAAATGAGATACGAGCGGGGAAGTTGGCCTTGATTAGCCCCGTGACTACGTCCACCGAGGGCCTCTGGGTAGCGATGACCAGGTGGATGCCCGTGGCCCGGGCCATCTGGGCGATGCGACAGAGCGACCGTTCCACTTCATCGTGGGCCAGCATCATCAAGTCGGCCAGCTCGTCCACAAAGACCACCAGGTAGGGCAGGCGACTCTCCCCCCGGGCACCGGCTCGCTTGTTATACTCCTCGATGTTGCGCACCTCGGCGCTGGCCAGCTTTTTGTAGCGCTGATCCATCTGCCGCGTGACCCACTGCAGAGAGCCCACCACCCGCTCCATATCCACGATCACAGGTGTTATGAGATGGGGAATGCCATTGAAGTTGGTCAGCTCCACCCGCTTGGGATCTACCATCAATAACTTCAGGTCATCGGGGGTGTTATTGCACAGCAGGCAGGCGATGATGGAGTTGACGCAGACGGATTTACCTGAGCCCGTTGCCCCGGCGATCAGCAGGTGGGGCATGGTTCTTAGATCAGCCACCACGGCCTCGCCAGACACGTCGCGGCCCAGGCCGATGGCTAGTTTGGAATTCAACTTCTTGAAAGCCTCTGACTCGATCACTCCCCGCAGAGCCACCAGAGTCAACTCGGCATTGGGCACCTCGATGCCCACGATGGAGCGGCCAGGCACGGGGGCCTCGACGCGGACGGGCGAGGCAGCCAGGGCCAGAGCCAGATCGTCGGCCAAAGCGCTGATCTTCGACACCTTGACCTTCGTGCGCCTCCCTGCACGCCCTTCGATGAAGCCCGGTTCGACGCCAAACTGAGTGATCACCGGCCCCTGGTTGACCTCCACCACCTTGGCTGGCACGCCCAGGCTGACCAGGGTCTCTTCGATGATCTTAACTCGTTTGCGAATCTCGGCCTGACTGATGTCCTGATCCAGGCTCCCCTCCAGGATCTCGGCCACCGGAGGCAGCCGCCACCCCTGATCGCCGCCAATGATGCGGGGGAAGATGGGGCCACGCACGGGGCGGGATGGCTCAGGTGCAGGCTCAGGCGAGGGAGCAATAAGGGACCTCGCTTTGCCCCAGCGGCGGAGGCGAGCGAGGTGACTCTGGCCGAGATAGCGAAGCCTGGTCCATCCCTGCTTCAAAGCCTGACCTATCTCGACAGGGGAAAGGCCGGCCAGCATAACGATGGCTATGCTGGCCAGAGCTACGATGGCGATGTAAGTTCCCAGGTCGCCCAGGCTCGTGACCAGAACCCAGCTCACCAGCCAGCCCAGGTAGCCTCCACCACCCTCCTGAGCAGCCAGGGCTCGTGGATCCTCGGCTGAGGAGAGCAAATGGATCAGAGCCAGGCCCAGGGCGAGAAGCAGAGCTGCCCCCACGACTTTCTCCCAGGCTACTTGCGGCTGACGCCCCGATCCCGTCAGGAGTAACCAAACCCCCGCTGCCCCAAAAATGAACGGCGTTAGATACGTGCCCCAGCCGAAGGCCAGGCGCAAGAGGTGTAGCCAACCCTCGGTGAGGGTCCCTCGGTTGGGGGAAATCAGGCTGAGCAGGGTCAGCAGGGCCAGGGCCAACAAAGCTATGCCCACCCTATCCGCTCGCAGTAGCCCAGAGAGGTTTATGCGGAAGCTGCTCTTTTTTCTCTTTTTCCTGGATTTCCCAGATCGCCTTCGCTTAGCCATTATCCAGAGTGATTTCCCCAGTTGCTGTGCATATTATATCACACAATCTTCTGAAAACCAAACGAATGGCCGGGATAAAGATTGAGAAATAGAACCACCGTCGTTTCACCGCTCTATGTAACCGGGCAAAAGTTCTTTGCACTTTCGTCATGCGCAAAAACTGCTACTCAGGGGCGTCTCCGCCATAGCGCAGGGGAGAAGTCGAAAAACTCTTGCCGATCCACTCAGTGCACTTTTTGTAGCCACCATTCGATGCCCCGATAGATGCCCATGGCCGCCAGCCACACGGCGTAGCCAAAGACCACTACCCGACCAAACGGCCAGCCCTGGCGAAACCCGAACCAGCAAGCCACGGCGAACAGCGCTGTGGGAATGAGGCCAAAGGCCACCATCCGGCTAAAGTCGGCCGAGAGTGCTGCGTAGCCGCCGGTGTTGGTGGAGATGAACCATAGGGCGAAGGTGATGTTAAGCGGCATGACCGAGACGACCGCCGCCAGGACGCGCGACCTCCCGCTGATAAAGGCGATAGCAGTGAGGATGCCAAACGAAATGAGAAGCTGATAGATACGTGGTGTGCTCATGTCCTCCCTCTGGGAACCTTGGTGATGGGCCTATTATACTCCACCGAGCTCCAGGGAGCAAGCTCCGAAAAAAGAAAGCCCTCTGGCCTTGAAAGCGACCAAAGGGCTTGTCTTCTGTTAGCTGATCTCAACTCTGGCTGCGTTTGGCGATGAACTCGTAGGCCCTGGCCCACACCGCTTCCCGCTCGCTGTCCACGGTGATGCAGTGGCCGGAGTTGGGCCACCAGACGATCTCTTTCTCAGCGCTTCCCAATTCCTGGAAAATGATCTGCGCACTATCCGCGGGAACGTGGTGGTCTTTTTCACCCTGCATGACCAGGGCTGGCGCCTTGACCTGGGGCAGCTCCCGCTTGGCCAGGCGCATCAATTGCCCCAGACTGACGATGCACCGGACGGGGAGCACCTGATAGGAGAAGAGGTGCTCCTCGGCCTCGGGGTCGGTCAGGTCCGACTCGATGTTGGGGGTGACCCAGCGCACGAAATGTTGGGCCAGCGGCAGGAAACGGAAGCGCCAGTCGGAGATGTAGGCCGGGGCGGACATGGCGACGATTCCGGCCACAGAATGATGAGCCGCCAGGTGCAGGGTGATCAGCCCACCCATGGACAGGCCGGCGACAAAAACCTGGTCGCAGCGCCGTTGCAGCTCTCGCAGGCCCTCCTCAGCCGAGGCGACCCAGTCGCGCCAGCCGGTGCGGGCCATATCTTCGGGAGTGGTGCCGTGGCCGGCCAGCCGTACTCCCAGCATGGTGAGACCCTTCGCCGCCAGATACTCCCCCATGAGCCGCATCTCCGGCGGGCTGCCGCTAAAGCCGTGGATGAGCAGGCAGCCTGTGGGGCCGCCTTCGAAGAAAAACGGGTTCAAATCCAGCGTTTTCACAGTTCTTGACCTCCTCTGACCGTAAGCTGCTCCGCCTTCTTACGGTGCAATGTGTTCAGCGTTTCCCTGAGTGCCACGACCTGCTCTTTCCCCAACGGGTAGAACTTCAGCGCCACTAAGAAAATCGCCAGGGCCACGACGGGCAGCAGGCCCATGCCCAGCCGGATGCCCAGTGCGACGGACGAGGGCTGGGTCGTCAACGCGGCATTGTAGCCGCTGAGGCCCAGCACCAGGCTGCTGGAGCCGCCGATCAGCACCATGACCAGCCTTTCGATGAAAGCGGTCACTCCGAAATAGCTCCCCTCCCGCCGCCGGCCGGTGTGGAGCTCGTCTTCGTCTATCACGTCGCTGAGCACGATGTCCCGCACCAGCGTGATGCCGGAGTTGGCCGCGCCGACGAGGAGCATCATTACGAAGGCCTGCCCCAGGTTGCCAACGACCAGGACGAGCAGCATGAAAGTCACGAACAACGTCACCGCCAGGCCCAGCGTCCGCTTCGAGCCCAGGCGCAGGGCCACCCACCGCCACAGGGGGTAGAAGAGGATAGCCGAGATGAACATGCCCATGAATATCAGGCTCATCTGCTCCTCCTCAGCGCCGAGGACGTACTTTGTGAAGAAGGGCACCATGGCCGAGAGCCAGCTCCAGATGTAGCAGATCATCAGGTTAGCGCCCACGAAGGCCAGAAACGGGCGGTTGGTGAAGGTCTCTTTGAAGGCGGCGATGAGCGGCAGTGCCTTCTCCGCGCTGACCTCCTTCCGCTCCCGGCTTCCCAGCAGGGAGAACCAGAAGGCACCCCCGCCGATGAGCCCCAGGATCACGCCCGCTCCCGTCCATCCGCCCAAATCGCCGAACCGCTCGGAGAGGGCGCCGACGATGACAGGCATGATGGCCAGGCCCAACGCCGTGCCGATCATCGCTGCCACCTGTCGGTAGATGGAGACCTCCGTCCTTTCCTCGAGATCCTCGAAGGCCTCGGGGAAGAGCGCGGTGTAGGTGACGCTGACGGCGGTGTACGCCAGGTCAAAGAGGGCGATGACGATGGCGAAGTAGAGGAAGATGCCCGTGTGGGAAGGGTTGGTCAGGGGATTGCCGCCCAGAGGCGGCGACCAGACCAGGACGAACAGCAAGAAGGTGAGCGGGGCGCCCAAGGCAATGTAGGGGATGCGCCGCCCCCAGCGGGTGCGGGTGCGATCCGAGATCACCCCGATGAGAGGATCGTTGATGGCGTTCCATACTCCGTAGGAGATGGCGAAGGCCAAACCCACCAGCTTGGGGTCGAGGCGCACCACGTCGGTGTAGAAGAAGATCAGGAACGTCTGCACCGAATTGAAGAAGAGCGCCTGTCCCAGATTGCCCACGCCGTAGGCAATCTTGGCGAATCTGCTTTGCATGATAAGTACCTCCTGAATCAATTTTGGATCGCTTCATACATAGCCAGGACGTTCTCTGGCGGGACGTTTGCCTGAATGTTGTGCCTGGGGGTAAATCTGCGTTCAATTGGAAGCCGTCTCTTCGGAGCCAAAGATTGCCCGGAAGGCGAAGGGCGCACCCAGTGTGCCCCACAGCCCGATCAAAGCGTAGCGGGTGAAACGAAACAGATGACCGGCAGGGAACAGACTGCTCAGGCCCATCTGCAAGGCGAAGAGCACCGCCAACCCGATCAGCACCTTGAGCACCTGCTTCCACAGTGGGAGGCGAATGGGGAAGCCCACGTAGCGCCGCTCCAGGACAAAGCCGGTGACCATTCCCAGAGCGGCTCCTGTCTGCATGGAGTTTTTGGGATACACGGCGAACAAGACAAGTGGGACAGCCACCCCCAGCGCCAATTGCCCCCACAGCGGCAGAGAGGGGGGGCGCCGGTCCCAGAGGCGATACATAGTGAGCACCAGCCAGGCCAGCCCGATACCGATGGCCATCCCGCCCAGCACGTCTACTGGCCAATGTGCTCCTCGGTAGATGCGCGACAGACCGACGAGGGGGATCAGGATCACTGCAGCCACGATCAAGGGCCACCGCCGGTAGTGGCCGGCCAGGTAGCACCAGAGGACCGTGACGTTCTGGGTGTGGCCGCTGGGGAAAGCGTAGCTCCCGTCCGGGGGAACAGCCATAAAGCGCACCTGCTCGGCGGTGGGGCGGGGGATGTGGAAGAGATCTTTGAGAAAAGTGTTGAGGTAGCCGGAGAAGAGGAGGGGGAGGAGGAACCTCAGCCCTACCAGGGGGTCAACGCACCAGAAGATGATGACCGCCAGGGCGGTGACGAAATTGTCCTCCGCCGTAGCGTTGACGACGGTAAAGAAAGCGTCGAGCAGGGGGGAGCGGAAGGATTGCAGCCAGAGGAGGAAATTGATCTGAGTCATTGTTGCCTCCCTTGCAATGGTATGATATTTTAGCACAAAATGGACTTTTTGTCGAGGAGCGGGTGGATATTGGCGAGGGCATCGCTATCGCACTCGATTCGAGCAAACGATTTCCCGTCAACCGATAATGGTAGGCGTGGGGGTCACTGTGGGCGTGGGAGTGATGGTGGGTGTGGGGGTTGACGTGGGCGTGAGAGTAGGCGTTTCGGTGGGAGTAAGGGTCGCGGTAGGGGTCTCCGTCGGCGTCGGGGTGGGGGTGATGGTGGGAGTTGGCATCTCCGTGGGAGTGGGAGTCACGGTTGGCGTGAGGGTGGGGGTGGGCGTGGGATTGTTCACCACCACCTGCACCCGGGCCTCAGCGGTGTGGCCCTGATGATCAAAGGCTACCACCTTCAGGGTTTTTAGGCCGTTCCCCGTCCCCCTGGTGTCCCATTCGGTCAGAACCCCATCCTCCACCAGCGCCAGGTGGGGGCCGCTCACCCAACCCCAGCCGATGGGATCAGGCCCCACGCCGTACTGGACGTCGTAATGGTCGAAGTCGGGCATGCGGACACGGCCGATCACGGGCACAACACCCTCCACCACCTGCCCCTCGGCGGGCTGGAAGATGGCCACCTCCGTCGGCCCGGTGTGCAGCGAACAAAAGTCCGCTGGAGGCTGTTCAATGCCGTGCTCCTCGGCCCACCAGCGGTACTCCTCAGGATAGACCTCGAAATACTTCTCCACCACCACGTCTTCCGGGCAGAACTCCGTGGCCCGCTGGCCCGTCACTGTGCAGATTCTAACCAGTTGGTGAAAGTCCTGGCTGGGGTCGCCAGGCTCGGTGCCGGCCACGAAGATCTCCGTCCTTCGCCTGGGACAGACCTGGCTGGGCTTAGCCCCGGAGTCAGCGCAGATCTCCGCCGTCACGATACCTGAGGGCCGGTCGAAATCGCGGGGCGGCGTGCCTGCCAGGGCCTCCTCCATGAAACTGTGCCATAAGGGTCCGGCTCCCCCGGCACCGGCGACGCGATCCATGGCGGAATTGTCGCTGTTGCCCACCCAGACGCCGCACACCAGGTCGGGGGTGTAGCCGATAGTCCGGGCGTCGTGCCAATCGTCGGTGGTACCCGTCTTGGCCGCAGCGGGCCGACTGAGCTTCAGCACGCTGTCTGGGCCGAAGGCCGGCGTGCGGGCCTCATTGTCGGCCAGGATATGGGTGATGAGGTAGGCATGTTGGGGGGAGATGACCTGCTCGCCCTGCCCCCCCTCAATCCCCCCCAACCCTTCGACCTCGCTCAGGGCAGGCTTTGGGGGGGAGGTTTCAGCGATGACGCGGCCCTCGCTGTCCTCCACGCAGGCGATGGCCACCGGCGGGACGCGCACTCCGCCATTGGCGAAGACGGCGTAAGCTCCCACCATCTCGAACAGGGTCACGTCACCCCCGCCCAGGGTCAGAGACAGGCCGTAATCCGGGCGATTGAGGGAGGTTATCCCCAGGTGTTGGGCCATAGCCAGCATGTCCGGCAGGCCCACAAACTGGAGGGCCTTCACCGCAGGGACATTGTAGGAGCTTCCCAGAGCTGTACGCAGAAGCACCGGCCCGTGGAACTTGTCGTCGTAGTTAGTAGGCTTGTAGGGTGGATTAGCCCCATCGGGGAACTCTGTCGGCACGTCCCAGATGAGGGTGGCTGGCGTCCAGCCCTTCTCAAAGGCGGCCACGTAGGTAACGGGCTTGATGGAGGAACCCGGCTGCCGAAGCCGCAGGGCGACGTTCACCTGGCCGTCTATCTTCTCGTCGAAGAAATCCACGCTGCCCAACATGGCCAGGATCTCACCTGTGTTGGGCTTCAAGGCCACCAAAGCCGCGTTGGTGACGTGCTTCTCGGCCAGGCTCTGGACGTGCTCCTCAGCCACCCGCTCGGCGATGGCTTGCAGGCGGGGGTCCAGCGTGGTGTATACCCGCAGCCCTCCCTTATAAAGGGCTTCGGCCCCATACTTCCGCTCCAGCAGTTGGCGCACGTACATCACGAAGTGGGGGGCACGGATGGGGAAGCTCAGAGGAACGTACTCCAGTTCCTCGGCTTTGGCAGCCTCGGCCTGGACCGGCGTGATGTAGCCCGCCTCGGCCATCAGGTCCAGCACCACGCCTTGCCGAGCCTTGGCGTCATCAGGATTGCCGTAGGGATCGTGGAGGGCCGGTGCCTGCGGGAGGCCAGCCAGGAGGGCCGCCTCCGCCAGGCTCAACTGATCCGCCGACTTGTCGAAGTAGGTCTCGGCAGCGGCCTCGATGCCGTAGGCCAGGTTGCCGTAGAAGATGTCGTTGAGGTAAATCTCCAGGATAGTGTCTTTGGGATAGCGGCGGGTGATCTCAGCGGCCAGGATCGCCTCCCTGATTTTGCGGGAAAGAGTGCGCTGCGTCCGCTCCACCGGGGAGAGAAGGACGTTGCGGGCCACCTGTTGGGTGATGGTGCTGGCGCCAGAGACGACCTCCCTCTCGTTTATCGCGTACCAGATGGCGCGAGCGATGCCCAGGGGGTCGAAACCAGGGTGCTGGTAGAAGTACCTGTCCTCGGTGGCGATAGTGGCCTGGATCAAGTAAGGTGAGATGTGTTCCAGGGACACTTTGGTGCGCCTGCCCCACTGGGGGTCAAACAGCTCGTAGAGCAGCCCTCCCTGGCGATCGTAGATCTTGGTGCTCACGAAGTCGGCTGAGCGAACTCCCAATTCATCTGGCGAGGGCAATCTCAGGGCGATATTGGCGTAGGCGATCAGGCCAAGCCCGAAGGTGATGAAGAAGAGAACCACGAAGACCACCGATGCGGTAATGAAGGCCTTGACCAACACAGGCATTGGCTGACCTTTTCTCATTGAATCGTTGACTTTGCTGGGTGGTCTCTCCATAAAATACTTCTCCTGTGATGTACTGCTTTAGAGACGCATCATAGAGGCCAAAAGTTCCCCCTAAACGGGAAAACGACGCCATTCATTGTTGGTGTCGGTCCTGATTTGCCACTATTATAACTTTGTGACGTGGGTTGTCAAGTTCTAAAAACGCTCGGGCTTGCGCAAGCGCAGGAAGTAGACGTTGCTGGCACCATCCTCGGCCAGGATTGTGACACAATCCGGCGTGGCGGCCGCCGGGGGTGATGGCCACAGCACAAAAGGGCTTGCTTATGCGGAGAGCAGAAGCTATCCAGTGAGGGGTAGGGTGTCCAGCGCCGCTGGCAGGTCGGCCAAGTCGTCGAGGACGCGGCCCAGAGGGTGCGCATCCACGGCCTGGGCACACCAGGTGGGGGTGTAGGGCGTGCGGACGAGGAAGAAGGGGATGCCCATCATCAGCGGCAGTGCGCCGGGCAGTGAGAGGGTGTCGCCCACCACCGCCAACTGCGAGCCGCCGCTGGCCGCCTGCACCAGCGCGCGGTAGTAGACCGGACGACGCAGGTCAATCCGGTATCTCTCACTGACCGGCCAGACCTGGATGTCCCCCAGTTGTGGGTGCGGAAAACGATGCTCCCAACCGGGGTCCATCTCGTACTGGCGCGTGTCGCCCAGTACAGCGATCTCAACATTAAGCGCCAAGGTCTCCAGATGGCGACGCACCTTGTCGCCCAACGAGTTGGTGAGGATGATGGGTGTGCGGTCGGGGTGCTCGGCCAGGGTCAGCAACACGTCGCAGGCAGCGGGGCGAAAGCAAGGGGGCAGCTCGGCCGTGTGGCGGTGAAACAGATAGTTGACGCAATCCATGACTGGATCGTACTCCGCCTGGGGGAAGACGGCAGTCACGGCCTGGAGGTAGGCAGGGTTCTCCCTCAACATCACCTGCAGCGTGGTGGTGTTGAGGATGAACGTGCCCTCGTCGCAGTAAGAAGCCACCAGGCCGTTGACCTCCCACCAGTAGCGGTGCGGCGCCCGCAGCAGACGCGCCCGCGTGACCTGGTAGTCGGCGGCCAATGCCTCCCGCGGCGCGCCGACGATCTCCCTCGCCAGTGTGTCCAGCGACCTCTCGGCCAGCGCTGCCACCTGTGTTTCCTCGGCCGTCAGCGTGCCGTCCCAATCAATGATGATCTTCAAGGGCTTTGCCATCTTTGCTCCATGATGTGTGTTGCGTGTTCTGTACCAGCACCCAGGTACCCCGCAGGCTGGCCCGCAGGTAGCGCGGCAAGCCGTGTTTCCTGTTCATGTTATTACCCGTTTTACCCCCAAGCGGCGTCATCGGGAAAGGCGTTGGCGTACTTGACGCTGTGGCGCGGCTCGGCCATCATCTCCGCCACCGTATCCCGCCATTTCTGGTAGTGGGCCGTTTCCTTGTGCCTGGCCGGATCCTCCGTCGTCCGGTAGACCTCGACCAGCACGAAGCGGGTCGAGTCAGCCAATTGCTGGATCACGTCGAAGCGCGCAATTCCCGCCTCCTGCACACTATGGCGGGCGTTCTCCAGCGTCGCCTCACGAAAGGCATCCACGAACTCGGGCTTGACGTGCACATGCACATGAACTATGAACATGTTGGCTCTCCCTTCTTTTCAGTATGTTCGTGAAACCGCGTCTCCCGTGTTCCCTGGTTCCCTCGCTCCTTTGCTCTCCTGCTGCCCTGCTACCTCAGGGCAACAAGTAGGCTACTGGCCTCCCGCCTGGCCTGAGTCGGGATCCACCATCAGCGACGACACGTCCACCGCTTCAAAGTTCGATCCTTTGACCTGATGCAGCTCCGGGACGAGCACGTCGTTGTTCCAACGCTCGTCGGGCACGCCGGAGATGAACCAGGACGAGCCGTTGTCAGCCAGCATCATGCCATACGTCTTGAGCGCCTGGAGGATGACCTGCACCTCCGGCGAGAAGCCTGAGATGTCGAAGTCGGCCTTCAGGCGAAAGCGCTGGCCCATGGGCGGGTATTGCGCCCCGGTTAGACTCGAAGCGTAGTGGCGCGCCGGCCAGATGTAGGCTCGGCGGGTGTGCGGCGCGGTGACGCGGATGGCGTGGCGGATCTCGCCGCTGGCCACCTCGTCGTAGCGCACCAGCCCCGCCAGGATGGGCAGGCCCGCCGCGTCGGCCGAGGTCCAGCTCGCTGGCCGCAGGGCGTGGGAGTTCAGGTCGAAGATGGCGCCAGAGCCGGCCTGCCAGCTCCCATCGGGCTGGGGCCAGGCGTAGAACAGCTCGTACAGGATGCAGTTATCACGGTCCACGATCAGGATGTGGCGGTCGCCGTCGCTGTCCGGCCCGCCCTCGATGGGCGGATCGGGCGGGATGGGGTACGGGCCGGGGTCACTTTCGTCGGCGTACTCAAAACTGACGTCCACCAGGGGCTGGGTGCCCGGCACGTCCACGTAGGGGATGCCGATGGGTTCACCTTCCCAGGTTCCGGAGCCGAAGTCGGGATGCAAGTAAGCGTTGGCGCCGATGGTGGCGACGTAGGCGTCCGAGTTGGGATCCAGAGGCAGCGTATCCACCGGCGCGTTCCAGATGTTGTCGGCGGGAAACACGGGGCAGCCAGCCACTTCGGGAGACTCCGGAGTTTGAGACGGCGTGGCTGTCGGGGTGGGGGTAAAGGTGAGTGTGGGGGTAGGGGTGAAGGTGGGTGTGGGTGTGGGTGTGGAAGTGGGGGTGGGTTCCGTGCAGTCTTCCCCCCAGTGTATCGCCACCAGCATGATGTCCACGATGTCAATCTTGCCGTTGCTGTCCAGATCGTAGAGGGGCTCGTAGTCTTCGTCACCGAAAGCGGTGTGCCAGAGTGCGGCCACCAGCATGATGTCGGCGATGTCTACGTCACCGTCGCCATCCAGGTCGGGGCAAGTCAACGCACCCTCAATGATGTCCGCCAGCTCTGCCCGTGCCGCCTCCCAGTCGTCGGGGTCGGTGGACCAACTGATGTCGGTGCGCACCCAGGTCGGGTCGCCTGGATCGTCCACGCCGTATTCCCACAGCACCTTGGGGACCATCTCGTTGACGATCTCAGCGGTGCGCGTGGGGTTGATGGGCTCGGCCAGGGTGAGGTAGTCCACGTCCTGAATGCCGCGCCGCCACAGCTTCAGGCGCAGCGAGGCCAAGGGTCCCTGCACGCCGTAGCTCTCGTCGGGAAAGCGAGTGTCGGCGCCGGGGTAGAACAACACGCCGTCGCCGTTAGTGTAATTCCAGCCAGCCAGCCCCCGCGTATCGCTGTCATATTCGTAGCGGCCAAACGTTTGTGCCTGTTGGAAGACGTTGGTCTGGCCCATGTCGCCCTGATAGTTGTCATAGTAAGTGGATTCCCAGTAGAACCAGCGCTCGGCCCCCTTCTTGTAATGTCCCCAGGCCAGTTCCCGCAGGGCCACCCCTTCGTCCTCGGTGGCGAAGGAGCCGGAACCTGGCCGACTGCCGTTGTACATGAAGAAGTGTTTGGACGGATCGGCCCGCAGCGCGGCCAAGGCGTTTTCCCAGTCGGAGGTGATGCCGAAGCCCGCGCCGCTGGTGGGGATGTCCAGGCTGGGCGTGTTATCCATGGCCTCGGGCAGGGAGATGGTGGCCAGGGACATCAGCCGCTGGCCGGGACCGGGGTTGTTATCCATCCACTGCGCCCACTGCTCGATCTGGGGGTAGTCGTCGGACTCGTCTATGAGGTAGAGGAAGTAGTCGGTGGGCGTGGCGAAGGCCTGGTTATCGAACCAGTTGACCCAGGGGTCGGTGTTGGCCCACATGTCGGCCTCCGTGCCGTCCTGCCACGGCCAGCTTCCATACGTGCCGATGGAGTAGACGCCGTTGCCCACCCCGATGCCCACGCCGTCGTAGCCCTGAGCCGGGGTGAACAGCTCACCGTTCAGGTAAGCTGTCCAGGCGTCGTCCAGCCGCTCGGTCTCCAACTCGCCGTTGATGAGGGACATCTTGTGGCGATGGGCCAGTTGGAAGTGGCGGTCAATCACCGCGATGGATTGGGCGTACTCAGGGGTTCCGGGCTCAGGCCACGCGTTCTCCTCGCCCAGGTAGCGATCGTTCACATTCCCCCATTCGTAAAATATCATCGTCTTGGCATTGGGCAGGTCGGGCAGGGTGAAATTGCGCACCCGCAGAGTGATGGGAATCTGCCAGGTAAGCTCTCCGTCCTCCGTCACTTCAATGGTGCCGGTGTAGTTGCCGGCAGGTATCGCCTTTGGAATGTAAATGTCGCCCCAGATAGCCTGGTTAGTGCCGGCGGGAATGGTGAAAGGGGTGTGGAACTCGAGGGGCACGGCGATTTCGGGGTAGAACTGGTTGTGGCATGGCCGATCCTCCCAGGCGCCCGTGCCGATGCCGTTTTCATCGTAGGGCCGGCGGCATCGCTCTGGGATGTGCCGCTCGTCGTAGTCGTTGTAGGCCAGGTCAACACTGAGGCCCTTGATCTCCAGGTAGCGCACGTAGAACAACTCGATGTTGCGTCCCACGTAGTTGAACACGCCGTCGCCGCTGGCAGGAACGGTGGTGATGCTGGCCCCACCGGGGCCGGTCAGCGAGGTCAGGCTCACGCTGACGTTGGTGGCACTGGATGTGGGCGCTTCGAGCACCAGGTTGAAGGCCACCACTTCGTTGCGGGCACCAAACAAACAGGGAGATGCCCGTGCCGTCCCACACCGAGTTGAGCACCGCATTGAGGTCGCCGGTGGCGCGCAGCTCGGAGCGCCAGACCTTGTCGCCGTCCTCGTTGGCCCAGATGTGGGTGATGTTGCTGGGGGCGAGGGCCACCAGGTGGCCAGCGAACGTGGAAGCGGAGGGACTGTAGCCAGCGGTCGGCAGGGCGGCACTGGACAGGGCCGTGAGGAAAGCGACAACAGCCAGCAGACTGATAATGACAGTCACCGGACATCTCTGGTTTCGCTGCATGATTTCAATCTCCTTTTCCGGTCATCTGGGCGCTTACATTCAAGGTTCAGTGAACGAAAAGTTTCACGGGTAGCTCTTCAAGACGATGGGCAGGTAGACACGCTGCCTGGCGCCACAGACCTGCACCTGAACGTCATCCACGTAGAAGCTGGTGGGACTCTCCTCGCTGGTCTCGGCGTGGAATGTCACGCCCGTGAACTGGCCGGCGTAGCTGCCCATGTCAAAGGTGCTCTGATGCCAGACATTTCTGGGCGAACTGTTGGTGATGGTCTCAATGGCCATCTCGTCACCCTCATCCCCAACCACCACGACCATGATGTCCGCGTTGAGATCTGGATCCGCGCTCTCCACGTACCACCAGTAAGAAAGCGTCATGGACATTGCACTGGGTGGGAGCTCTGTGCCAGCGAAGACCTCGTCCCAGGCGTTGTTGGCGCCGCCCAGACGGACGCTGCGGATGCCGTCGTGGGCCCGGGCGGTGGTGACTTGCGTCCCGCCGACCGAACCCCAGGGTGGCAGGAGGCCGGCCTCGAAATCGCCGTGGGGCAGGACGTTCTCACAGGTTGGCGTGGCCGTTGCAGTAGGTGTGGGCGTGGGGCCAACGGCACTCGTGTACCGCCAGAGGCTCTGGCCGTCCGTGCCGGCGAACACCGTCTGTGGACTATCTGGGGCGACCTCCAAGACCGGAGCATAACGGTTCCATGGTAGCGTGGCGCCCAGCTTGGTCCACGAACCGCCCCGGTCCGTGGATACGTAGACCCAACTGAAGGAAGCATAGAGGGTTCCATCAGTGACGTAATCTGGCGAAAGAACCAGATCGAGGACGTATAGGTGAGAAGCGTACTCGTTATTGGCCGCGCCCCAGGAATCCCCGCCATTGGTGGATTTGAAGATCCCCCCGCCGTAGGTCCCTGCGTAAAGTGTCCTGTCCGTGGCATATCCAGGAGAGATGGCCAGAGCGGTTATCTCCATGTTGGTGATCCCGCTGTTAGCCGCGCTCCAGGAATCACCACCGTTGGTAGACTTGAACACCCCGCCCTGATATATGCCGGCAAAGAGGGTCTGGTCGCTGGCGTAGTTGGGGGAAACGGCCAGCACTTGCACTCGC
>Ga0315539_1001614_pt1 | contig 16609 bp, 15 predicted proteins | sample SalMarSW160150MG_FD_203097 | JGI IMG/M metagenome (GOLD analysis project Ga0315539, IMG submission 203097) | Salt marsh sediment microbial communities from the Plum Island Ecosystem LTER, Massachusetts, United States - Salt Marsh Sediment SW1601-150 ... | reverse complement strand
CAGGGAGACTACGCTTTATTGGAGTCGCCTTAGCTCCCATAAACAGTGATGAGAGAGCCTTGCTCATCTCTATCTTTAAAAAAATAGAGAAACATTTAGGCAAGGGGAAAGTAAAAGAAATAATAGACTCTCTAACTTTAGACAGGGGTTATTGGGGAGCACACTTCTTATGGAAATTAAAACATAAATGGGGCACAGATTTTGTCACTTTAGTAAGGGATGATGATCTTGATTTTGTAAAACATGTAGAGTACTACTTAAGAGGGGTAGAGCCAACCTTCAAAGAAAGATGGGTAACTGTTAAAAAAAGAGGGAAGAAGGAGAAAAAGAAAATCAGGCTATGTGGCATCAATCAACTTTCCTTAAGAAGATACTCGAGTGAGGGGAAAGAAAAGGACCTAGGTAAAGTCAATTGTGTTGTGGTTTATGATGAGTATAAGGGAAAGATGAGAAGAAGAATTTATGTCACTACCTTAGATGCTAAAGAAGATCCTTTCAGAATCTATAAGCTCTATAAGGATAGATGGACCATTGAGAATCAGGGAATAAGGTATCTATCGCAAAGATGGAGCTTAAGAGATTTAGCCGGAAGAAAGCTCAATTCTATCCAGGCCAGAATCTTGACCGTCCTTACTCTCTATAATGCAGTCAAAATTTTAGAGATGAAGTACGAAGACAAAATGGAGAAACTTCAGGAAAAAATGAGAGAGAAAGGAGAGCGATCCTATCTTTCCGGCTGTGCTCTGATAGTTTATGGAAGAGATAAATATTACGGCATCTTTAGTGGAGTTAGCTATGCTAATTTAGTAGCTGAGCGGACTGCTAAAGCTACCACCAAGAAGAGAAATAAAGAAATCGCTGAAGAACTAGAGAAAATGTTACTTAAAAAGATTTCCAAAAAGAAAATAGGAGAGTTTATAGAGAGACTAAAACAAGAGTAATTTTCCTGTAGCTTCCCACCAAATTCAAGGGACTATTTCGCCCATAATAGGGTAGGTATTACTTTTTTCCTATCTTTTATCTCTTGAGATAATTATAAAGAAGGGACCTTTCTAAATTTCTCTTCCCACTCTCCGTTTTCCTACCAAAAATTTCTCATTTGAGTCCATTTTTCCCTGAGCCCCCAGAATCAGTATCTACTTTCGATTTTTCTGAAAAATTGAAAAGCACTTGACAACTTGACAATAATTGACTATAATAGACTTACGTAGACAAGAAAGAATATTACAGGACAGTTTTCTAATAGGTGATTGAAATGTTAGAGGATATTTTAACCTTACAAGAAGTCGCAAAGTATTTAAAGGTAGATGAAAGAACTGTTTATCGAATGGTGAAATCTAAGCAACTACCAGCCTTCAGGGTAAGAAACCAATGGAGATTTAAAGAAGATGCTATAGATAAATGGATAGAAGCTAATAATGTCACTGTAAATAATACAGTAAATAATAAAGTTGAGGTTCCTATCGTTGGTAGAGTATCTGCTGGATTACCTATTTTTGCCGAGGAGAATATAGAAGGAACTTTAATAGTAGATTATTTATTGGTAAAAAATCCAGATAAAGTATTTGCTCTGAGGGTTAGGGGTACAAGTATGGTTAATGCTGGTATTCTTGATGGAGATTTTGTTTTAGTCCGTCAACAGCCGATAGCAGAGCAAGGAGAAATGGTGGTTGTATTAATAGAAGATGAAGCGACAGTTAAAAGATTTTACAAGGATAAAAACAAGATAAGATTACAACCCGAGAATGACACAATGGAACCAATAATTATTGACCCAAAAGAAACCAATGTTGCAATAATTGGCAAAATAGAAGGTGTAATAAGAAAATTTTAAAAGGATATATTACATGAGATATTATGGTTGCAAATCTAAACTTCTTGATTTTCTTAGTAAAGGTGTAGCCAAAACAGGCATAAACCATGGTTCTATTTTTTGTGATCTCTTTTCAGGAACAACTATAGTTGCAAGATATTTTAAGCAGAAGGGCTATACCGTTTATGCTAATGACTTTCTAGAATTTTCTTATTCTCTTGCGCGAGCTTATATTAAAAATAATACATATCCTAACTTTTCAGGTCTTAAGAAACTAATCGATGGTTTTAATGGACATCCTACTGAGAATTTAGACATAGTAGTTGACCATCTGAATAATTTGTCACCTGTCAAAGGCTTTATATATAAGAATTATTGTCCCGGAGGCACAGAAAATCTTGATTTCCCAAGAATGTATTTTACAAATCAGAACGGAATGAAAATAGATGCCATCAGAACAGAAATTCAAAAATGGAAAGATGAAAATATTATAAGCGAAGATGAATTTTATATTCTATTAACTTCATTAATTGAAACTATACCATATGTTGCTAACATTTCAGGTAATTATGCGGCTTATTTGAAAAAATGGGATCCCCGGGCCCTTAAACTTATCAAACTAAGAGTGCCTGTTGTACTTGGAAGCAAGAGAAAAAATAAAGCTTTCAAAGAAGACGCTAATATATTGATTAAAAAAATACATTCTGACATTCTATACTTAGACCCTCCTTATAACGCTAGACAATATGCTCCTAATTATTTTCTTCTAGAGTTAATTGCTGAAGGTTGGTTCAATGGGCAAGAACCTAAAATTTATGGGAAGACAGGGATGCGAGCATACGAAAACCAAAAGTCTGCTTTCTGCCAGAAAAACACAGTTCTAACTGTTTTTGAAGATCTGATAAGACATGCCAAAACAAAATTCATTCTCTTAAGTTATAACGATGAAGGGTTAATGTCTGAAGATGAAATTGTAGATGTTCTAGCAACTCGAGGCGATGTGCAAATTTTCAAAAGATCACATCGTCGTTATAGAAGTATTAATCAAAATGAGTCTGATAGAAGAATTGTTTTTGAAACACTATACTCTTTAAAAGTATCGAAGGAGTAAAGCTAATGGCTGAAAGAATTAATAAATTAAATGGCAAGGAGTGGCTTCAATATTCTTTTAGTATCTGGAAAGATATACAAAAAAACAAAGAAGAATGGGCACTTAGGCACCCGGCAATGTTTCCCTTAATGTTGGTTGAAAGGTTGATAGATATTTTTACCAATTCTAAAAACCAACTTATTTTGGATCCTTTTATGGGCAGTGGAAGCACTTTAATTGCTGCACAAAATAAAGGGCCTAAGGGTATAGGCTTTGAGATAAACAAAGAATACATTTCTATGGCCAAAAACAGACTTGAAAATGTTTATAAGACAATGTTTAGTAAAAATAGTAACTATAAGATCGTTAATGACACTGCTGAAAATATAGACAAACACCTTCCTCTAAATTCTATTGATTTAACTATAACCTCACCACCTTATTGGGATATTCTAAATAGAAAAAGATCCGCTGACCGCAAAGCTATTCGTAATTATAGTGATTCCAATATAGACTTCGGAAATATAAGTGACTATGACCAATTTTTATTATCATTGCAGAGTGTTTTTAAGAAAGTATATAAAGTGACAAAGCCTAGACGATATTGTGTGATAATCGTAATGGATATTCGAAAAAATTCAACTTTCTATCCTTTTCATTCCGATCTTGCCAAGAAGATGGAGGAAATAGATTTTTCTTTAAATGATATTATTATTTGGGATAGACAAAAGGAATATAATAACTCACGTCCGTTAGGATATCCTTATTCTTTCGTCGTGAATAAAGTTCATGAATATATTTTGATTTTCAGGAAGGTTTGAAAGGGGGAAAAATGAGTTTCTTTTTGGATCCAGACATGGCCTACTTATTAGGATTAATTGTTGGACGGGGAACTATAAGGGAGATTAGTGGGATACGTCAACTAATTATAGAATACCCTTTCAAAAGTTTAGTAACTAGAGGGATAAACAAATCATTTCAGACTAAAGATAAAATCCTTTTAAGCTTAGATGAAACTGTTAATAGACTTGGAGAGTTAGTAGAAATTACTCCTAAGAAGATATCTTCTGAAAATTCAGTAAGTATTGTTATTGAATCTACTAAATATGGACTATTATGGCGAAATATTGATCGTCTTTTGCTAAGAAAAGCAAGTTTTAGAGAAATGGAAGTGCCGGATGTTCTATTTAGGTCACCTGAAAATATCAAGAAAGAATTTCTAAGAGGTATAGCTGATGTAACGGGTTCTATAGGAACAGGCGGTAGAGATCGGGCTGGAAGGCATCGTGTATACATTTCTATCCTCAACGATAACTGGAAATTGCCAATTCAAATTTGTAAATTGCTCCAGGATTCACCCTTAGATATTCCTGTAAATACTATAGACTGGGGACATCCGAATACTAGAAACGGACATCTTAAAGACTATAATAGAGGGGCCAAACAGGCTTGGGCAAGAGAACATCAATTAAAAGTATATGCAGAATATTTTGAGAACGTGGGGTTTAGGATTATCCATAAAAATGAAATTTTGAAAGAATTGGCAGATGAAAACAGAAGAAAATTTCTCCGAAGAAAACCCAAATTGTGCATCCCTTTTAAAAAACGAGCAAAGCAACGAGTTTTTCATCCAGAAGAAATGTCAAAAAAATTACCGCCCGAATTGAGAGGGAAACATTGTGATACTTATTGGCAGATATGTTTAGAATTAGGGTGTACACAAGGAGAGAATCAATATTTTGAAGAGAGTTAGATATGTATAGTTCTGAGAAGAAAATGTATCCAGTGGTGATAAATTGGTTAAACAAATATCTAAAAGGAATATATCCTAGAAGTGAGATCAAGGCTTTTGATACGTCTCGAATTAATTTGTGCGAATTTATTAGGAGAAAAAAATTAGTAAAATATTTCCCAGAATTTGAAACTTATATAATCAAAGTTGACATTACGGGAGTGGTAAAATATAAAGGAAAATGTTTATTAGTATTTGTAGAATGTAAATTAAATTCTATAACTCTAAAAGATATTTCCCAGCTTATCGGATATTCAAAAGTTGTCCGTCCTGTGTTTTCACTTATAATATCACCAACTGGTGTAAGTTCACCAGTCAATACACTTATTAATATCTATAGGCGTTATGATATTTTAACATATTATGAAAATTTAAAAGTACGAATAGCAAAATGGAATGAATTAACAAAAGAAATTGATGTTTCCTCTTTGTTGCCACATGGTCAGCATTTGTGATAAAGGATTTGAATCTGTGATTAAATTCAGAAAAGAGAGACGAATGTTTAAGCCTAACTTTGGCGTGACTAATAAAATAATCAGCCATATTGTAGATATCGCTGCTGCCAGAGAATTGATTCTCAATGCCTCACTTCTTCCACGATGGGAAGTGAAACTACGCAAGGAGCAGTTGTCAAAATGGCTCATTATTCTACAAGTATAGAGGGTAATTATGTGTTAGCTTAGTCTATTGCCGAGAAATTCTAATGGGAAATAGCCAGGATTTGGTGTTAGTGGGAGTGGTTAATCGAAGGAAGGATTTAGAAATAGCTTTAAATAAACATTGGTACCGGATACCGGTTAAATATGCTCCTAAAAGAAAAGCGAATTTTTTGGCTCTTTATCAAACTCGGGTTTTTGGTAAAGAAGGAAAATCCATAAACTATTATGCTCCTATAAAGTATTCTTCGTCTATTTCTAGGGGGGAACTTCTCCCGGAGGAAAGAAGTCATCCCAGAGTAAATCAGACTTATTATAAACTTCACCTGGGTTCCATTAAGAAGCTCCCTCGAAGAATTATGAATAAGAGCCGAAGGAGGATAAATTTTGGCTTCACCACCCTTGCGAAATTGTTTAAATCCAGGGAAATCAGTGAATTATTCGACATAAAACCCGTCGAAGTAATTATGGAAAAACTTTTGAAAAGAAACAAAATTAAGGCAATCAACGAATACTTACTCATGGAGGATAGACATTGCCGTTATCGGCTGGATTTCGCTGTCTTCTGTGGGAAGGGTAAGATAGATGTGGAATGCGATAACGAAAAGTGGCATTTCCTGCCCTCCCAGAAAATTAAGGATAGGAAACGCGACCTGTATCTGAAAGAACATGGCTGGACCATCCTTCGATTTGAGGGAAAGAAGATAATGAGTAACCCAGATTATTGTATTAAAGTTTTAAAGGAAGCCATTCGAAAATTAGGCGGGCTATCTTTCGCGCAAGAAAGAAGAAGCTTTTCCCATCATCTCTATAAATTTCTTAAATAAGCAATTAGCATCATGAGGGCCGGGAGAGGCCTCCGGGTGAAACTGGACCGAAAAAATAGGTAGCCTGGTATGTCTAATTCCTTCCAGGGTATGGTCATTAAGATTGATATGGGTCAACTCTATCCCTTTTCCCCTTAGAGAGTCCGCATCAACACAGAAACCGTGATTTTGAACAGTTATGGCAACCTTTCCTGTCTTTAAATCCTTTACCGGATGATTCCCTCCGTGATGGCCAAATTTAAGCTTGTAAGTTTTGCTTCCTAAAGCTAATCCCAGAATCTGGTGTCCTAAACAGATACCAAATATGGGTATCTCCCCTATAAGCTTTTTTACCGTTTCAGCCGCATAAGGAACACCAGCTGGGTCTCCCGGACCATTGGAAAGAAGAATCCCATCAGGCTCTATCTTCAGAATCTCCTCTGCCTCTGTTTTTGCTGGCACTACTATCACCTGACAACTAGCCGCTGCTAAATGCCTTAATATATTGTATTTCACTCCAAAATCTAACACTACTACCTTATATCTTCCCTCTTTCTCCCATTGATAAGACTTATTGCAGGTAACTTCCTTAACCAGATCTTTTCCCAGCAAACCGGCGGAAGATTTAGCCTTCTCAACTAACCTCTCCTTGTCCATATTCTGAGTAGAAATGATTCCCTTCATAGCTCCAGTGAGCCTAATATGTCTGGTTAAAGCTCGCGTATCTATTCCCTCTATGCCTATTATGTTGTATTCCCTCAAGAAATCGGGAAGGCTCTTTTCGGCTCGCCAATTGCTAAAGCTCTTACTACATTCTTTAACAATAAAGCCCTCCAGATGAGGCTGGCTCGATTCAGAATCAGCCTCATTAATTCCATAGTTGCCAATTAAAGGGTAAGTCATAGTAACCATCTGCCCTTGATAAGAGGGGTCGGTTAAAATCTCCTGATATCCGGTCATACTGGTATTAAAAACTACCTCCCCAGCTCTTTCTCCCTGAGCAGCGAATGATTTGCCCTCAAATACTGTTCCGTCTTCTAAAGCAAGGATAGCCCGCATATTCTCTCTCTCATAGATTCTAGCACTATTACTCTAAAAAGACAACGCAAGAGAGACCCTCATCAAATATCATATGTGTCATCAAAAGTTGGATTTATATACCTATTAACTCTAATAGGCATAGATGGCTCCATAAGGGCGGTGTGAGTGGGGAATTAATTTTGTAAATTCATGCCCTAGGATATCCTCTAAATCCAGAGTAAAATCAGAGCAGAATTCTCTTAAATATTTCCTTAGCTTTTTCATATCCTCCTCATCCAACTGTTCTTTTCCTACCTCTTTCCCTAATTGATAATCATTTACCTTGCCCCGCAGGTATATGATACCTCCATGCATACCAGTCCCAACATATCTGCCAACTATGGGAGAGGATTTTCTCTTAATATTCAATCCTAAAAGTACTAAAATGCCGCCAGCCATATATTCTCCAAAAAAATCCTCAGCCCTTCCTCCCACAATTATCACGGGAAACTGGTCCTGATAAGACTTCATATGAATCCCCACCCGATAGCCAACATCACCTTTAATATAGAGCTTTCCCCCTCGCATCGAATATCCCAGGACATCTCCCGCATCTCCCGAGATTTTTACCTTTCCCGCATTCATGGTATTGCTTATTGCGTCCTGGCCATTGCTATTAACAGTTATCAGTGGACCATCCATAAAGGCAGCCAAATCATTTCCCGGCAGGCCATTAATAGTAATCCTTACCCTTCCCTTTAATCCACAACCAATATATCTTTGACCGTTAATATTATCCAGGATAATCTCCCTTTCTCCTCTCTCTATAGCTAAGCGAATTTGCTCATTGATTATTCGGTAATGTATTCCCTTGGCGTCTATTTTCATACCTCAATCCCCATTCCGGAAACCATGTGCTTTCTATAATCAGAAGGAAGATAAATAAGGCCAAAATCCTCTCTCATCAGATAGTCCTTGAAATTTCTTACATTGGTTCTCTCTTTAATAAGAGCGGTAATTATTCCCGCTCGTTCTATGCTTCCAATAAAGATAGCCCCAACGATAAAATCCTCCTTTAAGACAATTTTTTTGTATTCCCTTCTTCCCCTGTTATATTCCTGAAGTACCTGATAGTTCTCCTCATCAGGATCAGTCTGACCAACAGAAATAGTAGAGACACCGAATATCTCTACTGAATTCATAGCCAACCCACCTTGATATTCCTTTAAACCCCCAGCCATATTACATCCGGCGACGCTTCCCTGTCTGTAAGCATTAGGCCAGATGGGAATGGGACGAGTAATACCCATAACCAGATCAAAAGCCTCAACTACATCACCAGCTGCATACACATCCGAGATAGAGGTCTGCATATATTCGTCAACCAGAATACCTCTCTTTACCCGGACAGGCGTATCCTTAACTAAAGATGCACTTGGACTAACTCCGATAGCGAATATAACAAGATCGCAGGCCAGCTTTCTTTTATCTCTTAAGACCACTCCGCTTACCCTTCTCTTTCCCCCCGAAGAACCTTTGTTATGACCGCCCTTAGCTTTAATCTGGGCAACGGTATTATCAAAAATAATCTCTATCCCTCTTTTTCTCAGATTATCTTCTACCATTTGGGATGCTCTCTGGTCAAATGTCACACTGAGAATCCGATCAGCAAGTTCAACTACAGTCACCTTCAGTCCCAGCTCTATCAATGCTTCCGTTGCCTTTAAACCGATTGATCCCCCTCCGACTACTACTGCTCTTTTCAGCGAGTTTCTCTTAATGAAATCTTTGATATTTTTGGCGTCATCCCACTTAGTAAAAGTAAAAACACCTTTCAAATCTTTTCCCTCAACTTGGGGAATAATGGGAGTCCCCCCAGTAGCTATTAATAATTTGTCATAAGGAACTAACTCTTTGTTTTCCAACTCAACAATTCTTTCGTCTATATCTAATTCAACTGCCGTCTGGCCTAATTTTGTCTCTACATTATTTTCTTCATAGAAATTCTTTTTTCCATAAAACATCATATTCTCATCAACTTTGCCAGCAAGAAGATAAGAGATTAAGGGCCGAGAATAAACAGAATAAGGCTCATCAGATATGATTGTAACCGACCCGGTTTTATTCCGCCTGCGAATAGCTTCTACCGCTCCTACAGCCGCTACTGAATTACCTACAATCACATAATGCATTTTTTTATCCTCAAGAAATGCCTCGGACACTCTCGTATGTCGTATATCGTATATGGTATATCGTAAGAAACTCTGAAACACACAACACAATAACATTCACGCACTCTTCGTTTTCGATATACTATATCCTATATACGATTAAAGAATATCCTTCGCTATACATATGAATTCCCATAACTTAAAAATCTCGTAGTTCCAGTGCTTCATTGGGACAATTAGCTACACAAACAGGCATCTCCTCTCCCTGACATAAATCACATTTAGAGGCTATTTTCTTCTTCTCTAAATTCCTCTTTATTACCCCAAAAGGGCAAACCATAATACACATCCAACAGCCAACACACCTATCCTCATCACATAGAACAGCCCCAGTGGTCTTATCTCTATACATAGCTCCAGTTATACAGGCTTCGATGCAGGGTGCTTCTTCACAATGACGACATTGAATGGCAAAAGAGAGATAGCCCTTCTCTTCTACTAAAATTCGAGGCAGGGCACGAGGAAATTCCCTCTTAAATGCCTTAATTATCTTTTTTGACTTGGAATGCTGCACCAGGCAATGAATTTCACAAAGCCTGCATCCTATACAATACTCCTCTTTTATATAAATTCGTTTCATCGTCTAATCCTTAAGAGGCAACTATTCAGCGAAGTTCATTTTATATTGTCATCGCTAGGTTGCCGAAGGTAATCATGGCAATCTCGCTTTAAATTCCCTTTTTATCTACCGGCTGGTTTAATCCCCAGAATCTTAATATCAGTGGCCGTAAGTCCTACTCCTCTCAAGTGCTCTCGATTTCCCCTCAAGCTCTCAATAGCATTGATTCCCATGCCACCCAGTATTTCCTTTATCTCCAGAGACCAAGCACGCAGAAGATTTGCCAGCCTCCTGGTAGCAATATTCGGATTTAGCCTTTTGGTCAAAGAAGGATCTTGCGTAGCAATACCCCAATTACACTTGCCCGTATAACATTTTTGACAAACATGGCAACCCATAGCTACCAGGGCAGCTGTCCCAATATAGACTGCATCTGCACCCAGAGCAATTGCCTTAATAATATCAGCGCTAGACCTCATCCCTCCGGCTACAATAATGGAAGCGCGGTTTCTAATTCCCTCCTCTCTAAGACGACTGTCAATCACAGCAAGAGCAAGTTCGATAGGTATCCCGACATTATCACGGATTACCATGGGGACTGCTCCTGTCCCTCCTCTAAAACCATCTATAGAGATAAAATCGGCTCCTGCTCGAACCATGCCGCTGGCAATAGGAGCCACATTGTGCACAGCGGCAATCTTGACCCCCACCGGTTTCTCATATCTGGTTGCCTCTTTCAAGGCATAGATAAGCTGACGAAGATCCTCTATGGAATAGATATCATGATGAGGAGCAGGAGAAAGAGCATCGCTACCCACAGGAATCATTCGGGTATGAGATATATCCTCACTTACTTTTTCGCCAGGAAGATGTCCGCCGATACCTGGCTTTGCTCCCTGCCCTACCTTGATCTCTATAGCACCAGCTATCTCTAGATATTGAGGATGAACCCCAAAACGGCCTGAAGCTACTTGAACAATGGTGTTTTCTCCATATTCATAAAAATCAGGGTGAAGCCCACCCTCTCCTGTATTCCAAAAAATCCCCATCTTTTTCGCGGCTCGGGCTAGAGAAAGACATGCATTATAACTAATTGAACCATAAGACATAGCAGAGAAAAGAATCGGCATTTCCAAAAAGAGCTGTGGAGCAAATTTTGTTATTAACTCAGGCTCCTTACTGGATTCATCTATCTCAATCTTATCTGGCTTTTGCCCCAAAAAAGTAGACAGTTCCATAGGTTCACGTAAGGGATCAATAGAGGGATTGGTCACTTGAGAAGCATTCAAGAGAATATGGTCCCAATAGATAGGATATGGCTTATCACATCCCATCCCGGACAAAAGAATTCCCCCACTTTCCGCCTGCTTAAAAATATTCCTTTGTACCAGGGCTGTCCAATTAGCATTCTCTTTAGATTGAAAGCGATTTACCTTTACACTAATGGCTCCTGTAGGACACAGTATCTCACATCTATGACAACCCACACACTTAGAACTATCTGCATAGACCTGGTCTTCTTCGTCATCGTATATATGAGCATCATTTGCGCATTGCCTGACACAAACCTGACAGGCAATACACTTTGCATCATCCCTTTCAATCATAAACTCAGGTAGGATTAATGAGATAGGCATTTTAGTTCCCCTATTATAGGCACTCCTGCCTTTGCCTGCCAGATTTTATCCAAAGAGGAGGAAACCTCATTTATTCCTGATTCTTCACTAGATATATACAACATATCACCACTCCTGGCCGCCACCAGAGGCCTTAGTTTGATTCTATCCACCAATCCCAGCATTCCCCGGCTGTGACCAACAATAATGCTGAAAGGACCATTGAGAAGAGCACTTCCATAAACTAGACGAATAGCCCTGGCTATACTTTTTAAGTTATCAGGAAATCTTTCTATCGTATCCCACAAGGGGGCAGCTAGAGCAAGAGAAGCCATTTCCAGGCTGAGTTTATGTTTTCTCACCAATAAATCGAATAGATAAGTTATAGCCTCGGTATCGGTAAAGAGTCTGCAATGATAATTAAAATTAGATAGATATCTTTTATTTATGCCATAAGAGGATATCTCGCCATTATGTACCACTGCCCAATCCAATAACCCGAAGGGATGGGCACCTCCCCACCAACCGATAGTATTGGTAGGGAATCTGCCATGAGCTACCCAGATATAACCCTCATATTCCTCCAACCGATAGAATCTTCCAATATCCTCGGGATAACCCATCCCTTTGAATATACCCATATTCTTGCCACTGGAAACGACAAATGCACCCCCTATCTTAGTGTTAACCTCCATAACTGTCCTTACTACCTTATCCTCTTCAGTAAAACCCCCCTCTTTTCTTCTTTTCTTGAATTTAAGAAAATATCGCCAGAGACCAGGCGGATGCTTTATAGAACCCTGTTCTCTGGTCGGAATAGGCTCGTCTTTTTCTATTAGATAATTCTCCTTGAGGTATTCTTCTGTCAACTGTTTGGCCCGGTTGTTCTCGAAAATGAGATGAAAGGTATGAAGATGAGAAAACTCTGGATAGATACCATAAGAGGCAAAGCCCCCTCCTAAGCCATTGGCTCTCTCACGCATCACACTAATGGACTTCATTATCAGCTCGCCGCTGAATTTTCTACCTTCTTCACTCATTATTCCTGCCACAGAGCAACCACTTATTTCTTTTTCGCACAAGTAATTCGTTCTCATAATAATCTCTATTATAAAATGGGAAGAAATCGCTCTATCTCATAGGGATGTACACATTTTCTATAATCATCCCATTCTACCTTTTTGCTCTCAATGAAGTTATGGAAAATATGATCACCTAAGGTTTTGCGTACCAGCTCACTTTTTTCAGCCAATACAATGGCTTCGGTCAAACTACCGGGTAGTGATTCTATCTTCAATCTCTGCCTTTCTTCAATACTCATATGATAAATATCCTCCTCTATTGGCTGGGGAAGAGAGTACTTCTTTTCTATCCCCTCCAATCCTGCGCTTAGCATCAGCGAAAAGGCAAGATAGGGGTTACAAGCAGGATCTGGGCTACGAAGTTCAACTCTGGTAGCCTTCTCTTTCCCTGGTTTATACATAGGCACTCTAACCAGAGCAGATCTATTTCGACGAGCCCAGGAAATATAGACTGGTGCTTCATATCCGGGAACAAGCCTCTTATAGGAGTTAACCCATTGATTGGTAAAAGCCGTTATTTCCGGAGCGTGCTTTAACAACCCAGCAATATAAGCTTTAGCCACATCAGAAAGATAGTATTTGTCATCTGGATCAAAGAAGGTATTTTTGTCATCCTTAAAAAGAGATTGGTGAGTGTGCATCCCGCTTCCATTCACTCTAAAGATGGGTTTGGGCATAAAAGTAGCATAAAAACCATATTTGTGAGCAATCTCCTTTACCACGATTCGGTAGGTCATAACATTATCGGCCATAGTCAGGGCGTCAGTGTACCTCAAGTCTATTTCATGCTGAGAAGGAGCCACCTCATGATGGCTATATTCTACAGCTATACCCATTGATTCCAGAGTAAGAATGGTATCCCGACGCAGGTCACTGGCAGCATCCAGAGTAGTAAGGTCAAAATAGCCTCCCTCGTCCAGGATAACTGGTTCTTTTCCATCTCTGAAATAAAAATACTCTAGCTCTGGACCCAGATAAAAAGTGTAACCTTTCTCTTTCAATCTGTCTAGATTTCTTTTGAGCGCATAACGGGGATCACCCTCATAAGGGCTTCCATCCGGCTGTAAAATGTCACAAAACATTCTCGCTACTGCTTTCTCGCTGGGCCTCCAGGGAAGAACAACGAAAGTACTCGCATCCGGCCTGGCAATCATATCGCTCTCATCAATTCTGGCAAAGCCTTTTATGGAGGAACCATCGAACCCCATCCCTTCAGAGAAAGCCTTCTCAAGTTCTCCGGCAGTGATGGCAAAACTCTTCAACTGTCCTAAAATATCGGTGAACCACAACCGGATAAATTTCACATCCTTTTTTCTTACCAGTTCTAAAACCTCTTCCTTAGTTTTGACTGACATACTTTTCCCTCCTTATTTCGTTGCTTGTTGCTAGTCGCTAGTATCTCGCCAATCAATCTTTTTGATGCTGGATACCCCTCATCCCAAGGGTAGAGGGAATTTCTTCTTTTCGAGCAACGAGCAACGAATTTCTATTCACCACTAACCATTCACCATCTTATTGTTTTCTGTCACTTTTTTGTATTGCGTATATCGTATGTCGTATTGCGCAATACGCATCACGATTCACTGTCTAAAGGGCAGATTCCCCTCTCTCACCGGTGCGTATTCTCACTACTTCATCCACAGAGGAGACGAATATCTTGCCATCTCCTATTTCTCCTGTCCTTGCTGTTTCTATAATTGTATTCAGTATGCGCTCCACCTTCTCATCTTTAGCTACAATCTCGATCTTTCTTTTGGGTAAAAGATCCACCCTGTATTCCCTCCCTCTGAATATCGTATTTCTTTGTTTTTATATAGATAGCTATCAGAGCAAATAAGGCACCGGCAACCTCTGTCAGATTAGTATTCACTGCCATCACCCCAAACCCAGTGTCCATAAATCTTCTATCATCACCTCATCATCAAATAAATGGTCGCTGTCCCTACTTATTATTTAGAACCACGATGCCAGATAAGAAGAGGTGGATGGAAAATTTGTCCTTTTATTCTCTCCAGTGATTCTTTTTCGTAGATAAATTCAGGACTTAGAATTTGATGCATTTTCTTAACATGCTGTTGCAATAAACTGCGGTAATAGATCATAATATCATTATCCAGTCTTCTTAGGGTGTCAATCAATGCCTCGTTATTCTCAGCCTTTATGATGAGATCTATGTCTGAAGTAAATCCTGCTCTATCTTCCGCAGTGCTTCCTGTAAGATATACTTGCTCTAGCTCTTGATGATGCATACTCAGAAACGCACAAATCCTCTTGCTTAGGGCATACCTGAAAGTGCTGTGAACCCAACTATCCTCCTCAAGCAGTAGGTTCACAACACTCTCTCTATCTCTGAGATGCGAGTTTTTTTCCATGCAAAAATCAAGTGCTTGCTCGATTAGCTCCCATATCATAAATGATTATTCTCCAACTAATCGTTAAAAAGATTTTCTGGCTTTATGTTGGCCAAGAATCTTTTGTACTTCTTCTTTATCAGCATCCATGACGAAAGAGATGCCAGAAATCTCCGCTGCTTCCCTAGTAAGAGCAAAAAGATCATCCCTATCAATATAACTCAGATTAAACTTCCTTGCCCCAGCCATCAGCTGTTGTAGGCCTGCTTTAAGCCTATCATAGTAGGTATATACACCAATAGCACCGGCTGGAATGCGCTCAAAATCTTTACCATATTTTTTTCTCAATTGTGCTGCCCCGATGAAGATCCGGTCTATTGAATCTCCATATTTTCTAATTTTCTGAGGGATGCTACCTTTCTTTATAGCCTCTCCGAGGGTATTCCCCACCATAGCTGCTGTCATGCTGGAGCGACCCAGGCAGACTGCTTTGATAAAAGGAGCCCCCAGAGCAATTGCCTTAAATATATGGTCCTCCAGAGAGATACCACCAGCTATAGCACAGGCAGGAATAAAAGCTCCCTTTTCCTTCAACCGAGAAATAAACTGATATAAAAGGCACTCCAGGTATACCGTAGGTATACCCCACTCATTCATCATACGCCACGGGCTCATCCCTGTCCCCCCTCCAGAACCATCAACTGTGAGAAGATCAATTTTGGCATCGGAAGCGCAGCGAACAGCACGAGCGAGATCTGCGGGTCGATAGGAACCGGTTTTAAGAGTAACATATTGGGCTCCCAAGTCTCTTAATCTTTCCACCTCGAGAAAAAATCTTTCCTGTTCCACCATCCCTAGCCGGGAGTGTCGTTCGAACTCCTTAAAATCACCATCTTTGAATGCTTTCTGCACAATAGAATCCTCAGGATCGGGCAAGACCACATATCCTTTTGCTTTTAATTCCAAAGCTCTTTCCAGGCTATCCAGCTTAACCTCTCCTCCTATACTTTTTGCTCCCTGTCCCCATTTAATCTCAATTGCCTCTACTCCTAATTTCTCAATTACATATTCGGGAACACCCAACCTACCATCTTCTACATTATACTGGACCACAATTATTCCATCTCCGTCCTGCCATTCTCTGAAGATTCTTATTCTTCTTTCCATCTCTGGTGAGTATATTATACGGCCATTTTTGATCTCACTATGAGGGTCCATAGCACAAACATTTTCTCCCACAGTAACTATGGCTCCACTAATAGCAGCTCCCACAGCCATGGATTCCCAATAGACACGGGCTATCTCAGTGGAACCTAATGCACCAGTAAAAAAGGGGACTCTGGACTCAATCTTATCTTTAGCTCCTATTTGCGTGGTGATATCAACTGCGGGAAACATAGTCTTATCTGAATCTGGCTCCATTCCATAAGCACCCACACAAGTTCCCTGGATGTTGAAGTGGGAAAAATCCACAGGATAATCTTTTTCAGCTCCAGCTGTTATTTTACCAAAGGGTTGAGGATACAGAACTTCCCTCCCCCTAAGAGCCGAAAGACCTACTTCACAATAACCGGGACAACCGTCAAGACAGGT
>Ga0315539_1001613_pt1 | contig 16620 bp, 14 predicted proteins | sample SalMarSW160150MG_FD_203097 | JGI IMG/M metagenome (GOLD analysis project Ga0315539, IMG submission 203097) | Salt marsh sediment microbial communities from the Plum Island Ecosystem LTER, Massachusetts, United States - Salt Marsh Sediment SW1601-150 ... | reverse complement strand
TGAGGGCCAATAGCTACTCCTCCACCACGTAATCAAAAGTCATAAAGGAGATGGCCAGGAATACCACGTCGAAGACCGCCAGCAGCCTGACCCAATGGGCTATCTCAGAGAACGGTTGGCCGTCGAGGATGCCGCCGGTGGCTTTGACGGCGGCGATCATGGCCGGCACCACGACGGGAAAAAGCAGGATGGGCAACATCACCTCCCGCGACCGGGTGTGAACGGCCATGGCCGAAAAGAGCGTACCCACCCCGGCGAAGCCCAGGGTGCCCAAAACGACGATCAGGAGCAAGACGGGCTGAAAGAGGAAGATGTTGAACAGAATAGAGAATATGGGAAGGATGATGGCCTCTACTATGGTCATGAAGATGACATTCCCCAGCATCTTGCCAAAGTAGATGGCGGAGCGATCCACCGGGCACAGCAGCAGACCCTCCAGGCACCCCTTGTCTTTCTCCAGGACGAAAGAACGGCTCAGCCCCAACATCCCCGCGAAGACGAATGTCACCCAGAGGACGCCAGGGGCCACCTCCCGCACGTTCTCGACCCGCAGTTCGAAGGCAAAACTGAAGATGACGATCACCAGCAGGGAGAAGACGAACATCGAGCTGAGCATCTCCCTGGTGCGCAACTCGACCGCCACGTCTTTTTGGACGATGGCCAGCACCTTCCGCAGGAAACTCATCGTCCCACTCCAACGTCAAACGTAAAACGTGAAACGTGAAGATGGCGGCGGTACGCCTGCGTGAAGCTGACTACGTCCAGATCGCTTTTGTCTGCCTGGTGGACGAGGCGACCGTTGACCAAAATGGCCGCTCGGTCGCAGAGCTCCAGCCCTCGCTCCAGGTTGTGGGTGGTCATCAGCACGGTGCGCGATTTTGCCCCCCCTTTCATCCCCCCCAACTTTGGGGGGGCAAGGGCGACCAGCACCTCCCTCAGCACCTCCACGGCTTGCTGATCCAGACCGGTATAGGGTTCGTCCAGCAACAGGATGGCGGGATCGTGCAGGAGGGCCCGGGCCAGGGATAGGCGCTGCTGCATGCCACGGGAGAGGGTGCGCACCAGGTCGTGGCGGCGATGCTCCAGGCCAACGCGCTGAAGGAGGGCCGTGATGCGCTCTTCCAATTCGGGCACCTCGTACATCCGGCCATAGAAGCGCAGATTCTCCTCGGCCGAAAGATCGCCGTAGAGGAGGGTCTGATGGGAGGCCAGGCCGATGCGCCGGCGAATCTCGGCGCCCTGCCCGGCCAGATCGTACCCGGCTACGCGCACGCTACCCCCCGTGGGCCTGGTCAGAGTGGCCAGGATGCGGATGAGGGTGGTCTTGCCTGCCCCGTTGGGGCCCACCAGGGTCAGGAACTCCCCCTCGGCCACGTCCAGGTCAACGCCCTCCAGGGCCACCTTGCTGCCGAAGGATTTGACCAGGCCGCGCACTTCGATCATTACCTGTCCGTCCTCCTGCCTCTTGCTTCCGCGTTCAATTGAGAGGTCAGCGAGCGTCGGTCGAGTGCACAGCGTATCGAGACCAGCGAGCGGGTCTAAGGCACAACCCGCTTGGTTTCGATACGTCGCTTGTTTCGACAGCTCAACACAAGTCGCTCCTACTCAACCGGCGCTAGTCTCTCACTTGAGTCACAGTCATCCGCGCCAACAATCATTTCGAGCTTTGAACTTGCCCGTCCTTCAGGCCAGATAGCTACAGCAGTGCCCAGCAGCAGAAGCCCCCCGCCGATCCAGAGCCACACCACCAAGGGGTTGATCAGGATTTGGAAAGAGGCCGAACCATCCTGAGCCACGGCAGCCAGGATCACGTATAAATCTTCTTTTAGGCTGGTACGAATGGCTACCTCTGTCACCCACTGCTCGACGTTCCAATGGAAATTCTTCTCTGGCACCAGGGTGGCGATTCTCTTGTTATCCCGGTAAACGCCCAAAGGGATGGCAAACCGATGCTTGGCCGGACTACTCTCAACCCAAAACCCCTCGTGTTCCAGAGTGTAGTCTTTAACAGTTACCGTCTCGCCCTCAGCCAGGGTCACCTGATACTCGGTCTGGTAGAGGGAGGAGCCAATAATCCCCACGGCGATGATGACCATGCTCAGGTGAACCAGGTAGCCGCCGTAGCGCCTGCGGTTCTTGGTGATCAGCCGCCTGAAGGCCAATAGGTAATCCTCTCCTGTCGAGCGATGGCGGGCCATTGTGCCCCGCAGAAACTCCCACAGGATACTGCTGGCCACGAACGTGCAAACGGTGAAAGACAAAAGGGCAAAAGGCTCCGTAACTCCGCGAACGGAGATCGCCACGGCGAGAGCCAGGGCCAGGATGCCGGGATAGAGCAGGTCGTTTAGGAGTCGTCTGAGCGAAGTCTGCCGCCAGCCCAGCCGGGGACAGACACCGATGAGGAGGATCAGGGCCAGGGACAAAGGGGCGAACACGCGCTCGAAGAAGGGAGCTCCCAAGGCCACTTGCGTGCCCCGCACGATCTCGCTGATAGTGGGGAAGACCGTGCCGATGAACACGGCCAAAGCCAGCCCGACGAAGAGGAGGTTATTGAGAAGGAAGCTCGCCTCGCGGGAAAGCAACGCCTTCAGCTTCACTTCGCTGGCCAGCTCTCGACGCCGATAGAAAGTCAGGCCGAAGGAGAGAATCAGGATACCGGCGAGGAAGGCCAGGAAGTAGTACCCCACAACCGACAGGCCGAAGGCATGGACCGACTGGATGATGCCGCTCCTGGTGACGAAGGTGGCGAAGATGCAGAGGGCGAAGGTCAGGGTGATCAGCACGATGTTCCACACCTTGAACATCCCTCGCCGCTCCTCGATCATCATCGAGTGCAGGAGGGCCGTGCCCACCAGCCAGGGGGCCAAGGAGGAGTTCTCCACCGGGTCCCAGCCCCAATACCCCCCCCAACCCAGTTCCAGGTAGGACCACCAGGCCCCCATGACAATGCCCAGTCCCAGGAAGAGCCAGGCGAAGAGGTTCCAGCGCCGGATGCCCCGTATCCATCCCTCCCCCAGCTTTCCAGTTACCAGGGCGGCGATGGCGAAGGCGAAGGGAACGGTGTAGGCGGCGTAGCCGATGAACACCACCGGCGGGTGGATGATCATCCAGAAGTTTTCCAGCAAGGGGTTCAGGCCGAAACCCTCGGCGGGCCTGATGGGGAGGGTGGCGAAGGGGTTGGAAGTAAGAACCAAAAGCAGCGCGAAGAAGGCCTGGCAAAAGGCCAACAGCGCCAGGGCGTAGGGCTTGAGCTCCCGGCTCCAGCTCTCTTCTCGGCGAGCTATGAGGGCGGAGAAGATGGTCAACAGCCACAGCCAGAGGAGAAGAGAGCCCTCTTGTCCCGCCCAGAAGGCGGAGAGAGTGTAGATCGTGGGCTGGTAGGTGCTGACGTGCTCGTACACATACTGAACCTGAAAATCGCGGGCCAGCAGCAGATAGATCAGGATGATCGAGGCCGAAGTAACCAACACGGCTGCGGCCACAACTCCCTTTTGGGCGCTCTCTACCAGTTTCGGAGACCCGCGGCGGGCTCCCAAGATTGAAGCCACCGCGGTACAGGCAGAGATAAAAAAGGCTAACGCCAGAGCGCCAGAGCCAACAATCGTCATGAAAACCTACCTCCAATCGTCACCAGGCTTGCATTACTTAACCGGAGCTTCTGCGGTGGCCGTTGCTGCACCTTCGTATTTGGATGGACATTTGAGGAGCAGGTTATTGGCTTCGAAGGATTCGCCTTCGAAGTATTTGCCCTCGATTACGGCCTCCGCGCCATCCTGGAGCATGTCGGGTCGGGGGCCGTGGTAGATCACAGCCAGGCTCCCGCTGGCGTCGGCGATCTTGAACCTGAGCATTAACTCTTGAGCGTTCCACTCGATGGTATCTCCTACGACAGTTCCAGCAACCCTCACCGTGTGCTCCGACAGCCCCTCCGCCTTCACTTCCTCCACGGTCAAGTAATAGGCCGTCGAGCCCCCGATGCTGCTGACGATGAGATAGCCCACCGCCAACACTATAATGGCTCCGCCAAAGATGAACTTACTTTGTGCTTTAAGTGCGGTCATTGATGATCCCTCTCGTTTCTCTACCTAAAAAGACTATAGCATAAAAGCATCCTGGTGTCAATCTCGGTAGTTCACAATTTGGCGAGAGATCCTGCTAGAGCCGCCTCTGACAGGATTACGGTCTGCTGAATTTCGAAAACGCCTGAACAGGAAAGTGAGCTGGAGCATGAGCGCCAGCCCACTTATTTTGAGAGCCTGAATCCACCAAACCAGGGTCCGGTTAGCGGAGGTCGCCTGGTTTTCGTCCTTATCCTTTTCGATCGGGTAGGCTCTAAGCCAGCTTAGCTAACAGTATGCCGATCTCGTATAGGAGTATTAGCGGCCCCATAACCAATATCATGTTGAAAGGGTCGGGAGTGGGAGTGATGACCGCAGAGATGACGGCTATAACCAGGACGGCGTATTTGCGATAGCGGGAAAGGGACTCAGCAGTGACGATGCCCAATTTGGCTAAAAAGAAGATCAAGAGCGGCGTCTCGAAGCTTATGCCTATCCAGAAGAGGAGAGAGGTAATGAAAGAGATGTATTTGTCTACAAACCAGTTGGGTCGGACGATATCGCCTAGAAAGCCCTTGAGGAAAGGTATAGCCATGGGCAGCATAACGAAATAAGCGAAGGCTATGCCCGCCACGAAAGAGAGGGTCGCCCCAGGCAGGATGAGATAAAGATATCTTTTCTCCCGCCGTGTTAATCCCGGAGCGATAAAACCTATCAACTGATAAACCAGGACGGGCATGGCCAGTGCCACGCCGCTGATAAGGGCCACTTTGGTGAAGACCACAATGTTCGTAGTGGGGGACGAACTCACGGGCGGGGTCTCTCCCATAGGAACGATGAGAAGTTGCAGGAACTGCCTGGCGAATACGAAGCTGAGCAGAGTAGTGACAGTCACGGCAATGGCTGACTTTATCAGCCGGTCCCGCAGCTCCTCCAGGTGTTGGATGATGGTGAATTGTCTTTCTTCAGCCATTATTGGTCAGATGGTCCCTGGTCCTTGGTCAGATGGTCATTGGTAGTTGATCTCTCGTTCTCTTCGGAGGGAGCGTTCAACTCTTGCGTCAAATCCGTGGTGGCCTCTTGGACCGCTTTCTCAGAAGCGTTTTGGTCTGCGATATCGTCAGTCTCGCTCTCTTCGGAGGAAGCGTCCAGCTCTAGCGTCAAATCCTTGGTGAACTCTTGCGACATTTTGCGCAGATCGTTGAGGATTTTGCCGAAGTCCCGGGCTATTTGCGGCAATCGGCGCGGCCCAACGACGATCAGAGCAATGGCAAAGATAAGCAGCAATTCAGCAGTGCCTATGTTGAAGAAATTCATCTCTCACCTTGATTCTCAGTGTATCCGAGACTGCTCTGAGAGGACCCATTCGACGGGCTCAGGACAAGTGCCAAATCCCCGCTTTTGGCCTGGATCCGGCGCTTGTCCTGAGCGTAATCGAATGGATCCAGGCCAAGCGAAATTGGACCTACTGAGTCTCTTTCTCTTCCTCCTTTTCACCCTTGTCTTGCTCTTCATCTGCGCCCGAGACAGCGCCGCGAAAGTCGCGGATCGCTCCGCCCAAAGCGCCGCCGATATCACGGAGACGGCTGGCTCCAAAGAGCAAAAGGATGATTAAGAAGAACAACAGCAATTCAGGTACCCCTATTTGTCCAAACATTTCTTCCTCCTTACCAGTAATTTTCTTTCGATATTTGTGTTCTTGAACGAAACCTTCAAGAACCGCAGATCTGGAATAACCCTGGATGCACGTCAAGTCGAAGCTGTGGTACATTTCCTTAAGAATTATAGTACAGTATTGATAACAAGACAAATCAGCAAGCCGCCTAAGATTTCGCTCTTTTCGTGAAACTCCACCTCCTTCGGGGTCCGTGCAGCAATAGAATTGAGTGAGGGCAACCCCATCACGTCATCCCAGGGCGTACCTTCTGGAAGATACGCCCCTGATTTTTTTTCATTTGGGCGATTTCTCCTGTAGTAACCCATTCCGCAGGACACCAACCCAGTGTCCTTAGAGGAGAGGAGGAATCGCCATGAGAGAGTATGCCGTTACCCCTACGCTTGGCCCTTGGTCCTTCAGAACTGCTGCGCAAACCCGCTGGTGCGGCGGCTGTCTAGCCGGAAAGGATGCCAGGGGCGTAAACCCTTATCGCTGCCTCGCCTTCCACGGGGCATATGTACTCGCAGACCCCACATCCTATGCAACGCCCTGCCACCAGTGTGGGGAATACGCCTTTCCTTCCCTCCACCTGCCCCTCCTCAAGGGCCTCCGCCGGACAGGCCGGTATACATTTCAGGCATCTTATGCAGAGATCAAAATCAACGTGAGCGGTGCCGATGACTGCTTTTCTCTTCTCCTCCAGCGGGAGGGGAGGGATGGCCTCGCTAGGACAGATCTGGCCGCAGGCGTTGCACCCGTAATCACAATAGCCATGGCGAGGCACGAGCATCGGCGTCCAGAAACCCTCCCATCCCCCCTCAAACAGGCTCATTTGGAGAGCGGAGTTGGGGCAGACCTTGATGCACCGGCCGCAGCGCACACACTCGGTCAAGAACTCGTTCTCTCTGGCTCCGGGTGGGCGAAGCAGGTGGGGACTCTTCTTCTTGGCCAGGCCTGTTTTCAGGAGGCCGGTCCAAACCGCGCCTGCCGCCAGTGAAGCCAGCAACTCGCGGCGGGAGAAGTCGTAGCCCCAGCTCAGGCCCAGCTTCCCACCGAAGCCTATCGCCCCCACCGGGCAGGGAGACAGGCAATCCAGGCACTGGATACACTCGGCCGGGTCGCTGGTGAAATCTTCCCCGTCAATGCATCCCATGGGGCACACCGCTCGAGCGCAGGAGGTACATTCGGAGCATTCGGAGCAGGCCCAATTTAGGCACCTTTGCGCCTCTGCTATAGCGTCTTCTCGATCGAGTCCGATTCTAACCTCATCAAAGCTTTGCTTACGCCTTTCGATCGGTATTACGGACGTTTTTCTTCTGGCTTCCCTCTCCTTGGGAAGCTTTTCCTTCGGGAAATCTTCAACTTCAGTCCTCTTGGCCCCTACTTCTTCTGGGAAAGGTATGCCCCGTACATATCCGTTAATGGCTATCGCTGCCTTTCTGCCCATCCCTATCGCCTCTGTTACGGTTGCGGGGCCTGTTACTGCGTCTCCGCCGGCAAATATCCCGGCTTGCGTCGTCATGAAGTGAGCGTCCGCTGTAATCCATCCTCGTTGCGTCTCTATTCCGCTATCTTCCAAAAAGGTTAGATCAGATGATTGCCCAATAGCGGGCATCACCATATCCACATCTGTTACAAACTCAGAACCCTCAATCGGTATGGGACGGCACCTGCCCGATTCATCTGGCGCTCCCAATTCCATACGAATACATTCCATCCCCTCTACATGGCCATTTTTCCCGATAATCCTGGTTGGCGCGGCCAGATAGGTTATTTTTACTCCCTCCTCCTCCGCTTCTTTTACTTCTTCCGCTCTGGCCGGCATCTCTTCTCTCGACCGCCGATAAACAATGGTAACCTCCGCACCTAAACGAAGCGCACATCTTGCGGCATCTATCGCTACATCCCCACCGCCCACCACAGCAACTTTGTTTCCCACTTTTACTTCTTTCCCCAGATTCAAATCTCTAAGGAAATCAACACCATGAACAACTCCTGGTAAATCCTCTCCTACTATTTCCAGTTTCCGGCTCTGGTGTGAACCGACAGAGATAAACAGGGCATCGTACTTCTTGCGAAGGTCCTCAAATCTTTGTTTATCTACCTCAGCATTGGTTTCTATCTCTACCCCAATCCCCCTTACGTAGTCAATGTCCTTTTGCAACACTTCTCGTGGCAACCTGTATTTGGGAATGCCAGCGGCTAACATACCTCCAGCCACGGGCAGTTTTTCAAACACTTTTACGGAATATCCCATCTTTCTGAGGTGAAATGCCGCCGTCAAGCCAGCAGGCCCTGACCCGATGATCGCCACCTTTTCTTTCTCTCTGATTGGAACTGGCTTTGCTCCGTTCTTCCCATGCTCTAGCATGTAATCGGTGGCAAATCTTTCCAATGTCCCAATAGCAACGGGTTCCTCGATCTCGCCGCGATTACACTCATTTTCACAGGGATGAGGGCATACGTGACCACAAACTGTAGGGAAGGGATTGCTTTCCCTGATCAAATCCACTGCGTCCTTGAACCTGCCTTGAGAAATCAAGGCGACATATCCCGCCACATTGGTTCCCGCTGGACAGTCCAAGCTACAAGGACGCAGCCCTTCTACTTTATCCACGCGCCGCTTGATCCAGGCGAACCTGGACAGCAGCCCCAGGAGGGCCCCCAGAGGACAGAGGTAACGACACCAGAAACGCCTGGTGACGAGGTTCAGGGCCAGCACAATTACAAATGGGAGGGCCAGAACCGGCAGGATGAGGGGCTGGATTCCTTCGGAAGGGAGGGTAGCTACCCGTTCGACGAAGGGCTGGATTTGGGGGTAGGTGATGGCTGCCTGCTGGATGCCGGGATAGATCACGCTGGACAAAGCGCGTACAAAGATGGTTATCGGGTCTAAAAATAGCAAGGTCAGGTTGGCAAAGAGGGCAGCGAAGAGGATGATGAAGAGGATAAAGTATTTGGCCTGGCGAAGTCGCTGAGGGATACCTCTCCTGCCTCGGAAGCCGAAGAGGTCGAGGACCGTTCCCAAGGGACAGATCCAACCGCACCAGAACCTTCCCAGGACCAATGTAGCCAGCACGATGATGATGGCCGGCACGAACGTCAGGATCACCCGCCGCGAGGCCACCATCGAGCCGAGGGCTAAGAGGGGGTCCGAGCGAGCGAAGAGGTTGACGGGAATCGGGGATCCTCCTTCCCGCGTCGTTCTAACGAATAAGTACAGAAACAGGATCAGCAGCACAAGTTGGACGAATCGGCGCAGATATCGCCATAGTCGAGCGTTCATGGGGAAGAAACCTCCTCGTTGTAAAGATCTCAATGCGTCTTCAAAAAGTCCCGTAAGGACTTCAGATAGGCCTGTATTTTACCGCATCACTTGCCGCTTGTCAAGAAACAATCAGCGGGAAGCGAGAGACCCCAACCAATAGAAAACACTCAGTTGGGGCCTCAACTGACTGAAGTTATGGCACTAATCCCCTACCTCAGCCGTCGCCATGGCGACGACCACCGGCAGGTTGGGGACGGCTTCGTAGTAACCGAGGAAGCGGGTGGGTTCGGGTGCCTCGTGTCGGCGCAGGTTCTGCGCCCAGCGGTAACCGACTGATTGGTAGAGCAACTCGACTGTCACGGTGAACGGCCCCTCAGCGTTGCCCAATTCGATGGCATAGGGAACCCTGTCCCCGCCGCCCAAAAAGTCTTCATCCCCCATCGCCTGTCCACGCACGGCGATGTCTTCGGAAGCCGTCTCTTTGTCAAAGCCCGATGGCAGCAGCCGGTTGTCCTTGAGATACCCGGCACCCCGCAGCAACGCGGTGGTCACACCACCCTCCGAATCCCTCATGATTGATTCGTAGATTTGCACCTGATCCGCACCGTCAATCACCTGGTAGTGAGGCTCGTACTTGCCCGGATCGGCGTCGTTGTCGTTGCCGACGATGGAGCCATCCGGGTTGACGGCTCCGGACTCAAAGACGCCCCCCCCGTCGGCGTCTTGCGCGGTGAAGTGGAGCCAGGCCCGGCGGGAGGGGAAGCCGGTGGGGAACTTGTGCCCCACCAGGCTCTGAACGAGCACGGTGAGCGTCAGGTGCGATCCGGACAATTCCAACTTCTCGATGGCAAGGGTAGCCGCACGGTTCTGGAGTTGGTCCATCGTGCGCCCTTTTTTGGCTTCGAACTGTTCGCTGGAGGCGGTCACCTGCCGTTCCTCTCCAAAGGCCCTCAGGACCTCCAGCATGTAAGCGTTCCCACCGACAAAGACGTGCTGGGCGAAAGGGCTCTGCGGGGAGTCGCTGGTAGTGGAGAGGCGCACCGCGCCCTGGGCCGCCGGCATGTGGCAATCCTGACAGGCGTAGGTGCCATGGTAGTCACTGTGGGTGAGCTCCAGGTACGCCATCTGCTCGGGAAACTCTCCGGCGATTTGACCTGTGGCGTCCACGTACGGGGTGTAGAGCGTGTGGCAGGTCGCGCACAACTCAGCCTGCGTGATGTGCTGGCTCTGGACGGCGGGATAGCCCGAGGCGGCCTGCATCATGGCCGTCTGCTCCTCGCTGATGGGGTACGGGCCAAAAATCAGCCGCTCGCCGGCCGGAAGGTCCGTATCAATCACAAAGCCGCCGCTGAAACTGCTGGGTTGGCCGAGGCCAGCCTCCCTGATCTGGTGGCACAGGGTGCACGAGACGCCGTCCATAGCCAGGGTGTGCTGTTCGTTCTGCGGATCGAGGAAGCCATCTTCGAGGAGCCTGCCTTCCTTGCCAGATGCGATGGCGGTGAAGTGGGCCATCGGCATGTGGCAGGTGATGCATTTGTCCTCAATGACCGCCTGGTAGTCGGGGTGGTCGAGCACTTCTGCTCTGACGGACGCCTGCCAGTAGGGATCGCGGGCAGCGTTGGCCATCATCGTCGAGCGCCAGAAGTTGCCAGTGGAAACGTCGGTGCCGGACTCGTCTACCATATTGTTGTGGCAAACGGCGCAAGCACCAGAAGCGGAGAACCATTCCCCCCGCTCGGTGGGCAAGCGTAGGCCCGGGTATGCAATTGACGGGGTTGTGTCTTCGAAGACAGGGCTTGGGGTAAGCCGCGCGGTGGGCTCAGGCGCCTGGGTGGCTGGAATCAGCGTCGGGGTCGGCGTTGGCTCCACGGACAAGGGTTGGGGGCCACCGCAACCAGCCGTGAGCAACAAAGCAACAAAGGCTAGGGAAATCCAGGCCTTTCTCATACTAACCTCCTGGAGCAAGAACTATTCCACCAAACCAGATTGGAGCGATCTACAGGCGGACTATTGGGGGTATGTCTCTGCCAGATACTTGATCACCAGTTCTTGTTGCTCCTGGTTGAGCTGGGCCCCCTTGGTCACCATGTCCTCAACCGTCGCTTTCCACGCTGCCTCTGTCTTCTTGGCCCCCTCCACCAACCCCAGGGCATGGCACGTGCTACAGCGACTCTCGACCAAAGACTTGCCCCCAGGTGTCGCTGGAGCCTCGGTTGGCGCTGGCGTTTCGGTGGGTGGGACCTCGGTGGGCGTCGGTGCAGGCGGCGCTGGCGTGGCGGCCGGTGCACAACCCGCCACCAGCAAGCCCACCAGGATCAGCACCGCTAGGATCAAGTTCATTTGCTTCCGCATGGTTTTTCTCCTCCTTATTTGTTTGTGATATTACGAAAGCTGCATACACCTGGTTGGGGCTTCAGCGGTTAAAGCCAAGGTCGGATGGGAAAGGCCCATGGACAAACCGCTACACAATTGGAACAGTCTGTTCCATTCTCCTGCCAAAACAGATAGCACTTTGCCACGTCCACAGGCCACCTCAAGATGCCTGTTCGGTTAGAAATCGAAGTCGGTTCGGTGGTCCGTTCTTCCCGCCTGATGGCGTCAGCAGGGCTCGAGAGTTCATAGACCTCAGGTTCCATAAGCACAAAGTGGCCAACACTACTTCTTGCTAAGGCAATTGCAATGACCCCCCCAATGCCACCACAGCCGATGATCAGTACCTTGGCGTCCTTTATCCTCTCCTGCTCCTCAGGCTCAAATATGCCCAGGTTCCTCTGGAAGAACTCATCATAATTCATATTATTCTGCCTCGGTCTTTAGGCGGAGAGATTATGGCTGGAGACAAGGTAAAAAGGCCCCAACCCGATGGAGACACCCGGTTGGGGCCTTGAGCGCGCCCTCGAGACTCAGCTCTCAATTGGGGCTAGCGGTGCTGCGCGGCGATAGCCTCTGCAATGTCCGCGATCCCCAACTCCTCTAGGGTCTCCGCCGTTGGGATTCCCTTGTCCTGCGTCCAACCTCTGGCCTCCCAATAGGCGGGCAATCCCTCGTCCAACAGTTTCTGGAAATCGCCCTCCCACGCCACTGCGCCAGGATAGGCTCCGGTGGGCAGCGGATCATTGAACCACCGATGTGGGAACAGGGAGTCCCACTCCTTCTTGGGATCTTCGAGTTGCTGCGTGTGGATGTCGAAGATCCTGCTCAGAGCGTACTGCCTGGCACCGACCTCGGGGAGGTCTTCTTCCGTGAAGTCGGTCCATCCTGTCGCCGCTTTGACCAACTCGGCGGTCTTGCCGGCCCAGTTGCCCGCGGCAAAGTTGCAGTAGACCAGTGAGTCAACCGCCGACTTGGAATTCTGTCCGGCGATGGCTGCTGGATAGTCACCTTGCTTGAATCCAGCGCCGCCGCCGCCGGTGTGCGCGCAGGGTCGGCCTACGGTGACATACTCCATGGCGTCCTTGTCTGCGGGGCTGCGGACATCGTGGGCGGGCTGACCATAGCGGTGGCCGGTCGAGGGGTAATTCATGATCTCCGGCTTGCCCTTGAGCTCGGCGAAGTACTTCGCGGTTTCCCAGGTCCCGTTGGCCAGTACGTCACCGATTCCGTCTCGGGTGACGATCTTCTTCAAGAGGGCATCAACGGCATGGACATCGCCCCACTGCAGGTCCATGCCATCCAGATCCGCGGGTGTAATGAGATCCCGCTGCCTCAGCTCCATAAGCAGTGCCAAGAGAGCCCCGCCTTCGATGTAATCGAGCCCGTAGTTGTCATGGAGGAAGGCCGTGTACTGCGTCTTAGCCAGGAATTCCGCCAGGTCCTTGTGCGTGCCGGTGAAGGGATCGCTGGGGGTCTTGCCGGGCAGCTCTAGATAACCCAGGTTGCCACCCACCTGGCCCATGGCTTCCCAGTCCGGCATGTCGGTGATGGTGCCATCCATCAGTGGATCCTGGCTGGTGACCTGCGCTAGGTACATGCAGTGTAGTGCGCAGCCTGGGCAGGCCATCTGCTTGACAAAGCTCGCTGTATCCATCCACGGCCCTTCCAGCGCCTTCACGTTCGTTGGGTCGGCCCAAGCGCCCCACTGCCAGTTCCGGATCGGGAAGGCGTCTTCGATATTGGCACTCTGCGCGCCGATTCCTGCGGTGCCATACGAGCGCCAGAAGTAGGCTGTGGCTTCTGAAGCCTGAATCGCCCTCACGAGTTCCAGGAACTTGGCTTTGTCGGCGAGCCGGTGGCCCTTGGTCCCTCTGATCACGACACCCTTCAGCATCTTGGAGCCCATCACCGCTCCAGTGCCGTATCTCCCGTGAGCCCTGGCCCCCTCGGTGATCACGTTGGCGTACCAAACCTGATTCTCACCCCCTGGGCCGATGACCCAGGCAGTGGCCAGCCTCTTGGCCCCTATGCCTTTCCGCTGAGGTGGGTGTAATGCAGCCCACGCTTCGGTCATGTCTGCGTCACGCAGGATGCTCTCCCTGTACTCCAGGGGCGCGACAACGCTCTTGATCAGCTCGCGCTCCGTCTCTTCTGCCCCTTTACCCCACAGGTGGCTGGCGTCCTTGATCGTGACCTGGTCATCAATGATCTCGATGTAGACAGGCTTCGGAGACTTGCCGACGACCTGGATGCCATCCCAACCAGCGAACTTGAGCTCAGCCCCTGCGCGGCCACCCGACGTGGAGATCGTGATAAAGTTGTAGAAGCTCTTGGTGATGGTAACGGACCGAGTATTAGGTCCTGCCCCGGTCACCGGCCCGATCATGAACTGCAGCATGTTCTCCGGGCTGTCGGGCTTGACGTTTGGATCCACTACGCCTTCCTTGAACAGGTAGTAGACCCCCATGGCCGAGCCCCCAAGGAATTTCTTGTAGATCTCCTCCGGCGGCTCTACGACAGATACCGTTCCATTGGACAGATCGACTCGAGCGATCTTCCCGGTCATACCTTTCAACTCGGCCATTAGACTTTCCCCCTTTCATTATACAACTTTTGGTACACCAGGTCGAAGTAGGCCTCTGGCTGGTTGGCGAAGTACCTACCGTTCGTAGTCAGAGGCACAAATTGTAGGGCTGTCGGTTCTGGACACGCTTCCACGCAGGCTGGCAGGCCTCCACACATCGTGCAGACCTGGGCTTTCCTCTCGATCGGGTCGAAGGAGATGCCGCTTCCGAACTGGTCCTCGCAGACCTCCAGACACCTGCCGCAGACGTCGAGCCCGAGGCATTTCTCGCGATCTATGGTCTTGTAGCCCATTCCAGTGAAGCCTGGCTTCCCCTCCCCTTCGGGGACGGTGATGATCGCGTCTTCCGGGCAAACCTGCTGGCAGGGAGCCTTATCTGAGCCCTCAGCCCAAGCTATGAGTGTACAGTAGTGACATACGTTGACTATGTCAACGTACTGCATCCTCATCGGGCGTATCCTGGAGAATTCCAAGTTGACGACGTCCTTGGTTTCCTCCGGGAAGAGCTCCGCTGACCACTTCTCGGCGCAGGCAACCGCGCACATCAAGCAACCTGTGCAGACGGCGGGGTTGAACCGCAACATATACCCTGCCATCGCTTCCTTCTCAACCACTGGCGGAGCAGCGGGAGCAGGGGGCGGCGCTGCCGGGGCGCTGGTTGCCGTTGCTGCTGGGGCGGTGGTTGCCGTTGCTGCCGGGACGGTGGTTGGCGTAGCCTTTGGAGCGCAAGCGGCAAGGGCCTGTGCTGCCCCCAGGGACAAACCTAGTAGGCTGGCGTAGCGTAAGAAGTCCCGTCGGCTTATCCTGCCCTGGCGCAGTTGCTCCTGCAGTTCAGAAACTCGTTTTTGCAGTTCCTCTTCCATTTATTTTTTCCTCCTTGAATTTTGGAAACTCTGAACAAACGAAAGTCCCTGCAAACGTTTAAAGAATCTACTCGATGCGAATCACCCCCTCTCTCGAAGTCGCAAGTGATCGGATACCGGCCTTCTTGGTTGAAAAAGGAGGCAACCCGTCGGCCGTCACAGCGGCCAAAAGATTTGCCTCCTTTGCGCACTGGCGGGCGTGGGGATTACTCCCCACTCCTTATCGCTCATCCGTCCCGGAGGGAGCGTGATGAGTCGGAGACGCCGTATGAACACAGGAAAACGTCAATTCGCAAGCTGGCATCAGTATACCACGTTTTACTATATTTGTCAAGCATCCGCATTCTTGAGGCGGTTGCAAAAAGTATTGCTCGAACTTTCGGGGGTCTTTTTGCAAAAAGGGCCAACCTCATGGTACACTATAGGGAGACAATTCTGTGCCCATGAGGTGATGGCCCATGAATATTATCGAACAAGCCAAGGATTTTGTCAACCGCCTGCTCCATCCCGATGATCCACGCCGCTGTCCGCATTGCCATAAGAAGATGACCAAGAAGAACGGCACCAGGCCGGTGACCATTCGTGATCTGGATGGGGTAAGAGAGGAGCGGCATCAGAACTGGTGGTGTCACCTTTGTAAGAAGAGCTACTACGTCCCTGATCCAAGAAGGGAGAAGTGGGCTCGCTATACCCGTCGGGTGAAGCGCAAAGGCCTGGACATGTATGTGCATCTTGGTGGCTCTCTGCGTGGGGTAGCACAATGGCTTCGCTCGGAGATGAACCCGGGCACGGAAAGAGCAAGGGTTTGGGATCCTTTGAGTAAGCGAAAGAGCGGTCCAGAGGCCAAGCTGGGCCATACCTCTCTTTGGCGGTGGCTGCAAGGTGCGGGAGAGAAAGCTCAAGAGAAGTGTCTCGGAGGTTGGTATCGGGGGCTTATTCGTTTCAGTGGTGCCTTGGTGGCCGATGGCACAGGGGTCAAGATACGGGGTGTGAGCGTGCCCTTGCACCTCATCTGCGACGCCGCAAGCAGGGTGGGGATGCGTATCGCCAGGCTGGTAGAAGAGAGCAACGTCGCCATCCGAGGACAGTTCTGGGCTCTCTTGAGAGATTGGGGGATCAAGGTGGCCGAGATCAAGGTCCTCATCAGTGATGGAGCCCAGTGGTATCGTTATGCCTTGGATTGGATTCTGCGGAAAGCCAGGCAACAGAGGAGCATCTTTCATCTTTGGCGTAACATCCTCCCGGCCATTCGCTCCTTCGAGGCCGAAGCTGGAAAAGAGATGGCTAAACAGTTCATCTCTGAGGTCAAGGGCGTCTGGAATGCGGAAACCTTGGCCAGTGCCCAACAGAAGTTGATTACCCTCAAAGAGAAATGGAAATCAGCCATCGAGCTAGGGGAAGCTCTGGCCCTTATCGAGAAGACGTTGGCTGCAGCCATGACCCACACCTTGGGAATCGTGGAAGGGATAGGGCGAACCAGCAACGTGGCAGAACGCTTCTTCAGGCGATACAAACAACGAGTCAGACGGATGGGTTGTTTCATGAGCTTTAGAGGTTGTGATAACTTCAATGCCGTGTGGGAAGTGTACATCAACTTCGAACCCTACCAGGTGCGAAAAGAGCGAAAGAAGCGCTACCGCTATCCCGGATTATGCCCTCTTGAGGTTGGAGAAGCTCAAATCCAAGGGGTTACATGGCTGGACGCGGTCGGAATCTGAAACAATCGAGCCCGATCAGCTCTCCAGACAAGCATTACCCGACCATCAAGCCCTGCCAATCATTACAAGCCGCCACGACAACCGAGCGACAACCTTTGA
>Ga0315539_1001610_pt1 | contig 16629 bp, 14 predicted proteins | sample SalMarSW160150MG_FD_203097 | JGI IMG/M metagenome (GOLD analysis project Ga0315539, IMG submission 203097) | Salt marsh sediment microbial communities from the Plum Island Ecosystem LTER, Massachusetts, United States - Salt Marsh Sediment SW1601-150 ... | reverse complement strand
CCACCATTGCGAATCGCTTCGCCAAACATTAAAGTTATTTGACCGGGGAGCGCACCTTGATTGATTTGCTCTCTACTGAGATCACCCAGACTAAAGATGTCCTCATCTCCCTTACCCGTTGCCGGCCCTAAGGCCTTATTCGGCTCACACCAACGAGGGTCCACACCCGGAGCCTGGTCGTAACTTACTACCGCGGTGGCCCAGTCCCGAAATATCGGATTGATTACTGCATTGGCATCCTGCGGACTGGCGTGCCCCCAGCGCTTGTCGGGATTTATGTATCCGTTTATCCCGGCTTCGGTGTAAGGCACAGCATATACAAACGTTGACCTGGCCACGAGGGTATCGAGGGCAAAATACGCCGGCGTATTCATACCCCAATCTCCGACATCGCTCGAGCTCAAGCTAAACTCCAGGCTCTTTACTGCGCCCAATGAAGTTAAATCAACATACTGCCACGTGTTCACGATGTAATCGGCGTCATTGTCGGCGAACCGGTAATCAGCTAAGTAGAAATCAACCGTGCCCGTCACAACGTCGTCAACATCTTTGCCTGTAATAGTCAGCATGAACCAGTCCTGGTCATTGCCGCTGTCACCGCCGAACTTTTTAGCGAAGGCATCGCCATTAAGCATCGAGTAGTAAGCGTTGTTGTTATTTGTTATATACAAGCCGTCAACAATGCCGACCGTGTTCAGCGTGACCCTCGGCGGCGAAGCCCAGCCGACATAACCAACGGCATAGTTGGCCGAATTGCCCTGCCCCCTTCCGGCAATGGCATTATACTGAGCCGTCAATCCGCCTGTTGCAGCATCGGTGATGTTCGAGTAAGAAAAGCCGTCCCACGAATCCCACGTTGAATCATAATTATTACTAAAGTAGGCACCGCCGCTGGTAAAGCCGCCCGACTCATCTGAGCCGTTCCAGTATGATTCAGCCGGCAAAGCCAAGTCTTCAAAAGTAGCCATGTTGGCATTTGCTGTACTTACTATTGTCAAAACAACGAGTGAGCAGACCAGATTTCTAAATTTCATCAATCTTCCCGAAGCCATTGTTTTCTTCCCTCCGATTCCAAAAACTTCCATCTGCTTTTCAAAAACTTTCCACTTCATTTTTTCGCTTACCTCCTTTTTTGTTGGCCCTTATCGCGAGGGCGTTCGTAAAACCAATAAAAAAACCGCCGTTCCCACGAAAGGAACGACGGTTTTTTCACATTCATACCAAACAAAATCTCAGCCAATAGCATCAGGCCCGAGACCTGCACTTACGTTCCAGCTCGCGAGAACATCAGGGCTCCCATTTCGCAATCCAGCACCAAAACAATTTAAACTTTTGCTTACATTGTTTAGGCGCCGGGCGAAACAGGCTCCCCTACGAGTGTGCAACCAACTACAGGCAGGTTTTCTGACTTGCCTCTTACCTTGAGGCTCCTTCCCATCCAGCGCTAATTTTTGTAACACAATAATTTGTCGCTATAAAAAATTAGTGCTGGACAGTGGATAAAAATTGCCTCGTGGATTTCCGATTCACCAATCGGAACAGACGCTTACAGCGGCGCGACCGTCACGGATTTTAACCGTGTTCCCATTTGATTATCCCAAAGTAAAACTTCAGGACCTGCAATCAGGCTATATTCTTTTCAAAGAACAAAAAAATGCTATCACACTATCCGGCAATGGTCAAACAAAAATAAAAATTTCTTGGAACCTCAAACAAGATGAGCAACTGACTTCAATTGTCATTTCAAGCGGAGGCGAAGTCGAGAAATCTGTTAAACAATTTCTTCTTTATTTTTTTCAGTATCCTGTCTTTTTGTTAGATACGCTTAGTATTTCAAATAAATGACGATGCCGGTCAGAATCAAGATAACAGCTACACATACGCTCAAAGCAGTTATAAATACCCAGACAAAGCGCTTATTCTGCCTGGATACGATGTATTTCAGGTATCTGTCGCTCGTGGCAAAGGTACGGCTCATCTGCATGATACTGTCAGTCTGGGCGAGTGTGCTCTGATCCAGCTTGTCCATAGTCTGGTTAAATTTATTAAAGCTCTCAGTCATCTGCACATCGGCATCGGCAGCGGCGCCAAGCTGATGGTCGATATCAACCAAAGCATCGGTCTGTTTGGCGGTTTCATTAGGAATTTTTTCAACAGCATCCAGGAACTGCTGGTTCTTGGCAGCGGCCGCTCTCAACTGCTCGAGAAGCTGCTCTGTTATCAGCTTTTGATTTTCTACGACAGATGGAAAACTTTCGAGCAGCTTGGGCAGCTGTTCGATTCGGCCCATCAAATCTTCATGCTGAGTGACCTGACGGTTCAAATGCTCGTTAATATCCTGCAATTGCTCAACGAGTTTATTAAAGCCCTTATGAAGTTTTTCGAGCGATTCATGCTTGTCCATCGGCGGAACTGCTTTTACGATAAGCTTATCACTTTGCTGACCGGCTCGCCCGGCATCTTCAACAGCCGTCACCGTGGACTCTGCCTCCTGGCTAATCAAACCATCATCATCTACGTCCGGCTTATAATTTGAAGAACGGGATGGACTGTGAGAACGCAGCCACTTACTCGTTCCCGACCAGATCTCTTTTATTGTCATTTCTCAATCCCTAACTAAATTCCCAAATCCTGACACCCTGACAACCTTTTATCTGTCTTCTGCCTTCTGACTTCCGTCTTCTGTTCTTTTACCTGATAACCCACTTACCATATTAAAGAATTTTCCTGCTGCAATTGCAAGTTATTTTTGATATTCTTACCGCCATAAATCTACTATCTTTTTTGATGATAAAAACAAAAATCTGTATTGGCCAATCAGCAAAAGTTTTTCCGTTGACGTATTTCTCTTTTTCCAGACCAATACTAATAGGCTTCGATTGTAAAACATTGCACCCTCCGAAATCACTTCATCGCTAAATATAGGAAAACACATCCAGGTGCAGCTTTTCCTACAAACCTTCCTTGTCGTGTGCATCTCATCCACGATGACTGCCGCCACCAAGTCGTTTATTGATAAGAGACTGGCGAATAAGGAGCAATCTCAGTAGAATCATGACTATGGTAATACTGATATATGGTGCCGGTGCGGTTGGACTGGGCCTTGCCGGCTGTCTGCTGAAAGCGGGAGCCGAGGTGGATTTAGTAGGCAAAGACGATACTGTCGCATCCTTACGCGAACACGGCTTACACAGGACGGGTATTTTCGGCGATTTTCAAATGGACCCATCTGGATTTCGCTGCCATACTTTGCTCCGAGATCTGCCTCAGAGAAGGTACGACTATATTCTGGTTTGTACAAAGTCATTTGATTCTTATGGAGCTGCCAGGGACCTTGCAGACCACAAAAGCCTGATTGGCCCTGAGACTAAAATTGTCTTGTGTCAGAACGGCTGGGGTAATGCAGAGACCTTCACAACCTTCTTCGAACAAGAGCGAGTTTACAATGCACGAATCATTACCGGCTTTCAAAGGCCGAATAAGCATACAGTTTTTATTACCGTCCACGCCGATGCAATTCGTGTCGGTAGTTTGTTTGGCGTTAGCTCATCATGTATGGAACGCCTCTGTGAGTCTGTAACAAAGGGCGGAATACCCTGCGAGGTTACAGATGAGATAGGAAAATACCTTTGGGCAAAGATGCTCTACAACTGCGCGCTGAACCCTTTAGGCGCACTGCTTGACGTGCCATATGGCGTTCTGGCCGAGAACCAGTCCACCCGCCGCATCATGGGCCACATTGTTCAAGAAGTATTCGCCGTTATGGCTTCAGCAGGTTACCAGACACATTTTCAGACGCCTGATGCTTTTCTCGACGTGTTCTACAGCACGCTTGTACCGGACACGGCTCAGCACAGATCATCCACGCTTCAGGATATAAAAGCCGGGAAACGAACCGAAATTGACGCCCTGAACGGCGCTGTTATCGAATTAGCAAAGAAGCTCGGTATTGATGTCCCTTACAATTCTGTTGTGTATAATCTTGTAAAGTTCCTTGAGGCCGGGAACCTTTGATGAGCTGTTGGGTCGGTTGAATCTATATCTTCTTAAACTCCTGTCCACCCGAAAAACTCGGCCCTCCTTATCGTAAAGAGACTTACGTGAACTTGCCACATGCGACTATTGGCACTTAGCAACAAATAAGGAGGGGAAACAGTTTTTTTCCTCAAACTGCTTCCCCTTTTTCGTTTGAAAAACGCATGTACTTACTCGTCGATTCTATCGCTTTGCTTAATTGGGCCTACTCCGCTTCTTAAAGGAAAGTGTTTCTCATGTTTGATTCTTTCATAACCTCTATCTAATTCTTCATCAGTAGGTGGGGTATTACCCATTTCCGCAAACCTGGCTTTTGCCATACGGATCCAATCTTCCTTTGGAGGGACTTCAAATTTAGCTTCTCCGGGTAAATTCTGCCAGCGAACCCAAACTTCGTAGGGACCGCCTGGTAATTGTATCTCATGAACCCCATTCTTAACTCCATATATATCCAGCGATTGTCCATCTTCAGATCGTATTTGAATTTTACCATCTTTAAGAATTCCCAAACGCCTAACCGTCGCGGAAGTGCTTCATCGAAACTACTGGGATTTTTTAAATAGAGGTTTTGACAGTGATTAATCATTTGCCTTTGTTTTTCTGGGAACGACTGCGAGACATTTCTGGCTATCAGAGACGTCTGTGTATGTGACGAGATTTGTCCCTGTGCTGGAATAGTGCCATATCTTTTTCCTGCCTGCGATCCAGATAGAACCGTCTGACGGATCCAAGTCGATCGAGCCACCACCTTGAATTATACTGAGTAACAATTTCCCATCTGGATTATATTTAAGGGTGTGGGATTCTGTTTCATCTCCTATCAATTTGTTTAATTCATCGACAGTGTCCGGCCAATCTTTGTCAAGTAGAGAAAAATCCCTATGCCTTTCCCTTGTACCGGTAATCCAGACACTACCATCATACTTATTTACACGCACACAAACCGGTGAAATGTTGAGATCGATTGCCTTTAAGACGCTACCTTGCGATGATAATCTCAGTAAACGGCCCTTTGGGACATCAGCTTTCGGTATATCAACAACTCGCTCGGCAACCCAAATTGAACCATCACTATTGATGTCAACGGAACAAGCACCATACTGTATAGGGTCAACCGTCATCATAATCTTGAGGCCCAGACTGCATTTTTTGATGTCCCCCCCAACAATCCAGAGACAATCGCCAGATGTGTCAACGACAATATCGAACCCACCGATTCTTGAATGTTTGACAATTGTTCCTGTGTTATCGATAGCGAAGACACTTTCGTTATTCAAAGCATATATCTGATCGTTTGCAAACACAGCAGATTTAAATACACCTGATAAGGACCAAACCTTTATGCCTGTAACAGTTTCGCATACAGTTATTTTGTCCGTCACGTCTTCGCACACTAAAAAGTAACGACCATCTTCAGCTGTTGAGATAGCTCTGCCTCCGCCCCAGTTGGAGCCAATTGTAAGACCAAGTCGAAATCTCAGGGCGAGTTCACCGTTTGAGTTTAGCAAGAAAACATCATCTCCGTATGGAGGCGTCGTGTGATTGTTATCACTATCACAGTTATCCAGCACTAGAAGCATCGCTTCATCTATAACCGAATCCTTTCTCGAGGCGAAGCTGGTACGCAGGTTCATAATCGCGATTGTGACCGCTAACAGAATTAGGATGGAAGCAGGTCTTAAAGGATTGGAAAGACTTAGAAAGGTACACATCAGAATTCCCTCCAAACAAATAATGGTAATATATTTTCCATACGATGTACTGAATCCATAATTCAATGCGAGAGCCTATTTTGTACCCGCTATATGTATTAGACATGTGTTCCAGTAATAAAATTACAGTTTTTTTATGTTTTTGCTGTTTTTTCTTTCACAAACCTTTGTTGTATCAGTATCTATCATGGAAATTGGTCAGTAACTTTGGTAGAATTGGATTGGCACGACAGAAGCAAGGGGCTTCGACAACAGTTTGCTTATACAGCAATTCATCACCTAAGCTTGCAAGTAAAGCACCGACAGCTTTTGACCTCACTCATATTTATCATGGGGACAAGTTCTATACCCTACCTGCCTTGCCGGTCGGTAGTAAAGTGCAACTAAATTTTGAGGTTGCGGGATATGCTCATCCTATCAGCGGGCCATATGATTTGACTCAGATCGAGAACGGATTCCTTTTTGGCGAGGAAGGGATTCCTATAGGCGCTTCAATAGAAGGTGTTGTGGTTGCGAGCGACACAGGCAAGGCAATTGGTCCGTTTTCTTTCAGTTGACGGAACGCATCTGTTAATATTCGTAAGTCAATCCAGGTTAACGCTGAGGGGCGATTTAAAGCAGATACCCTAGGGGCAAGAAATCTAATTACTAAGGAGAACAAGGCATAATGGACAGGCGACTTCTGAGTTTTTGTACCATAAACGTTATAATAGAACTTCGATTTCAAAAAAGAATTTACATTTAATGCAAAATACCGATATTGTGTATGTAAAAGTGTGTAATCAGTATGAAAGAATTATTTATGTTACATCCTGATGATAAACGTGTAAGCGTTTTTATTATGGGTATCGCGACATCCAAACTTTGATAACAGTAATTTGTCGATGTGAATGACTTCTACAACAGATGCATAGCATTTGAAAATTGCCTCCGTTTCAGCCACGCTAAGCTTGTTCCAGTAGTAATCATCAACGGCTTGGACGATGTGCTGGTCTCCATCGTACATATTAAAGAAGCTGATACAAAGGCTCTGCTGCGTTGTACGGCAAATCTCAGAGATTGCCTTTATCATTGCATCTATTGATAGATGCTCAAACAAATCATAAACAAAACAATAATCGAATTCGTTGTCCTTCGCATCAATATTAAATACATTATCTACCTTGAAGCTTGTCTTTGGAAACATCTGTTTCGCATTACTGATATTCTTTTCACATAGATCGAATCCGACATAGTCAATCAGTCTTGAAATACCAAAAGCCTCCAAAAACCGATAATCATTTGCAGAACCGCAGGCCGGTTCCATCACACATGCTTGCCGAGATTGGACATTAGCCAGAGATTCTTGCCAAATCGATTGAAAAATGGACATAAGATATTCGGGTATTGGTGCTTCGGTCGTCTCAACAGGTGCCCAGTTGAGTAAATCACAGATGTAATTCGGCATGCTAAGAGTATTAAAAGTATCCAATATATACGATGGAATTTCAAGTCCATCAGCGTTGTTTTCTCCCGACAACAGCTCATAAAGTACATCACGTAACTGATCCGCGTTTACCGACTTTTTAAGCAGCTTCAGCAGCCAGTTCATTACTAAACTAAACCTCAGTTCCTGATCCATCAATTCCGCTAATTGTTCACCAAGTAAACACTTGATTAGCCAGTGTCGTGTAAGAATACTCTGAACATTGATTCGTGGATCTTGAACATCCTCAACTAAATAATTACGCAAGGTAGTATGATCGTATTTAGTCCATGACTTAATGAGTCGTTCGGTTTCCAATTTGAAATGCTCTTCCATAAAGCTGAAACTTTCCGTTTGTCTGTATAGACGTTATACCTGCACACTACAAGATGTTATTGTACCTTAATGATCTGCTCCATTTCAATTCCCTTTGTGATTGGTAGGGGTCAAAATCGGCCAATCGGTCATTAATCGAACATTTCGACCTCATTTCTGTAATACGTGAGGTCAAAAGAATTAAATGAATGACACATTTCTTTTCCTCCGTTTACCTAATCAGATGCTAAAAACATCCGTAAAAACCATGTAATCAGAGGCCATTTTCAGTCAAAAACGCTCACTCTCAAAAACAAAAATAAAATATTTCCAAAATTTTTTATCTCCCTCCATAACAACGACTTACGAGCAACTGTACACAGCAAGGAGTCTTTTAGATTTAAAACCGATTTCACTTGATTTTTCAGGCTAAATATGTTATAATATTAGTATATTAGCCAGATGGCTAACGTAAATCGTCGATAAACGACGAAAAATAGACATTTTTAGTTTGCCTTTTTTACAAACTGCTCACGCACCCCGGCCAGAAGGCCAAGACCACAGGGTCAGAAGACCCAAGTCAAATTAACCATTTAACCACTGATAGGAATCGAGTATTCAGCTTCGAGATTCGATGTTTCTTTTGAGCCTTTATATTTCGATAATTTGGATTTGTTTCGGATTTCGATATTCGGATTTCGAGTTTATGCTGTTAGAAATTATAACATATTTCCAGATACACCCTTTTATGCAAAACAAAGCCAATTTTAGAGATTCCAAAATGAACATAAAAACTACTGTAACAATGATTTACGTAATTTTAAGCCACTGGCTCAGGCGAAAAAACAAACCCAATTCAAACCCAATAAAGCCAAAAACAAACCCAATTAAAGCCAATTCAAACCCAATTCAAACCCAATCAAAGCCAATACAAAGCAAAGTAAATACCAGACTCAGCCCATCATCGTTGAAAGATAAGAATAATGATGTTATAATTCTCAGAATTACAATGAAAAATGGATTATAAGGGTAAGCAAATGAAATTGGTTACATATTCTAAAGATAATTCGGTTTCTTGTGGAAGACTGACTGCCGATGGGCTGATAGATATCCCATCAGCGTGGGATGGTCCAAATCCACCACGCAGTGTAAAAGAAATTCTCCAAAAGGGTTCAGAATGCCTGTCGAAACTTGCCGAGCTGACTGATTCAGCCGATGAATTAATCCCCATCGATTCGGTCAAACTTCTTGCACCTATTCCCCGGCCCGGCAAAGTGCTCGCTTTGGCGGGCAATTACAGCGAGCATATCAAGGAGGCCAGTGTCACTCGCGGCTTCAAGGTCGGCCTTTCGGATTCGCCGCGCCTGACGACTGTGCCCAGGCCTTTTCTTATGCCGCCGACAGTAGTAATCGGGCCCGATGTTCAGATACCCTGGCCGGCCTACAGCAAAGACATAGATTATGAGCTTGAGCTTGCGGTGGTAATCGGTAAGGAAGCCAAGGCCGTTACAGCCGACAGTGCCCCTGACTACATAGCCGGCTATACTATTGCCAACGATGTATCAGCCCGCACCGTAACTTTTATAAAGAACAGGGCCGAACGACCGTGGGACGAATTCTATGACTGGCTGAACGGCAAATGGTCTGACGGCTTTTTGCCGATGGGGCCGTACCTGTTGACACGCGACGAAGTCGCAGATGTGCAGAATCTGGATTTGACCCTCACCGTCAACGGCGAAGTTCGCCAGAAAGCAAATACCTCGCAGATGATTTATCCGGTGGCCGACATTGTCTCATTTTTAAGCCACATTATGACACTCGAGCCGGGCGACGTCATAGCCACCGGCACACCGTCCGGCGTAGGCCTGGTCACGGGCGATTATTTACAGCCAGGCGCTCGCATCGAATGTACCATTGAAAAATTAGGCACACTGACAAACACACTCAGCGACCGACCGGAAGAATTCTACGAACCACTTAGTAATTGATTATTGATTATTTACTATTGATTATTGGTTTTGACGGAAATTGCAGGGTAGCCTATACCTACTTCTTTTTGTCGGCCTGCTTCTTCTGGCGCTTATACTCCAATGTACCCCGCGGCTCTTCGGCAAGCCGGCCGTCGCTGTCCATCGTGTAATACTCCTCCTTCATCGTATTGGCATCCACCTTTGAGTGAACGGAAGCCATTCTTCGGATCTCGCCGTCGACCGGAGTATATTCGAGCCTCGCGACAGCCTTGTCACCATCAGCGTCCCAGGTGCCTTTGGCTATACCACCTCTGTTATCCACGCCGACCTGGACTACCTTATTCTCAGCGGGCACATAATAGATCATACCGCGACCCTCGAAGTCACCAATCTTAAAGCCCATAGTAATAAGATTCTTATCGAGCTCCCATTTGTAAACAAGATCAACCTTGTCACCCTGGTCGGTCGTAGCCTGCCATTTGCCAATCATCCAATCGAAGCCGCCTTCTGTTACAAGGTCACCCAGCTTCTGCTGGGCACTTGCGACTGTAGCTAAGATTACAAGGATGGCTACCACAGCCAAGATATTGTTCCTCAGTCTTGCAGTTGTTAGCTGGTTCATTGCCCTTTGCTCCTTTCTTTTACTGAAGGGTAGATTTAGAACGCTTAGCCCCAGTGGCAAGCTTTCTATTTCAGTAAAATAATACATCTGGCCTGAAATTGCCAGTATCTTGCATTTTTTTTGCAGATTTAGCAGTTGGGGCCACCTTTTTATCTTGACGGGATGGACTGCTTGTGGTATGCTAAAATAATATGGCAGGAGTTGTTTTAGGTGAATATATCTGTCTTTGGACCCGCTATGTCAACCAAAACTGCTCGATAAGGATAAAAAATAGTTGGACTTTTGAAAATAAATTTGATATACTGGTGGCGTAAAAGCTCAGCACAGTTGCTGGGCCGGTTTAGATGATAAACGCCGTATAAAGAAACTCGCGAAAGTAGGTTGTTGGCAGTTGAGGAAGCCGCCGGTGTGCTCACCATACCAACATCCGAAATATCTTGAGAATCACTGTTGATTTACTCAATTTTATTACACTGATTTATAGGAGACAAGTCAATGACAACTCACAAAACAAGGCACACTAAGCAAACGGCAAGAGGCTTTACGTTAATAGAGCTATTGGTCGTTATTGCCATCATTGCCGTACTGCTGGCGATCCTAATGCCTGCGATGCGGAAGATCAAGGAGATAGCACGGGAAACTGCCTGCAAATCAAATCTGAAGAATATCGGATTGGCTGTAGCAATGTACTTAGACGACTACGAACGCAAAATCCCCAATACGGGCAGCTCCAACGGATTTCTGTGGTTCGAGAACGACGACGTTACTTATCGAAAACCTGGTTCCAGCAGTACTTATTGGGGCATTTTTTACAAAGACTACATTAAAGGCCAGACGAAGATATTCGGCTGTCCGAGCTTTCAAAGTGCTACTAATACGAGACTGATATATGATTATAGTGGAAGCTCTAAAGCCTCCGACGCTTCTTATGTAATTAAGCATGCAGCGTTTGGTTTGAACCATCATGAGAGAGCCAGGGGTCGAAATACAAATGATATATACCGTACTTCAGAATTCATTTTTTGCACCGACCACGCTGAACCAAGACCGGAAAATGGAACCAGCGATGGTTTTCATAATGGTGATAGACCCGGCGCTATGAATCTGACCAGCTATCGACGAGGCGGCAGTCGTTTCTTCAGCTATCGGCAAATTTTCAGACACAATATTAGATACGCCGACGACGACAGAACCGGCGGAAGAGCTAATATCCTTTGGCTGGACGCACACGTTACCTCTCTGGAAGAAACTACAGGAGACGATGTGCCAAGCAGGTGGTATACTGGCGATAAGCCAAATTAAAAACATTGCTAAGCGTAAAATACTCAGCCCCGCAATTATATCGCGGGGCTTTTTTTATGCTAATTCCCCGCGGCCTGCCTGCCCCAACTTTGTTCCAATCAACTAATCACCAAGTTACCAATTCTCTAATCCTCTCACGAGCATCCAGCATCGAGCATCCAACTTTAGTTACTTTAGCTCACTTTAGGGATTTTAGTTCACTTTAACTTACTTTAGCTCACTACTCACCGCTCAGCATCTACGCAGTTTTATGGTCTATGAAGCCTTCGAGCTTGCGGGCGCGGACTGGGTGCTGGAGCTTGCGTATGGCTTTTGCCTCAACCTGTCTGACGCGTTCGCGTGTAACCTTGAAGATTCTGCCGACTTCCTCTAACGTATAGGTGTAGCCGTCGCCGATCCCGTATCGCAGCTTGATAATCTCGCGCTCGCGATATGAAAGCGTTTTGAGGACCACATCGATTCTTTCCCTGAGCATTTCCTGAGTAGCTGAGGCCACCGGTGAATCGACGTCATTATCTTCGATAAAATCGCCGAAGTAGCTGTCCTCGCTTTCGCCTATCGGCCTGTCGAGGCTGATGGGATGCTTGGAAATCTTGAGCACCCTGCGGGCCTCTTCGATACTCATCTCGGCTTCCTCGGCGATTTCTTCAACAGTAGCTTCTCTGCCTAACTTCTGATGAAGGACTTTGCCGGCCGTTCGCAGTCGGCTCATCGTCTCTATCATATGCACGGGGATGCGAATCGTTCGCGCGTGGTCGGCTATCGCACGGGTAATCGCCTGTCGAATCCACCAGGTGGCATAGGTGCTGAACTTATAGCCCCTTCGGTACTCATATTTGTCCACGGCTCTCATCAGGCCGGTATTGCCTTCCTGGATTAAATCCAGAAAGCTCAGGCCACGGTTGCGATATTTCTTGGCGATAGAAACGACCAATCTAAGGTTTGCGCTGGAGAGCGTTCGTTTAGTGTTTTCATATTGACTGAAGACTCGGTCCAGTGAGTACAGTCTTTTGTTAAGCTGTTTCGGCGTTTCCATCACCAATTCGGTAAGGCCGGTCAACTCCTGCCTCATCGTATTGATATCATCGACGGTTATCTCGTCGTTAGGGCCTGCTGTGATAATTTGTTCTAATTGGTGCATTTTACCGCAGATGCCGTGGAGCTTATTTTTAATAGGCTGAATTCTGCTGGTCCGCAGGCTAAGCTCTTCGAGCAGTGTTGCGACTTTTCGTTTGTTTCGGCGTATTCGCTTCAATGGGGCTTTGGATTCCTTGTTGTTTTGGTCCGTGAGAGTTTTCTTAAACAGATCCTGGTTGATTTTCAGCAGTTTATCTACGGTCCTGATGTTCTCAGAGAGTCGCTTTTTGATTACGCTTTTCGTGAGCTGCGGTGCGGTACCGACTTTGATTGTTCTATCGAACGACATCATGCCATTGTGTACCTGCTGTAGTAAATCGAGGGAGTTTCTGGCGCAGTAGTCGTTTTGGAGCATTTTCCTTCTAAAGGCCATTCTCGCTATTTCAATCTTTCGTGCGAGAGAGATTTCAGACTTTCTCGTCAGCAGAGGTATCTGGCCCATTTGAGTCAAATACATCCTGATAGGATCGTCAATTCGTCTGGCGACTTCCTCGCCGACGAGTTGTTTTTCGAGCAGCTCGTCCTCTTTTAGCTGCTTTTCTTTGTAGGTACTTTGGTCATCGGGGATTTCGAATTCCTCTTCCTGGGCTTTTGCGGCCTGCCGGGATTCGACATCAGCCTCATCGAGCAGAGTGATGCCCATTTCATCCAGCGTCTCCAGCAGGCTATCCAGACGACTGAGGCTGATGGCATCCTCGGACAAGTCATCGTTCATCTCCTCGTAAGTGAGAAAGCCTTTTTTCTCGCCCTTTTCGATGATCAATTTTATCTGCTGCTCCGGGCTTACGATTTCGGCGCTCTTTGAGGACTCATTATCAGAGCTCACTTTATCGGGGATATTTTGTTTGGCTTTCTTTTTTCTTTTTTTTGCCACAATTTGCACCCTTCTATATGTTTTATAAAATTAACCCATAATCACATAGAACACGAAGTTAAATTATCTTCAATCCCGATAAAATCGGGACATTTTGTCGAGTATATTGTATTTTACGGCTATTTGCGGGCGGTTGTTCACTATACCATACCCACGTTGTGAGGGTTTTCCTTTCCGGTATTTTCATAGACTTTGCGTAGAAATTGTTTGGGGTCCTCTATCGTTTCGATGCGGCTGTTTTGTTTCTGTGCCTGGTATCGCTCAATCACATCCAGGGCGCCTGTCAGGCGGGCCTGGAAATTTCCTTTTTCCTCTCCGGCCTGGGTCAATTCCACAAGAGAGCTGCCGAGCTCTACAGATTCGGTTTTGGCTAATATCTCTGCAAGCGAAGCATCAATATTGGTATTCAACGTTTCAAAAAGAATCGCGGCAATTTGTCTCAATATCGGTACATCGAAGAGGTCCGCTGTAATTTTTTGCTTTACAATCTCAAAGAGCTTCGGCTCATTGAGCAATACTTCGAGGACCTCGCGCTGGGCTGTGGCAAAGAGGCCCCGGCCGTAATCTATGGTCCGGGCTTTTTGGTTTTCGGCGTTATAACTTGCTGCCCTTTGTGCTTGTCTGAGTCTCTTGCTCAGCTCGGCGTTAATTTGCTTAGTGTCAAGGCCTATAATCTTCGAAACCTGGTTCACTATCAAACCGCGGTCTATCGGCGAGACATTGCCGGCCCATAAGGCGGTGGCTATCGTCTGTAAGTACTCTTCAATCGCTAACCTTTTGCCGGCGAGAGTGTCCTCACTGCCGAAACTGGCTGTCAACCTGTTCCATTTGAACTGGAAGACATCGACAGCGTCGCTTACAAGCTGTTCAAACCGCTCTTTGCCGGCGGCCAAAAGAAAATCACAGGGGTCTTTACCCTCCGGCACCGAAGCAAGTCTGATATCTATGCGCTGGGAGAGGCAGACATCAAGGGCCCTGTTGGCAGCTTCAATGCCGGCGACGTCACTATCGAAAAGCAAGACCACTTTTTTCGCATAGCGTCGTAAGATGCGTCCGTGGCCTGCAGTGAAACTGGTTCCCAAGGTCGCAACGACATTGGTGCAGCCGAATTGATGCGCCATTATGCAATCGGTGTAGCCTTCGACAACAACCGCCGTTCCTGTGGAGACAATCTGATGGCGTGCCTGCTCCAGGCCGTACAGCGAATTGCTTTTGTCGAACAGAGGCGTCGTCGGCGAATTTATGTATTTAGCGCCGGTTTCGTCCAGCGTGCGACCGCCGAAGCCAATAACCCTGCCGGTGACATCGGTAATAGTAAACATCAGGCGGTTTACAAACTTGTCCTGATGTTGGGCTGTGATTAGACCGGCCTGTTCCAGGAATTTGGTTGGTATTTTTTTAGCCTTTGCGGTCTGGAGCAAATCATCGGGCGAATTAATTGCTAAGCCGAGCTGATATTCTTTTACGCTTTGCGATGTTATCTGCCTTTGGGCGATATAGTCACGGGTTTGTTTGCCCTTTTGTTCATCGTGGAGGTTTTGCTGGAAGTATTTAGCGGCCCAGGCGTTGACCTTTGCCAGCTTGTTCGGGTCGATATCTTCCGATGGCTTTTGGGCCTGGCCCTTCGCAGGTTTAGTACGCTTTAGCTTAATGCCCGCTCGCTCGGCCAATCTTTCTATGGCCTGTGGGAATGTAAGGTTCTCTCGCATCTGAACAAATTTGAACACGTCACCGCCGGCACCACAGGCAAAACATTTGAATATCTGCTTGACGCTGCTGACATTCAAACTCGGGCGATGGTCGTCGTGGAAAGGACACATGCCTACCATTTCCCGGCCTTTTCTCTTGAGGCTTATGTGCTCGCCAATCACGTCAATAATGTCGTTGGCCTGCTGAACCTGTATAACTAAACTATTGTCAAACATCCCTGCCATATTACTTTGGCTCCGCCAAAAAAGAGGCGATTCTTGATACCCCTCCGAGAAGCCCGCTCACGATGGGTACTCCTATTGATAACTGATAAAAATTACCGTCCGACTACTTAAGTATAGTCTTAATCTGCTAAAAGTCAAGTCGAGCAATAAAAACACGTTTTAATACTGTAAAAAGCCATTTTTGGCCTATTGGACATTTGGTGGAATCAGACACGAGACGCTGACTTAGAACACTGACTTAAGACACTGACGGAGGACGGAAGGCGATTGGTGAGTAGTTAATTGGTTAATTTGTGAGTAGTGAGCTAAAGTGAACTAAAGTGCCTAAAGTGAGCTAAAGTTGGAATCTTCCGACTTCACTATCCTTCTTCGCCAAGGCTACGAAGGAACCAGCTTCAGTCTTCGCTGAAGCTACGACAGACAGGACGGTGGACAAGCGATACTGGATTCTCGATTCTTGTGAATCTTGACCTGTCGCTCGTGTCTTGTGAAGGCTGTTGGTGCGACGGGGGCTCGATGTATCAGACCAAATCACAGGCCTCGACGGGCATCCAATGCGGGTCCTTTCCTTCCCATTTGACATTGCAGCCGATGGGGTTTGTAAGCGGGACACCGACAGGTTTGCCGGCCAAGTGTTCTTCCAGAGCTCTTTCAAGGTCGTTGGTCGTCATCCTACTCGTTTGGCGAGGATTATCTACGCCGCGGCCGGTGTAAATGAGCTTACGCTCTTTGTCAAATACGAAAAAATGCGGTGTCCGTAAAGCGCCATAGGCCTTTGCGATTTCCTGGGGTTCGTCATAAAGATAAAGCCAGGGGAATTTGTATTCATCCATGCGTGCGACCATGTGCTGGAAATCATCCTCGGCATAGGTGTTCTTGCTATTGGAATTTATTCCGACAAACTTAACGCCCCGAGGGGCGAAATTTTCAGCCGTCTGCCGAGTGACTTCGTCAGAGCCGATGACATAGGGACAATGGTTACAGGTGAAAAAGATTACCAATACCTCGTCATCAAAATCAGATAACTGGTATGTGCTGCCATCTGTGGCAGGTAATTTGAAATCCGGCGCCTGTTGGCCTAATTGTAATGTAAAAGCCATAATTTATGCTCCTTTTTATAATAATGGTAAGGCTCCTGCAAAATTGAGGTTAGGCATATATTATTTAAGAAAATCTGTTTTTTTGATTTTCTTAAATAATCGGCTAACTACTTATTACACAATAACTTACTGTTTGAAAAGAAAAAACAAAAAACGATTTTTT
>Ga0315539_1001607_pt1 | contig 16647 bp, 13 predicted proteins | sample SalMarSW160150MG_FD_203097 | JGI IMG/M metagenome (GOLD analysis project Ga0315539, IMG submission 203097) | Salt marsh sediment microbial communities from the Plum Island Ecosystem LTER, Massachusetts, United States - Salt Marsh Sediment SW1601-150 ... | reverse complement strand
CGTCTATAGGGGAGTCAATTGCCCTCCGAGCCCAAGTGACCGAATCGAATGCAATGATGACTTCTGTGGTTGGCAGTCACAGATTACCTTTGCCGCAACCGCCGGCAGCCGGTACCTTTTCGATGTAGGCGGGTTCGGCTCCAGCACCGGTCAGGGTGTGCTAAATATAAGTTCCGAGGGAGAGCCCCCCAGTCCGCCACCATGGGAGCCCGGTGAGCCGCCCAACAACAACTGCTATAATGCAACGGCCGTCGGTAACGTGACCGACCTGCCCTTTAACACCACCAACGCAACGTTCGATGGCCCCGATGACTGTGTGAAAAGCCCAAACATCTGGTACCGCTATACCGCTGTAAGCACAGGTGAGGTTACCGTCAGCTTGTGCGGCAGCAGCTACGACACAAAGCTCGCCGTCTATAGGGGAGTCAATTGCCCTCCGAGCCCAAGTGACCGAATCGAATGCAATGATGACTTCTGTGGTTGGCAGTCACAGATTACCTTTGCCGCAACCGCCGGCAGCCGGTACCTTTTCGATGTTGGCGGGTTCGGCTCCAGCACCGGTCAGGGTGTGATAAGTGTTAGTTCTGAGGGAGTACCTCCAACAAAGGCATTAGACCTCGGTGATGCACCGGACAGCAGTAACAATTCCAGTAGAAACATGACCGCATATCCCAAGGGAGGCCCTTCAGGAGTGAGAGCATATTACCCCACTGTCTTCAACGATGCCAGTGGTGCCGGGCCTTATGGGCCGGTTCACTTAAATCCTCAGGCAGTGGCTTACTTAGGCAGCACTATTACTAATGAAGCCGAAGCTGACATGGGCCAGGATCAGGATGGCGTCAACAACATCGGTCCACAATCCAACTCACCGGACAGGGACCAGGGCGACGATGGTGTCATCTTCCCGTTAAATCTGGCACATTGTCGCTGGACAACATTTGACTATTTTGCCAACATTATCAACCCAGGTATCGGCCTTTGGGTCAATGTCTGGTGTGACTGGAACCGTGATGGCGACTGGGACGACGACAGCAGCACAGACTCAACTCTTGTCTGTCCCAAGGGTCTTGTATCAGAGTGGGCAGTGCAGAATCAGTATCTTTTCAATCTGGCAGCCGGATTACATCAGATCACCACACCGGCGTTCCTGTCCTGCCATCCGAAGAATACTCCCGAGGAGATATGGATGAGGATTACTCTTTCTGAGCAGCCCTGGACGAGCGGCAGTAATCCCGGCACGAGAGGCAATGGCGGTTCCGGCCCAAAGACGGGATACGAGTACGGTGAAACGGAAGATTACTACTTCACTCCTAAGACAACCTACACGGCATGCGAGGATTTCAACGGCGATGGGGTAATTAACCTCGCAGACCTGGCAACTTTCACTACCGATTGGCTTGAGAACTGTCCGCAGTAATTTTGTGGAATATCTGAATTTACGCAAACCAAGGCTGTGAGTGAAAATCACTCACAGCCTTTCTTCTTTGGTGCCCAGCCCCGGCCTGTACTAATAGAACTTATGTTCAGGTTGTTTCTCGAGCTTAGCTACGGTCGTCAGAAGTCTAAATGAATCTATTCTTTCAGAAAAAATTGCGAGCTAAAGCTCATCCTACAACTGGCTTATCCTGATAATAATTTTGCTGCTTCTTTAGCGAAATAGGTAATAACAATATCTGCTCCTGCTCGTTTGATTGCTGTAAGGACTTCTAACATTGTTGCCTTTCCATCTAAGAGTTCTGCGGCGGCGGAACTCTTTACCATCATATATTCGCCGCTGACGTTGTAGGCGGCGAGCGGACAATCAAAACGCTGCCGTGCTCGATATATAATGTCGAGGTAGGCAAGGGCTGGCTTTACCATTACAATATCAGCACCTTCTTCTATATCGAGTGCAATCTCGGCCATCGCCTGGTCGGCACCGGCGGCAGGATCCATCTGATAGGTCCTGCGGTCGCCGAAGGCGGGGGCAGATTCGGCAGCCTCTCTGAACGGCCCATAGAAAGCAGAAGCATACTTTGCCGCGTAAGACATAATCGCCACGTTCTCAAAATCGTTTTCTTCGAGCGCTTCACGAATGTACCCGACCCGGCCATCCATCATATCCGAAGGAGCAACTATATCGGCACCGGCCTGGGCGTGTGAAAGGGCCACCTTTGCCAATAGTTCGCAGGTTTGGTCGTTATCGATTTTGCCGTCTTTGATGATGCCGCAATGGCCGTGGTCGGTGTACTCGCAAAGGCAAACGTCGGTAATAACCAGAAGCTGCGGCGCCGCCTTTTTGATTTCTCCGATAGAGCGCTGGACAACACCGTCTTCGGCCCAGGCCTGTGAGCCGATATCATCTTTCTTGCCCGGCAGACCGAAAAGCAGAACCGCAGGTATATCCAAAGAGGCCACTTCAGCAGCTTCGGCCGCGATTGTATCCGGTGAGAAATGGAAACAATCGGTCATTGACTTGATAGGCTGTTTGAGACCTTTGCCTTCCCGAACAAATAACGGATAAACCAAATCATCGACGCTCAAAGAGGTTTGACGCACCAGTCTTCGCATAGAATCACTGCTGCGCAGCCTTCGCATTCTGATTTTTGGAAAAGACATAATTAGCTCCTTCGGAGAAACTCGAAATTCGAATTTCTATATAGTTCCTGTTGCGGAAACAGTATTTGTCATTCCCGCCCCGCATCGTGTGCGGGATAAACTCCAGCGGGAATCCAGCTTTTTCGCTCTGGACCCCTGCTCCTTCGACTTCGCTCAGGACAGGTTTCGCAGGGGTGACATCGTCGATTTTTGTTTTCCGCAACAGATACTAAATACGAAACAATATCTAAATTCAAATGTCCAAAACCAAGATATTTATCTTCTATACGTTTGCTCTATTGCATCAAGTAAGCCATCAAGGGTGTGGTCTTCGGCTGTTACATCAATCCTTACACCGAGCGTTTTCAACCGTTCGGAAGTTACCGGGCCAATCGATGCAACTTTTACGTTACCTGAATTAACCAGGTCGCTGCGGATTTGCTCAAAAAATCCATTTACCGAAGAAGGACTTGCAAAGGTCAGCCAGTCAATCCGGCCATTGCTGATTTCTTCAATTAGCCAGGTGCATTGGCTTTTTTCTTCTACGGCTGTATAAACAGCTACATCCTGAACTTCGGCTCCGCCTTTGTCCAACAGCTCAACAAGCTCGTTTGAAGCAATCTTTGAGCGTAAAAGCAAGACCTTTTTGCTTCGCAAGTTTGTATAGGCGATTAATTGTTTGCCGAGCTCCTTACCGGTAAAAACGCTCGGGACAAAATCCGCTTTTATGCCGAAGTCGCTGAGCTTAGCTGCGGTTCCGTTACCTATTGCGGCAATCTTGGCCGAGCCGAAGACTCTGGCATCCTTGCCTAAGCCCTGTACAGTTTCAAAGAATATAGTTACGCCGTTGCCGCTTGTAAAGATTATCCAATCGTACTCGGTGATTTTTGCGAGCGTCCTTACGAACTCGTTTTTGTGCGTTAGAGGCCTGATTTCTATTGTTGGGAAATCTATCGGGTTACCGCCGCGGTCAATTATTTTAGCTGCGAAACCGGCATTGCCGGCAGTGTCCCGGGTTACAACAATATTTTTGCCAAACAATGGCTTTTTCATAAACCAGTTCAACTGTGCGTTACTGTCCGCAGCGGCACCGATAACGATAATCGCCGGCGGCTCGATCCCCTGCTGCTTACAGTTTTCGCTTATGTCGCTTAGCGCAGCTTTTACAACTCTCTGAGTTGGGAAAGTAGCATCAGCAATTACAGCCGTCGGTGTATCGGCTCCCATACCATTTTCCATTAGTCGTTCAGCAATAAAGCTTAGATTGCCGATGCCCATATAGAAAACTATAGTGCCGCTGAATTTTGCAAGTAAGTTCCAGTCAATATTGCTCTTTTGCTTGCCCTGTTTCTCCTGGCCGGTTACAAAAACCACCTGCGAGCTGTATTCTCTGTCGGTCAGCATGATGCCGGCATAGGCAGCGACGGCGATACCGGCGGTTATGCCAGGTACTATTTCAAACCCGATGCCGTGTTCGATAAGAACAGCAAGCTCCTCGGCAACTCTGCCGAAGATACAGGGGTCGCCGCCCTTTAACCGTACAACCGTTCGGCTACTGGAGGCCTTTTCGAGCAGCAGCTTGTTAATTTCTTCCTGCGTAACCGAAGCGCCGCCGATGCGTTTGGGCACATGGATAATCTCGGCGTCGGCGCGGGCAAATCTCAGCAAAGCAGGATTGGCTAACTTATCGTAAATTATACAATCTGCTTTTTTTAGAACCTCAGCGCCGTGAACGGTAATCAAATCCGCCCTGCCCGGGCCGGCTCCAACAAGATATACAAAACCTTTTTCCATAGCATCAACTAACGTACAGCATAGGGTTTAGTGTGATGCTAAGATAACAAAAATCCGCAAAGAAAACCACTGATTTTGTTAACCAAAGTTTTCACGGATTGGTTATTTGAACTGCAAAATGTCGAATAGAGAATATCCAATTACGAAGTGGGATTCCTTCGGAATTGACTCATTCGACTACGCCGGCATGACAAAGAGGAGAGATTGCCACGCTCGGCTTCGCCTCGCTCGCAATGACCCCGCACCAATTTACCCCCGCTAAAGAAATGCGAGGGCGGGCGGCAGTAGTCTAATTGGTGCGGGGCAGGCGTACATTCCTGCTCCCCTATCAGGTCGAGGACAAGTTTCGCATGAATGAACTGCGGAGCTATATATTGTTGATTATTGGCCTGTGTATACGCAGACTCCGACCCGAGGTGAGTTAACTACAGGCAGAAGCATCACCTCGCCGCACTTGTGTTCGGCAGCACACTCATTGCAAAGCCATCCCTCGCCCGACCAAATACATTCGGTACACACATGAGCAGCCACTTTGCCGCAGGATATACAGGGGTACGAGGGAGGTTCATTTCTGGCCAAAACTGCGATGGATTCGTCCTTAATTTGTTTTTGCTCTTGCGAGACAACCCTCATCGCCAGGTGCGTAGTAGAGCCGAAGTCGTACTTATAGTTAAACTTCATCCCGGGACTAAGAATTTCATTCAACCTGGCCTCCATGCTTTCGTCATCAAATTCTGCCATTGGTGCCACCGAGTAGGTTTTGCCCTCAATCGTAAATGCGCTCATGTGGCCACAGCACTCCAGCCAGATTCGTCTAAGAAAATCGTCCAGAACATCGAGCGTTGCATCAGCAGGAATCTCAAGATGCATCCAATAATCGGATGAGTAGCGTGCTTCAACCACAAGATGAAAGACTTCTGCTTTCCGCGGGCTTCGGACGGGAGATGACGTCTCGATATTTTCATCTTTTTGTTTGCACGATTTGAGGTGTTTGGTCATCGCTGACTTGCTGAAAGTGCCTCCGCACAAATGGCACTGCCCTTTTGACATTTGCCTTGTCATTTATCGAACCTCCATTACAATATACCATTCATCTCTTTTATGAAAAGCTGATAACCCCCAAATGAATTTAGGGATTAAATATTTTTCGATTGTAATATATTCTAAGCACAGCATATACAAACATCAACTCCAAACTGCACCGAAATCGAATTAAGTAGCACAATGCCTTTTTGAAAATCCTTGCAAATAATATACATTTGGCCATAATCACACGTGTTGAGTTTGAACAAGACTTTTGCAAAATCGGAAAAGCTGATTTTCTTAAATAATATATGCCTAAACTAAATTTTGCAAAACTTCAGTTTAAAATAGGCATAAAGGTAACCTGATGAATAAGTTCAGACGAGCTGTAATGTGGGTTGGGCTGACGCTGATTATACTATTGCTTTTCCTGTCTATCTATGGAGCATTTATCGGCGCTGAGCGGGCAAAGAGCTTCTTTAACCGCCTGCCATTGGTGGTTTTCTGGTCAGCTTTTCTGCTGCTGCTGATTGTAGGACTTGTGGTGTTTCGTCGATTGGTCCGGGTGCCCGGCCTGTTATTAATACACTCAGGCTGTGTTTTTATTCTTGCAGGGGCTATATGGAGCTCAGAGCCCGGGCATAAACTCCAGAAAAAACTGTTCGGAATCGACAAAATTACGACTGGGCAAATGAGAATTTATGAAGGACACTCAGACAACCGCGTTATATTAGAAGACAATAAACAGATAAAGGAGCTGCCTTTCTCGGTAGAACTCAAAGACTTCCAAATAGAATATTACAAGCCGGCGTTCCTGTATATCCAAACCAGAGACGGCCAAGGCTGGAGAATACCTGTCGAAATCGATACCGAATTTCCTTTAGGCCCTGAGTTCGGCACGGTAAAAATCCTAAGGGCGTTCGAGAATTTCAAAATCACAATCGAGGGCGAAAACAGAAAAATTATCGACGACCCACAGCACGGCTTTAATCCGGCATTAGAGGTCCAGTTTACATCCCCTGAGGGTCAGGTAACTAATAGATACGTTTTCGAGCGATTTCCCGGACATTCTCACAGTGAAGACAAATTTCTGCTGAGCTATCGCAGAGTTATTAGTGATTACGTAAGCCGGCTCCGGATAACTAAAGACAACAAGGTTGTTGCTGAAAAGGACATCGAAGTAAATCATCCTCTTAGCTTCGGCGGATACCATTTCTACCAACATTTTTACGACACCGAGGCTGGCCAATACACTGTTCTTATGGTCGTTTCCAATGCGGGCCTGGCTGTGGTCTATGCCGGCTACTGGATGCTCTGTGTCGGTGTCTTCTGGCACATGTGGCTACGACATATAGTTGAAAAGAGAACCAAAAAACACATAAATGGAAATTAAATACACAATTCAGGGTTTACTGATTTACATTGCCATCGCCGCATACTTGAGTGCGTTCGTAACGAGCCTGCTGCGCCGCGCAAAAACCGGACACATCTTATACCTGTTCGGCTTTGTGGCAGCAGTTTTGGCTTTTGGCTATCGATGGTATCATGTTCGTCACGTGCCGCTGCAGAATCTCTTTGAGGTATTCCTGTGCTTGAGTATGATTATTTATCCAGCTTCTTGGTTTTGCCGGCGTATCCTGCGGGTAGGAGGCTACTGCGCCGATATGCTTATAGGTGCTATAGTTCTTTTTCCGGCCGGCTTTATCCTTAACGCACAGCCGCAGCGACTGCCGCCGGCTCTGCAAAGCTGGCTGTTTACGCCCCACGTTGCTGTCTATATGCTATCGTACATCTTTATGGCAAAAGCGACTTTCCAGGCCATTTCGCAATTAGCCGGCAGGCAGCACCAATTTTCAAGGTCGGGCGGTAGTTGCCAGCAAAAGGACGAATCAAACCAGAGGAGCGAAAATTGGTGCAGCCCTAACCCAAACGAAAATCTCCTACCGCCTGAGCAGGCAACTTATAGTATAATCTGCATCGGTTTTCCCCTGCTGACACTCGGGCTTATCCTCGGCAGTTACTGGGGCAAAAAGGCCTGGGGCGATTACTGGGGCTGGGACCCTAAAGAACTGTGGGGGCTGGTATCCTGGCTGGTCTATGTCGGGTATTTCCATTTTCGCTATATGTTCGGAAAAAAATATCCGCGGATTAACAGTATCTGGGCGATTGCGGGAATGGTTGTTATCATTGTAACCTTGCTCTGGGTAAACCTATCAAGACTTTTCCCCGGCTTGCATAGCTACGCAATTTGATGTCGGATATATCAATTTTAAGTTAATAAAATCAGTGAAGTTTATCTTATTACAAGATATATAAATCGAAAAAATGTTTCAGATCAAGGAGACCAAACGATGGTACAAAAAGGTAGAATTACATTACTGTTCGTTGCCCTGTTATTTGTCGTTGGATGTGAACAAGCAGCTAAAGATAGTGTGGTAACGATTGCAGAAAATAGTGTGGCGAAAACCGTCATCGTAATTGCCGAGGACGCCGCCGAGCCCGAACATCACGCCGCCGCCGAATTGGCCGACTTTCTGGAGCAGATAACCGGCGCAGAATTTGAAGTTGTCAGCCCCCCTGCCGTCGGCAGGCCTCGTCTGCTGGTTGGTACTAAAGCTGCTAAATTGGCCGAGCCTGATTTCACCGTTGAGGGACTTGGTACCGATGGCATAATCATCCGCAGTGTTGGAAACGACCTCATCTTAGCCGGCGGCTATCCACGCGGGACCTTGTATGCGGTTTATACCTTTCTCGAAGACGAACTTGGCTGCCGGTGGTGGTCCTCGACCGAAAGCACCATACCAAATAAGCCGACACTTAACGTGGCCAAGCTCGATGTCCGTTATGTGCCGGTTCTGGAATACCGCGAGCCGTACTGGTTTGACGCCTTTGATGGTGACTGGGCTGTGCGCAATAAATCTAATGGGAACCGTCCCCGGCTGGATGAAAAACGCGGCGGTAAACATACCTACGAAGGATTTGTGCACACGTTTAATCGGTTAATCCCTCCGGATAAATACTTCAAAGACCATCCCGAATGGTTCAGTGATATCAAAGGTAAGCGTACCTATGAGCGCGCTCAACTGTGCCTGACGAATGAAGAAATGCGCGAGGAGCTTGTTAAGAACCTCAAAGCCCGTCTTCGTGCAAATCCAGCCGCCACTATTGCTTCGGTCTCGCAGAACGATTGGCGCGGGAACTGCCAATGCAGCCGTTGCGCCGCTATCGAAAAAGAAGAAGGCAGCCCCGCCGGACTGATGCTGCGCTTTGTCAATGCGGTCGCGGCTGATATCGAAGAGGAATTTCCACAGGTGGCCATCAGCACGTTAGCTTATCAGTACACCCGAAAGCCGCCAAGAATTACAAAACCGAGACATAATGTAATTGTACGGCTATGCAGTATTGAGTGTTCGTTTTGTAAACCACTGGCCGACGAGCGGAACAAAGAATTCCGCGATGATATTGTCGGCTGGTCGAAGATATGCAACCGACTTTACATCTGGGACTACACTACGAATTTCAGGCATCACATAATGCCGCATCCGAACCTGCGCGTGCTGGGGCCGAATGTAAAGTTCTTCGCCGACCATAATGTCAAAGGTATCTTTGAGCAGGGTGCTTACACCACGAACGGCGCCGAGATGGCCGAGCTCCGGGCCTGGGTGCTGGCTAAGCTGTTGTGGGACCCAACGCGGGATGGGCAAGAACTAATTGACGAATTCATCGCCGGCTATTACTGCCTTGCCGGCCCTTATATCAAGGCTTATTTGAAAGTTACGCATGATGCGGTCGAAGCCAGCGAAGACTGGCTGGGCTGCTTCGAAAAGCAGACCGCTAAATTCCTTTCCTTCGAGACGCTCAGTGAAGGCTGGGCACATCTGAAGGCTGCCGAAGCGGCAGTTAAGGATGACACCGACCTGCTGTTTCGCGTTCAGGTTGCGCAGTTACCGACGATGTACACCTTTATGATGCGCTGGGACGAGATGCGAGAAAAGGCCGAAGCCAGCGGTGCCGCTTGGCCTATGCCGGAGTCTATCCAGGATACTTTTGAGCAGTTTATGAAAATCGCCAGGAAAAAGAACGTCACCCGCCTTAACGAATGGAATCCGGGTTTCGGAGCACTTGAAGAAGCGCTCGAGCGAGCCAAGAAGTAATCGCCCTGTTATAACATCATTCAATAAACAAGTTTAAGATTTGGCGCCGGTTATCCTGTGGGCAAAAGGAATAATACCTTAGGAAATCCTATTTTCTGCGCACATTTTGGGGGTGCAATTACACTATAATAATGGAAGCTGATATCAGTTAATTCTTGTGAATTGGTGGATTTGTTTTGAATCCGAATTCAGAAACACAATTAGTCCAAGCTGCCCAGAATGGCCATCTGGAAAGCTTCGGTGCTCTCTACGAACGTTATCACAGCTCGATGGTCGCACTGGCTTACTCGATGCTGGCCGACAGAGAACTGGCAGAGGACGCTGCACAGGAAGCATTTGCTATAGCCTGTCGTGACCTAAGGAGTTTGAAAAGTAAAGAAAGATTCGCAGCCTGGCTGGCCGGCATTTGCAGGAATGTTACAAGGCAGATGCTCAGGTCAAAAGGCAGACAAGTTGCTGTGAGTGTTCGAGGGCGTGCCGGAAATGTAAACATCGAAGAACACCGCAGGGATGCGATTCGTGAAGCTGTTTTACAATTACGGCCTGCCGAGCGAGAGCTAATAGTTTTACGATACTACGACAACTCACCTTACGAGCAGATAGCGCAGGTTTTGGACATCTCGCCACAGGCCGTGAACGGCAGGCTGGTCAGAGCAAAACGTAAGATTGCAAAGTATTTGAAACGAAACGGTTTTACGGGAGATGATTATGAAACGTCCTGAAAACGATAAATTGCTCGATGAGGCGTTGAGCGAAACAATCGGCTCGAAAAAATCACGGACGGATTTCGAAGAGTGGAAGCAAAAGCACCCGGAAGCCGTTGAGATGTTAACCTCGCGGGCAGGCCGACAACCATCGGCTGAGATACGCCCGCTCAGTATAAGGAGAATTATTATGAAAAGTCCAATTACAAAATTAGCAGCTGCGGTGGTGATCATCGTCGGTGTAGGTTTGGGTGGCTTGTTGTTCCACTCGAGCAGCCAAATCACGTGGGCGGACGTCTTAGAGCAGATGAGGAATGTCAAGACAGTAACATACCTCCTCATAGAACAATCAGCGGACCCATCATCAGACAAGCCTGACAGCTTCCGGACAGATGATAGAAGCAGAGTATTAAAAGACCAAGCTCAAGCGATGTGGCTATGGGAAGGTTTTATGAGATTTACAGCCGATCAGGTCAAGACAGTGGGCACAGAACAGCTCGATGGGGTGGAAACCATACTGTTTGCCGCGCCGATAAATGTAGTAGTGGGCTCAGGGACATCCTTTACAGGTAGGGCCCATGTATGGGTTGATTCTCAAAGCGCAATTCCGCTTCGTTTGATCATCGAATATACAGACGACAATGGCATACGCCATAGAGAGGTCTTGAAAGACATACAGTGGGAGATGACCGACGTGGAGTAAGGAACCCTTGGAAAATACTATCCGAGCAACTGTTCTATACTCGCATGATCAGACGGATAAGGTAGGACGAGTTTGGCGTACTTAAATAGGGAAAATGTTACCATGGATAAGTTAGCTGAACTTGAAAAGATGCAATTGGAAGAGTAGATAAAGCAATATGGAAAAAATGGCCGAGGCAGTTGGCTCGGCCTTTTTTGTGCGCTTTTCGAAGGGAAATATGGGCTTTAGGGTTAGTACCATCGAAAAACAAAAGAAAAAATTACCTTCGTTTATGTAAAAATATGCGGCTCAATCGTTATTATATATAGACGATTCGTCAGTTTGAAAGCAATTAGGCAGGCCTGAAATGCTGGAAGACAAGCTGCTTGTTTTGAAATGCAGGCGCGGTAGCAGGGACGCGATGTGCAGGGTCTATGAAAAGTACAAAGATTACCTGCTTACGTTGGCAAAAGGGCTTTTGGGTGAGCGGGCAGCGGCCGAGGATGTTGTGCACGACGTTTTTGTCTCCTTTGCGCGGTCGGCCGGGCAGCTTCAACTCACAGGAAGCCTGAGAGGCTACTTAGCAACATGCGTGAGTAATCGTGTACGAGACAAAATACGGGTAAAGACACGACAAGCCGAAGCTCTGGACTCAGTGAATCCAATCATCTGGGGTTCGGACAATCCGGAGCAACGCGTAATAGAAAGAGAGGAATTAATGCGACTGAGACAGGCTCTGAGCCAGATTCCTTATGAGCAGCGGGAAGCAGTAATGCTGCATCTTAAAAGCGGGATGAAATTCAGGGAAATAGCTAAGCTGCAAGGCGTCTCAGTCAGTACGATTCACGGCCGGTATCGTTACGGATTGGATAAACTAAAGTCACTGCTGAATAGTGAGGTTGAAAAATGAGACCAGCAGATAACATAGAAAGGTTGATTAAGAATCTATCAGATAGAACTAGTGCCCAGATGGATGAGCGAGTGCTTGGAGACGTGCTGCGTGCACTGGAAGAATCCGAAAAGACATCGGCTCTAACACAGCCAAAGATAAGGAGAACAATTATGAAAAGTCCAATTGTAAAATTAGCCGCCGCGGCGGTGATAATAGTAGCCGTCGTGCTGTCAATAAATGTTTTTGATAAATCAATCGGCACGGCATACGCGATTGAACAGACTATTGAGGCCAATCGTGGTCTACGGTTCATTCATCTAAAATGTGAGCCGGCAGGAACGGGCGTGGAAGAGATATGGGCCCAATTCGATGATAACAGGGAACTTCTGCGTTTGCGTATGAATTTTCCAAACACGATGGATGGACCCAAAGACGTGGTTTGGCAGGAAGGAAAAGCCGAAGTCTGGTTTAAGGCAAAGAAAGAAATAGCAGTACTCAGAGAGAAGAATATACTTGCTCAATTGAAAATGTCATATAAAAGCTTTGACCCAAAGTTAATCGGTGAGCAACTTTTTCACGTTCAAGCGGATGAAAAAAAGCAGATTGAAATACAGGAATCTCGATCTAAGAACGAATCGATTACTATAACCTGGACTCGGAACGGCTTTCGGACGGTATACAAGGTGGACCCTGAAACCAAGCTCTTGCAACAATTTGAAAAGTATGAGCTAAAGGATGGAGAATATAAGTTTTTGGGGCGTACTAAGTACCTTGATTACAATCAACCTGTTGATCCTGAAATTTTCGTTTTGAATCCTCCAGCAGAAGTGGTGCGTGTAGATCAGACAACTCAGGAAGTCGGCATGGCAAAGGGAGAATTAAGTGAAGAGGAGATTGCTGTGGAAGTGGCCCGTCAGTTCCTTGAGGCCCTGATTGACCAGGACTATGCCAAGGCAGGCAAACTCATCGCAAACGTACCAGCGGAATGGGTAAAACAGCAGCCTTTTGGAAAAACAAAGTATATCCGCATTATTTCCATTGGTAAGCCTGTACCATATACAAAGACTGGCAGCCTTCGCGTACCTTGCAAAGTAGAAATCGAAAAGGATGGCAAGATAACTGTCCAATCTATTGCGCCATGCATCCGACAAGTATATGGTCAACCGGAACGTAGGCAGATTATTGACGTGTTTTGAAAAAGGCTGTCTGATAATTATCTCAGCACTTGCATTATAAAAAGGCTGGGCTTTTCTGCTCGGCCTTTTTTGTGCGCGTATTTATACCACTCATAGAAACCGAGCCAACAGTGCTTTTTTAAGGTCAAAAATTGATTTTTTGTAGCATTTGGCAAAAAAATCTGTCACCAGCGTTTTCTGATTGTCGTAATTCAAAGAAGATTTTATTATAGTGGAATCAAAAGACGGATACGTGTTTCAGTAAGTTCCACAGGGAAATGTCAAATTAGACAATTGGAGATGTTTGAGATGGTTGCACTACATGAAGCTGAGCAATTAAGCAGAGATATGGGGAACGAATTATTAGGCAGGATGCCCTGGGGCACACATATTTGCCTGTTTTATGAGACCAAAGAGGATTTGATTGAGGTCCTGGTGCCATACTTCAAGGCAGGATTAAAGAACAATGAATTTTGTATGTGGATTACCTGCGAGACTTTCAATCAAAACCAAGCCGAAAACGCGATGAAAAAGGCTGTGCCTAATTTTGACTGGTACCTGGAAAAAGGACAAATTGAAATCCTTGCGCACCGCAACTGGTACCTTGACGAAGGCCGTTTCGATGCGCAACGAGTTTTAGACCGAGCAGTCGAGAAGCTAAATAGAGCCTTGACCAATGGCTATGCCGGGATAAGGGTGGCAGGCGATACGGCGTGGTTGCAAAAAGGGACTTGGCGAAATTTCGCTGATTATGAGCACATGGTAAATGAGAGTATCGGTAAGTATCAGATGCTTGCTATTTGTACGTACCGACTTGATAAATGCAAAGCACCTGAAATCATTGATGTCGTGAACAACCATCAACTGGGTCTTATACGACAGGATGGGCAGTGGACACTTACTAAAAATGCCGAACACAAACGGGCTGAGGAGAAGTTTCTTGAATACCAGGCGCAGCTCAAGTCTTTGGTATCGGAACTTTCGCTGACTGATGGGCACGAAAGGCACCGCATTGCCTCAGAGCTGAATGACCGCATCAGCCAGTCTCTGGCGGCCTCGAAGCTCAAATTAGAGATGCTTCGCCAATCCGTGACCGGAAAAGAGCTTCGCAAGGCCTTGAACGAAATCTGTGGCTCGTTAGGTGGGATGATTACGGACACAACATCACTGGCATCTGACTTGAGTTATCCTGTACTATACGAGCTTGGTTTTGAGATAGCAGTGGCTGGGTTGCTTTCCGAGGAAATCGAGAAAAAGCACGGAATAAAAACTGAGTTTATAGATGATGGGCAGATTAAGCCCTTAGACGATGATGTTCGGTTACTTATGTTTCACAATGTGCAGGAGCTGTTGAACAACATCGCTAAGCATTCACAGGCAACTAAGGTAATAGCGTCTATCGATCGAGCAGGCACCGGGATACGCGTCACTATCGAAGATGACGGAGTAGGTTTCGACCCTGCTGAAGCGATGTCACAAGCGGTGGCGCGGTCAAAGTTTGGACTTTTTGGTATTCGTACGAAATTAGCACATTTGGGGGGACACCTTGAGATTGAATCGGCGCCAGGCTGTGGATGCAAGGTTACTATCATAGCCCCGCTGAAGCGATAAAAGACCGGATAAATAATAAGGTTCCCATAACATAATTCAATTGTCTGTCTAAAAAAGAGCAGAAAAATGCAACGACACAAATTGGCTTTATTGGCTGCGGTTTGTTTTATTGCTGCCGCCCCTGCCGATTTGCTTAGCAAGAGCGAAGCAGCAGGTGTCGTTTCCGGTGAGCTGAAAAAGTGGCACAAAGTTTCGCTGACATTCACAGGGCCTCAGACAGGCGAAAATGCCGAGCCAAATCCCTTTCTCGATTATCGCCTGAACGTTACGTTCTCTAAAGGAGAAAAACGATATATTGTCCCCGGATACTACGCCGCTGACGGCGATGCCGCCCAAACCGGTGCGACGGCGGGCAATAAATGGCGAGTGCATTTTGTGCCTGATGAAACAGGAAAATGGTCTTATACCGCATCTTTCCGTACCGGGGCAAATATTGCTACCAGTAATGAGCCTGGCTCAGCTATAGCCTTCGACGGTGTCAAAGGAACATTTTCCGTTGCTGCGACAGACAAAAAAGGCCGAGACCACCGAGCCAAAGGGCTGCTTAAGTACGTAGGCATTCGATATCTGCAATTTGCCGAGACAGGAGAATATTTTCTAAAAGGCGGGGCCGACAGCCCTGAAAACTTCCTTGGCTACGCCGATTTCGATAATACATACGACTCCGGCGAACTAAAACGCGAAGGCGAAGCCGCAGGTGGAAAATTTCTACATCGCTACGGCCCGCACGTAAAGGACTGGCGCTCCGGCGACCCAACCTGGAAGGACGGAAAAGGCAAGGGCATCATCGGTGCCTTAAATTACCTGGCCTCCAAAGGTATGAACAGCGTTTATTTTATACCATATAACATTGACGGCGGCGACGGCAAAGATGTATGGCCCTGGACGGAACCCGGTGAAAAATTCCGGTTCGACTGCAGCAAGCTCGACCAGTGGGAGATTGTATTTTCGCGTATGGACAAATTGGGCCTGATGCTCCATATCATTACCCAGGAGCAGGAAAACGACCAGGGTCTTGACGGCGGTGAGCTCGGCCCACAGCGTAAGCTCTATTACCGCGAGCTTATTGCCCGCTTCGGGCATCACCTTGCCTTAGTCTGGAACCTCGGCGAGGAAAACACCAATACCTTCGCCCAGCGCAAGGCATTTTGCCGATACATAAAAGACCTCGACCCTTACGACCACCCAATCGTCTGCCATACTTTTCCGGGCAGGCATGATGAGATCTATAATCCTCTATTGGGATACGAATATTTTGACGGGCCTTCTCTGCAGACCAACGACACCCACAACCAGACACTCACTCGGCTCGACCGTTCCGCTTCCGCGGGCCGAGAGTGGTTTGTTTGTCTGGATGAGATTGGCCCGGCCCACACAGGTGTAAAGCCGGACAAGGACGATTACCAGCACGATGAGGTGCGCAAGAAACATTTATGGGGTAATCTGATGGCCGGGGGCGCCGGCGTCGAATGGTATTTCGGCTATAAATTCGCCCACAACGACCTCAATTGCGAGGATTGGCGCAGCAGAGAGCATATGTGGGACATGACCCGATACGCTTTGGATTTTTTCCGCAGGAACCTGCCCTTTAGCCAAATGACCCACCACGACGAGCTAACTTCCGCCAAGGATGATTATTGCTTTGCCGAAACGGATCGAATATACACAATATATCTGCCGAACGGGGGTACAACGAATCTCGATTTGGGCAATAACTCTGCAACCTTCAGCGTACAGTGGTACAATCCGCGTACCGGCGGCAAGCTGCAAAAAGGCACCATAGCCGAGATAACCGGCCCCGGCTCAGCCGCCATCGGCCATCCACCCGATGAGACAGACAAAGACTGGGTGGCGCTTATAAAACTGAAATAAGCCTAACGCGCCAGAGTCGCGATTTCCTCTGCGCTTAGAGCTTATCCGAATAACCGGGTCGTTATGAGGCCGAGCGGAAAGTTCGAGACCAAGGCGGCAGGCCAAAAAGGCTCGCCAGGCGTGGTTTGCTCCACGTTGAGAACATTTTTTCACCGACAACGCA
>Ga0315539_1001606_pt1 | contig 16650 bp, 7 predicted proteins | sample SalMarSW160150MG_FD_203097 | JGI IMG/M metagenome (GOLD analysis project Ga0315539, IMG submission 203097) | Salt marsh sediment microbial communities from the Plum Island Ecosystem LTER, Massachusetts, United States - Salt Marsh Sediment SW1601-150 ... | reverse complement strand
AATTATTAACGTTAGATACATTGTCCGATTCATTATCGGTTTTATTGAATACAATTATACCATGAACCTAATTTATTCTTTTTCTACCGAGTACCGAGCAACGAGAACCAAGGATCCTTTGCCCTTCCTCCTTCATCCATTATCCTTACTCCTTCCCTCCCCATCACACGGTCACAAAGTCCCCTCGTCACATCATCACTCCGTCACTTCGTCACACAGTCTTTTATCTTTTATCTTTCATCGTTCGTTGTTAGCTGTTAATTATTTAATTTAACGCTATCATTTATCAATAACTTTAATTCACATGAAAACAACACTCAATTCAATAATTATTATTCTTTTTCTCTCCGGAGTTTCATTCGGGCAGATCAGTGAGTCAAAGCTAAAAACTATTGACAGTCTTTTTATTGAATGGAACCAGCCCAATCATCCCGGCGGAGCAATTGGAATTGCCATAAATGGCAAACCGGTCTTTTCCAAAGCATACGGACTGGCAAGCCTGGAATACCTGGTACCTAATACTACCGGAACCAGGTTTAATATTGCCTCCGTTTCAAAACAGTTTACAGCCATGGCTATAGTAAAATTGCACTTTGAAGGTAAATTGTCAATTGATGATGATATAAGAGAATACCTTCCTGAAATACCTGATTTCGGTCATAAAATAACATTCAGGCATATGCTCCATCATACCAGCGGTTTACGAAGCCTTCATACCTTGCTGGCCCTGGCTGGATGGAGAGGCGACGACATGAAGAATAATGATGACCTGTTAAGGTTTATGACAAAGCAAAGAGATCTTAATTTCGAGCCCGGCTCAGAATATATGTATTGCAATACCGGTTATATACTGATGGCAATCATCATAGAAAAGATTACAGGTGACAGCTTTGCAGACTGGATGACCAAAGAAATATTCAACCCACTCGGGCTGTATAATACATATGTTGAAGATAAATACAACAGGGTTGCACATAATTATGCCACTTCATATAATGGGACATTAAAAATCGGGTTCCTCAGAGAAATAGAATACTGGGCGTATACAGGATCAGGTAATATCCATTCCACCACACATGATCTCTTAAAATGGATGAGGTATTATTACCACCCTCCATCAGGATGGGTAGAAGCATTCACTATGATGTTAACACTTGATCCATTTAATAATGGTAAACCAAATGATTATGCATTTGGTGTAAGAGTAAATGACTACAAGGATGAAAAAAGGATTTCTCATAGCGGAAGCATAGGTGGATTCAGATCATTTGCATGCACTTTCTCTGAGCGTGAGACGGATATTGTTTTACTTACAAACTTCTCTTCATCCGATGCGTCGGGGAAAATAAATAATATTGCCGATATACTTTTCGATAAAGTAAAAGAAAAAGAGCCTGAGATAAACTACAAGGCAAAACCGGTAAATGATAAACTTATTGAAAAGTATATTGGTGCATATAAAATAGAAAATCTGCCTGACAGACTCTTTGAGATCTTTAAGAATAAAGATACCTTGAATTGTAAATTTACAGGGGGCCGTAATACTGAACTATTTGCAGCTAATGACAGCATATTATTTAATAATAGTTCCGGCACGGAAATAAAATTGATTGATTCGATTCCGGAGAAAATAGTATTATCAGTTAATGGCAGAATTCAAACCGGCATACAAACAGAAAAGCATATACCCGGAGAAAAGGAACTCAGGGAGATCGAGGGCAGATACTGGTCGCCCGAATTGGAAACTCAATATACTTTCAGACTGCAGGAGGGGAAATTATTGGGATATCATACCCGTCATGGCGATTTTTCTATCGAATGTATTGATAAGGATGTTTATGTTTCCAACAGTGGCTTTATTAATAAGATCACTATTTTAAGGGACAAGAGAGATAAGGTAAGCGGCATGAAAGTTACAAATTCGCGAGTCAGAGATCTTCTGTTGGAAAAGCAGTGAGAGGTGAACCTCCTTACACTCGGAACTCTGTACTTTTCTCATCACTCATAACTCATTTCTCATCTCTCATTTACCGAGAACCAAGTACCCAGCACCGAGCACCTCTCATCAACTCACCATTCACACCTTGTCCTCCTTCTCCGCCAGCTGGCGGAGAAGGAGGATCGTCTCTAAGTCTCCCCCTCTCATCGTCTCTCCCTCTCCCAGTCTTCAAATACCTCAGCCTTAGCCTTAACCTTAGCCTTTCGTTTTCCCGTACTCCGATGGCAGTACCTTAAACAACTCTTTAAAGCATTTGGCGAAATAGGAAAGGTTATTGAACCCCACCTCATAGCAGACTTCTGCCACGTTACCGAATTCCTTTTCGATCAGTTTGGCTGCCCGTTTAAGGCGGAGGTTGCGGATGAACTCACTGGGTGTATGGTTGGTCAGTGCTTTCAATTTCCGGAACAGTTGCATGCGACTCATCGACATCTCATCCTGGAACTGGCCGACATCAAAATCGCTATCCCCCATGTGTTCCTCGACGCAGGCCATGACTTTTTGCAGGAATCGTTCATCGGTAGAGGTTACTGCGATATCTTTCGGTTCGATGGTGATCTCCCGGCTGAACCGTTCCCGGAGCTTGTTTCGCTGCTCGATCAGTTTTGATACCCTGAGCCGGAGTTCTTTAATATGAAACGGTTTGGTCACGTAAGCATCTGCACCTGTTTCCAGACCCTCCAGCCTTTCTTCTATGCTGGCTTTAGCCGTAAGCATGATCACGGGGATATGGCTGGTCCGCTCATCGGTTTTCAGTCGTTTACAGAGCTCGATACCGTCCATTTCAGGCATCATCAGGTCGGTAATGATCAGGTCGGGTACGTTCTCGATGGCTATCTCCAGTCCTGTTTTTCCGTTGGCCGCCTCCAGGACCCGGAAGTTATCCTCCAGGTGTTCCCGGATATGGGTCCGGATCTCTTCGTGGTCTTCAACCGTGAGAACGATCGGGTGTCCCAGTGCACTCTCCTCATCGCTATATACCTCTTCTATGCATTTCTCCTCCTCAACCATTGTACCGGTTTCCCTCGATTTTCGCTCACCCATTGTTGCATCAGACTCCCTGATCACATATTCCGACTCTTTCAGGTGCTCTTTGCCAACGGGCAGCTCAACGCTAAATTTCGTTCCCTTCCCCACCTGGCTTTCCACCGATATTTTTCCGTGCATTACTTCCACCAGCTCTTTGGTCAGGGCAAGGCCTATACCGGTACCCATGCTTTCAAACTCTTTGGCTTCTTCCACCTGGTGGAAACGGTCGAAGATTTTTACCAGCTGGTCATCCGGGATTCCCTTTCCCGAATCCTCAACAGTGATCAAAAGCCGGTCAGGTCGTGAGGAGCCTTTATCCGTTTGATCCAGGCTGACTTCCACTTTCACGGCTCCCCCTTCGGGTGTAAATTTAAACGCGTTGGATATCAGGTTATTCAGGATCTTTTCCAGTTTATCCGGATCGAACCAGGTAACCAGCTTTTCCCCGGGAAGCTGGTGCGAGAAATGAATTTTTTTCTTCTCTGCCAGGGAGGCAAAGGAGAGGATGATCACCCGGATTGCCTTAACGATCTCCTCATCCTCCAGTTCCAGTTTCATGCTGCCGGCATCCACCTTGGAGAGGTCGAGCATCTGGTTCACCAGGTCGAGCAGGCGGTTGGCGTTCCGCTGCATCATCTGAACGGTTTTTTTGCTCGGTTTCTTTTCCTTTTCCAGTTCCATCATCTCCTCCAGCGGTCCCAGGATCAGGGTAAGCGGCGTCCGGAATTCATGGGAGATGTTGGAAAACAGCCTCGACTTCAGCTCATCCATCTCCGCTAAAAGGCGATTGGCTTTTTGTTTGTTGCGATAGGAACGGTAAATATAAATTACAAGCAACAATGCAAGAGCGAAGAACAAAATCATGATATTCCGAAGCAACCGCTGTTTTGCCACCTGATTTTCACTCTCCTGAAGGAAGATCTGATATTCATACCTCGTTTCTTCAATCCCAAGTTGCCTGCTGAGTTCATTAAAGTTCAAACTATCGGAATAATTCTTATATAGTTTTGAATAATACAGTGCACTGTCAAGATAGCCTGTGGATTCATAATAATCACGCAATAATAAGGATGCATCTCTCAGTGTTTTAAGTGACTTCAGACTGTTTCCCAGAACAAATGCATCGAATAAATATTTAAATGCCTGCTGTTCATATCCATAATTCAATAACAATCTACCCAGATAAATACAGCTCCTTGAATACCAATCATCATTGGAAGCAGCGATACCCAATTGAATGGCGCCTTCATAATAATGCCTTGCAGAATCAAACATCTCCCTGTTTTCATAATACTCACCAATATTCTGTGTAATGAAATGAAGGTCCCCGGTATCTCCATAGTATTCAAATATTGGTTTGGCTTTAAAATACCACTCCAGCGCCTCTTCATTCATCTTCTTGCGCAAATACGCATTGCCAATATTCATACTGAGTGTTGCTATTTGTATTGAATCATTTATTTCTTTATAGTACTCAATACTCTCATAGAAGTACTCAAGAGCCTGGTCAGGCTGGTCCATATCGTTATAGACAACTCCCAGGTTATTTTGTGTTGAAGCGATACCTTTCTTATCACCGGTAGTTTTCTTCACGTTAAGACTGGCAAAATAATGATCGACCGAAATGGTATTCAATCCTATTTCACGGTAAAAAATTCCAAGATCATTATTCAGATCAGCGATTCCTTTTGTGAATCCTATCTTTTCGGCAAGGTTAAGGCCTGTTTTCGCGTAATGTATTGCCGAATCAAGATCTAGGTGGTAATACGACCGACCAATCTCCTTATATATCAGCACCCTGGATTTATCATCCTCAACTTTATCAAGGCTGTCAAGCAGGTTTGTAATGTGATTTTGTGAAAAAGTAATGCCAGAAATGCCCAGGAACAAAACCATTATGGGAAAGAGAGTCCCAGCTCGCAAGCCAATGGAGATGTTTCTTATTGTTTTCAATGAAAAGTTTTAAACTTGAATTCAGCTATGTTTAGGCAATCATCCATATATTCCAGGATGGATTCAGGTTTTAATACTGACCTTAAAGTTATGATAGAGGTGGTAAGTTGAATTTTTCGCTTTTCAATAACCAGCATACGAGTTTCTTGAAACCATCCAGGCTGTCCAGTTTATTAATCTTATTACCATAACTATCAAACAAAGGTTTAGATATATCATCAACAGTAAATGGGATACCATCCTCCGGATTAAATGAGTCTATTGCATCAAAGATTACTTTATCCTCCGGGTCAAAGATCACTTTATCTTCCGGATCAAAGATCACTTTATCTTCCGGATCAAAACCTTTTTGTTTAGTAAAGTTGTCGTCAAATGCGATAGAACATTTGCATAACGCTTTGCAAAAATTAACAACATCATCATTACAATCAAGATTTAATTCAATAACGGTTGTATCTTCTGGTGGAATGGTAACTCCGCTTTTGAGCAGCCAGCATATGAGTTTAATGAAACCCTGGCGGCTTTCTAATTTTTTTATCCTTTCTCCTGATTCAAAATACAGGTTTCCAGATATCTGTGTTAAGGGTATACCATGATCTTGCTCCAATGGATCAATATTCAACGTTTCGTAACACGAACAGAGTTCATTACAAAATATCACTAGTTTTGGATCATTACAGTCTGTTGTAGTCATATTTTTAATTTTATTGTATTCAGAAAAATTTACTAAAAAAGCTTTTATATCAGGAGAGTAGGATCTCCAAGCAGATGATATATTTCATTCTCATACATATTCAATCCAGTTTCTTCAATTGAAGTGAATAATAGCATTTTTGCCAGATTTAATACATTGCCGATTCTGACTTTGCTTACATTCTCCATATCGTCAGTTCTTGTAGATATGATTCCTCCATAGATTCCATCAAAGATTGCTTTGATTAACCAGTCATTATGAAAAGTGGGTGATTCATCAACAGCTGCAATTACAGCCGGACAGTTAAGATTTAGTTTTGTGCCATCAGGAAGATCTACTCCAATTACCAGTGCTTCAGAAAAACAATCATTATAAGGCTTAGGGAGTTTCAGGGATTTTTCACCCATGAAATGGCCTGATAAACAGTTCATGCTAAATACAATGGATGGTTTTGTTGCAGGACTGCTTGGATTGACATCCGGTGTTATTTCCCATGTATCCGGAATCTTGAAATTTGGCCTGGACCATCCATCCATATATCCATGATCACGGTGAACAATGATCCTTTCTCCGGATCGAAATGCTTCCAGAATTGCAGCTTTGGAATCTGAACTATTTAAAAATGGAACAGCGTTGTCAACTTCTGATCCATCCCGATAATACAACTGAATACTGGCATGATCTTTATTTTGATTTTGATAAATGGTATTCACCCGGATTGATTGATGAAGTCTTTCACGAATCCGTTCCATGGTCTGTAAATAATCTGTCGATGCCTCACCATCAAATTCTCTTGATCCAGGTCCAATATCCTGGAAGTAACTGACCAGCGTCACGTTCTTCTGAATATTATAATCATGCGTATCGTAATCCTTTATGTTTGCAACCACCATGTTGGCTTCATGCAACGTTTTAATAGGAATCCGGCCTACTGTTATATCAGAAACAACAATATCTTCCAGCGTATTCCGGTTTGTAAGTGTCCCATTGTAATAGTCGCTGCTAATTTTCTTTTCTAATCTACGATTTGATTCTTCAGGTCTTGGATGAAATCTTGAGTAGAAATAATCATTCTGAGAATGTTTGACTTCCAATATACGGTTCATGGAAAAAGAAGGTATTTCATTCTCATCACCAAACAGTATAACATGCCTCATTCTGGGCCAGGGGATTAATTCGGTATCTGTATCAACAGTTCTTCTATAACGGATTAGATTAATAGTATTTTCTAGTTGAGAATATGGAATGCTTTCAGCAAAAGGAAAACCATGTTTCTTTTTATGCTCTTTTAAATCATCAATTGGATCTGTTTCTTGTGGATCAATCGGCTTACTGCCCAAAAAGTAATTCTTGGGATGGATAATAAGCAAATCCGGACCAAATTGTTTATAATCAGAAACCTCATTACCAACAAATCCATCAAGTATTTGACCGACTTTTTTTCGACAATGCCAGGGATCGATGATCCGCTCGTGTCTGGGTAACGGATCTAATTCAGTTGGCAAATAAGGAGTCTCAAGTCTGTACTCATTATGAATCCTTGACTTTTTAGATAACTTAAACCTGATTGGAACCTTTGAGTATCCAAAAACCATTGGTCCAACTTCTCCTGTATCAGGATTCTGATATTTAGGGTTGAATAATAATGGCCTGATTTTTACAATAACTATTCTCGAGTATCCAAAATCAAAGGAACCACCTTCCTCAACAACAAATTCCGGAGATCTTTTATCCATTCCATATACAGTTTCATCATACTCTACCGTTTTGCTGTAACTCTTGCTTGATCCAACATTGTCAAACAGTTCTGCCTGCGAAGGATACACCATCAGGTCAGGAAATTGATGGAAAAGTAATGGTTCGCCATCGGGGTTAGTATTCAATTCAAATCCGGGTGGGATATCTTCCAATTCGTAATCCAGAAACTTTGGGATGTGAAAAAGTAATGCAAGATAGGGTAATTCCGGTTTTCCACTCTGATTCACCCAACCCATATTTTCAATGGATAAATAATGAAATTGCTGCTGTCGATTCACTGGATCGATGGGATTCTTAACCGTTAAAAACTTCTCAAATGAGAAAAAGCCCCGAAAATGTACTATTGTTGTAACTTGATAATCTGAATAGGAGCTATTAATAATCGGGATGGTTGGCTGATCCTCACTATCAGTCCATTTAGGGTCTAACGGATGAAATATTTTGTCTTTTTTAATTGGGTCCTGAAGGAAAGATGGTTCAAACAGATTACTGTGGGGAAATGAAATAAATGGGGCTACATTTAGCAGAGAAGCACCGGCAGCACAACTGCCAATAAACTTCCTCCTGGTAAACGTTGTTTTTCGTTTTGTTTTGGGGTGAGGTGTTGGTTTTTTCATGGTATGTGGTATTTATCGGTTTAATGGTAAGGATTGACAAAAAGACAAAATATTCCTATCCGGTTTCCTTCAGATACCGGTATTTTACGAAATGAATCGCTTTCCGAAAGTACAAATTTTCAGGTTTAATATTTTGTAATTTACAACCTAAAATTCTGAAAGTCAATTTTTCCCTGAGTTTTTTAACCTTTTATTCTACCTTCCGCCTATATTCACCGGTTCAGGATGACCGGTTTTTAGTTGCCGACCGGTTTACAAAGGAACCAGACGCCCGATGAAAAGCGCCTGGCTCCCGTTCCCCTATGAAAAGAATTGACCAAGTCTGCTGCCCTGACAAAGACATTGGCATTCTGAAGTAAAGGTACGATGTGGGGAGGGGGAAAAGCTAACACAAATGTCCCGGAGTTTGACAGGTATGTTTCAATTGGTGCGTATGGAAGAGTTTGGCAGGTTATTTTGGGTTTGGAGTCAATGGGAAAGGATGGCAAGTTATTTAATAGTAATTCATTTCGCTGCGCTCAATGTAACTCGCTCTCCCGCCTATGGCGGGATCGCTGTAATTTACTCGCTGCGCGAGTGTAACTTGCAAATCTGCTTGCCATTTCTTCTTATTCTCCCTGAAAATCGAAGAAGCAGATTTGCGTAATTTATTGTTATTGAGGAAGAACGAGGTGTCATTTCGTCCATAGCTCCAAAGGTCCGAAGTACTCCTTTGGAGAATCCCTCTGGGAGACCCCTATGGGGACCAAAACTACAAAGTGATGAGTAGTTTTGGAGAAATCTTCAAACGATTGTCATGCAATGGTTATTTGATCCCTCAACCATTAATACCTGCCTACGTCGGCTAGTGGAGAATGTGGATCTCATAGTCTCATAGTCACTTAGTCTCCCCATCTCATAACTCATCTCTCACCTCTCAAATGCTCCTCCTCGGATTGGCGTCTGGTGATTTGCGGTCCAGGGAATGATTTCCCAAAGAATTGCCAAGCAGTTGGACCGCTTTTACTTTTATGTAACAACCCCGGGTTACGGTCACTTACGTTCCCTTACCCGGGGCTATTAGTATTTAATCCCTCCGGGATTTTTTATGTCCGATGGAATGTATTGTTGAAACAACTTGTCCCATAGCCCCGTAAGGGATCGGGAGGATGCCTATGGCAAAACAATCAACCTCTTTCTGGTGACTGCGGACTGGTGACTGGAGACTGGTGACTGCGGACTGGAGCCTGGAGACCGGAGATTTTCCCATACCCAGTATCTATTCAACTTGTCCATTCATCCCCCTGCCTTCGGCACAACTTATTAACTTATCAACGTATCACATAGTGATGCCTATGGCATAACTTATTAACTTCTTTTACCGAGCACCCAGCACCTTCACTCATCACTCATCACTCATAACTCACCACTCATTACTTTTCTTCTCTTAGTCACTCCGTCTCTCAGTCTCTTAGTCTCTCCGTCATTACTTAATCTTCTTACAGCTACTCAGCATCTCAGCCTGGATGCGTTTGTCGGATTCGATGATCTCATAAAATTGATCGATATACCGGAGGATATTGGTTCTGGTTTTCTCTTCGATGTATTCAAACTCCAGGATGGTCTGATAAACGGCATCTTTTATTTCATAGAACGGCTGCAGCGCCTGCTTAAACTCATCCAGAGTTCCGCAGATACCGCGGAAGTATCGCTCCCTGACTCCATGGATCGGGAATAGCGGATCGGGCACTGCATAGGCAGCATTTACAAATCCGGACATATCAAAATCATACGGCACCGGGATCGGCGCTATTCTTTGAAAATCATTCGACCGGAGCAGTTTCAGGTTATGCAACCCTGGAACGGACCAGTCGGTATTGCCGATCATGAACTGGAAAATGGCAACACGCCTCATGGCAACCGGATCAAGGTGTTCCTGGTTAACGGTTAATACCTCGATTTCAAATGCATCATTCCGTTCCGCAACAACATCGATATCCTCGATCACAAACCCGTACCCGTCATACTCCTTCTTGTTCTTTCTTCCATTATCGATGTATCGGATATTCATCAACCGGACACGAAAACTCTCTTCGGTTAACAGGTTGTAAAGTTTATAGATCAGGTACTCTTTCAGAACATACTCCTGGTAGGTTTTGCTTAATTCACAGTGCGTTACCAGTTTGATGCTCTTGTGCTTCTTAAAACCACCCGATTTCTTCACTGAATCCTCCAGGTTCAACCGGATGGGTGGCAGGTAACAGATTTGTTTTCGGGAGATACCCCGGGCACGAATACGGATCTTTTTTTCAAGGATGATGCTGTCATCCCGGTAACAGGTCATCAGAGCATCCTGATCCAGTTCCTGAATTTTCTCCCTGTTGAGTTTTCGTAAATCAAAAGCTAACGAACACTCCAGGGGTGATTCCGCCTCAAACAGTTCAATTTTTGAGGATTGGGCAACGGAGGATAAATACCACGATAGTAGAACAATCGTTAGTATTGTTCGTAAGGTCATAGTTAATTCGTTTAAATTCTCTCAAACTGCAGATACTAAAATACGAATAATTTGGGAATGTGCGGATTCGGGGTATGCGATTGTCATATGGTGAGTGAGGATATGGATAGCAGGTGATTGTGGGTTTGGAGGAAGATGAAAAGGGAGTAGTTTATTGAATAGTAATTCACTACGCCCCCTGACAGTGGCTCTGTTGTAATTCATTCACCCGCAAATGCGGTCTCATGTAATTCAATTGTCTTTGAGGATAAGCGAGGTGTCATTTCGTGCAAAACTACGAAGTGATGAGTAGTTTTGGAGAAATCTTCAAACGATTGTTCGATATGGTTTCTTGTTTCTGGTTCGGCGCCTGTGGTATTCCGGTCCATGAAAGGATTTCCCAACGAATATCAGTATAGTTGGACCGTTTGATTGGGTGGATTGAAATCCTGTAAACAGCCACTAGAAGTGGCTGCCTATTACCTATAAGTCCCGCTGGGACTTTTTAATGTATAAATCCAAAATCCCAAATTTTGTCCGTCGAATCCGCCACTTGAGGAGAGGGTGGATTCGAAATCCGCAATCTAACATCAAACGGACTGGTGACTGCAGACTGAAGACTGGTGACTGGAGACTTGAGACTTTCCCTCACCCAGCAACCCCGCCCGCCCGTCCCTGCCCGACTACATCGTTCAGGCGGGCGACCGGATCATCCGGGCGGGAACGACTGTGTCCTTCAATCGGGCAGGCAGCACCTATTTTCACTGCATACTACATACTGCTTCCTCTTTTCCTTCATCCTTAATCAATCATCCTTAATCCTTCCCTCACTCATCCTTCATCATTCATCCACAGTGAAATATGCTCCTGCGTCGCATTTCACCCCGATGAAATAAACAGAATTTCATGGGGTAAACGTGGCAAGCATTCATCATTCATCATTCATCATTCATCATTCATCATTCATCATTCATCATTCATCACTCATCACTCCATCACCTTTGTCCGCCATAGCTTGAGCGTTGAGCGAAAAACGACGGCGGATCGTCTCTCCGTCACTCAGTCACTCTGTCATTTCTTCTCCCTATCTTCCAATCTGTCTTTCTCCTCCTCCTTTCGGTCTTTGATCATGTCTTCTACTTTATCGATTTCCGGTGATTGATCAAGAGCTGTCCAATCGAAATCTTCATCGAATGGATCGAGTGCTTTTTGGGGATCGAAGATTCTTTGATCGACCATAATGGCGTTATAGGGGGTATAGTCGGGTTCATCGGTAAAAAGATCCCCCAGGTCATTGGCACCGGCATCATATTGGTTGAGGTAGGGCAATCCCAGGATATGCCAGAATGTTTTAAAGACGCTTCCAAAGCTGTAATGATGATGCCCGACATAATTCCGTTTAGCATAGGGAGAGATGACCATCAGAATGCTTCTGTGGGCATCCACGTGATCGACTCCGTTCTGGGCATCATCTTCTGTAATTACGATTGCCATGTTTTTCCAGTAGGGAGTGTGTGTGAGAAATTCGATGATCCGGCCAACGGCAAGATCATTATCAGCCATATAACTCTCACGGAAGGGATATCCTGCATCGGGCCGGTCCCCTGCACCATGGTCATTCGGGATGATAACCGTAATCAGCGATGGCATTGTTTTATCTTCACCCATCCACTTCCCATTGAATTCACGGATGAACATATCCACCCTGAACTGATCGGGTATTGCCGTGTTATAGGTAGGGTATGATTTTGATGTCTTATCAAAAATCGGAGCGGGTACGGGGAAGTTATACAAATGTCGGATCCCTGTGTATTTATAGGAGGGGTGATAGGATGAAGGATCAAACATAATCCCAAATCCGAAGTTGAAAAAATCAATACCATGTCGCTCTAGGTGATCCCACATGGAACCGGCTTCATTGTAGTCTTCCGGGTAAATTGCACCTGCTGCACCCGTAAATCCTAATATCCCCGGGGCTTTTGAATCAGGCCGGAATGTCCGGTTCCCACCATAGCTGGCAGGCGCTCCCGTTTCCACCCATTCATTGGGATAGGTATTAACAAGCCACCTGTGGCCATCTGCCGAAACATCGGAATCGACATAGAAATTATCACACATTGCAAACTGAGATGCCAGGGCAAGGTGATTGATCATAACATCGGCATCAACAATCGTATCTGTTTTTGCACGGTTCATAAAGGTTGCATTCATGCCGTATCTTGCCAGTTCCGGATCCCCTTTCCCACTCTTTACCTGACCAAACACCTCATCATAGGTTCTGTTCTCTTTTGATATGAAGACGATGTGTTTGATGGGGGATTCTTTCTGGCCTGAATAGAGGGGTATGGGATTGTCTGCACGCCAGGCAAATTTTTTGTCTTCGGGATAATGAAACATAAAATTGTTATCGATCACCTTTCTTGTCAATCGTTTGAGCTGGTTATCTGATGGGGTGGGAATAACCGAGACTGTTCCATTCATCAGGTGCCCGATGTAACTTCCTTCGTCCCCCATGGTGAATGTATAACCACCGTTAGGGCCGCTTCCATATCCCTTTGCATTGCTTACGATCAGGTATTTTCCATCAGGAGTGACTTCCATTTTGGCAGGGAACCAGCCGACCGGTATATGCCCCAGGAGGTTGAAGCTACCAATATCAACAACAGCTATCGCATTGATGCCTGATTCACAGACGTACAGGCGCTTCTGGTCAGGAGAAATGGCCAGTCCAAAAGGTATTTTTCCGCGGAAATGATCTATCCGCGGATCGAGATCGAGGTGGATGGTATGGACCACGGTATCCGTTTTAATATCGATCACTGAAACATTATCATTATTACCGTTACTCACAAACACATACCGGTCTGTGGCGGCCAGGGAATTGGGGCTTGATCCTCCGACTGCCGGTATCCCTTCAATCAATTCTCCAACCAGTGATCCGGTTTTTGTTTTCCCAACAACCCGTGGTCGATCCGGATCTGAAAGATCAACGGTCCAGACAGAAAAGGATTCCGGAACATTCGGATCTCCCAGTCCCGGTATTTCAAGAGAATCCGTTCTGATACCGTGTGTTGCTTCTTCGGAAAGGTATGCAAAAGGTGGAAATTTCAACGCCGTCTCTTTCAGGTTTTCCGGATCGATACCCTTAATGGCACTGTATTCAAACATGCCGACATTTGCAACATATGCTTTTGTTTCATCAGGAGAAAGGACAATGCCAAAAGGATATCTCCCGACGGGAACAGAATGGAGCAGCCTGCCCGTTTCAGTATCTGCAATGATCATCCGGAAATTGATCTGGTCAACACCATAAATTCTTCGTCCGTCGCTGCTAAGCACCAGGTCTCCAATGTATCCGTGTGTAAAATCTGTGCTGTCATCCAAATAACTGCAATCAATGGAACCTTTTTCATCCCCCGTCTGAAGATCGAAAAGGTATATTCGGTTTTCCTGACCTCCGGCAACGTAAATGATGTTATTATCGGGAGAGATAGCAAGGCCCATAAAAACGGAAGCCAGTACACCGGCATCTGTCTCAGCTCCCGGGGGAATTTGCTGTATCTCCGGACTATCCGATAAAATGTTCCGCAGTATGGTGATGGATAGTGGCCTGACCCCGGAATTTGCTGTAACAGCAATGGTTCCGTCCGGGCTGAGGGTAAGTCCGAACGGATGAGGGGCAACCACATGATTTATGCCGCCCGGGGTAATAATCCTTCCGTTGGGAATGATGGTTTCACCTCCACGGTTGATCTGTGTGTATCGCTTGCCTGAAGGGGAACCGGCAATCCATTCTCCTTCTGTAACGGGTTTGCTGCAAGAAAAGGTAAGGATGCAAACCAGCACTACTGAAATGTACTTTATTGTTTTCATGGTTCATAAATTGGTACATAAAAATAGTAAATTTGTCCTTTAATAAAACCTTCAAGATGACCGGAGGAAAGAAATTACCATTAGTAGAAGAATTTTACACCATTCAGGGTGAAGGGTATCATACTGGCAAGCCGGCTTATTTTATTCGCATTGGTGGATGTGATATAGGATGCAGCTGGTGTGACACGAAATTCTCCTGGGATCCTGATCTTCATCCGCTGGTTGAAACAGACCGGGTTATTGAAAATGCACTCGAAACAAAGGCCAGGGCGGTGGTGGTAACCGGAGGAGAGCCGCTGATGTATGATCTTACCTATTTGTGTTCGGAACTTAAGAAACATGGAGTTGAAACATTTGTTGAAACATGCGGGGCTTATCCCCTTACCGGCATATGGGATTGGATCTGCCTCTCGCCCAAACAGAGTGCACCACCCCTGAAGGAAATTATTGAAAAAGCCAATGAGCTGAAAGTGATCATCCAGACAAAACGTGATATTCCCTGGGCAGAGATTAATGCAGAAAAGGTGAATAACCGTTGTCACTTATACCTTCAACCCGAATGGAGCCAGCAAAAAAAGATCCTTCCGCTAATTATTGACTATGTTAAGATGAATCCCCGATGGCGAATTTCTCTGCAAACCCATAAGTTCATGCATATACCATAACGGGCAGAACAGGTCCTTCTTTTGTGGTACAGGTTTTGTACCGATGTCCTGGTAATAAAAATAATGGATAGCGCGTTTAAACCATACCACGCGTTAATTTATACGATATTTAGATTGGAATATTCGATCATTGACCGGTTTTTTAACTAATTTTAGCTATTTGATATCAGGAGGCATGATCCGGCACCTATTCATACTTTTTTTCTACCTGCTATCCGTAACTGTTTCTAATGCTCAGCATTATCCCAGAACCTCTTCCAGCAAAGCATTGAAACACTTTAACAATGGCAAGCAGCATTATGAGTTTTTTGCTATGCAGGAGGCGATCAGCGAATTGAAGCAGGCTGTTAAGATTGATAGCAACTTTATTGATGCTCAATTGCTATTGGCTGAGGTGAGTTCGGATGTAAAGGATTATCCGCTTGCCATAAAATCGTATACACGGGTCATTGAGATCGATCCGCATTTCTTCCCGAATTCAATGTATAGTCTGGCACAGCTTGAACGGTTATCGGGATTATATGAAGCGGCAAAAGGTCATTATGAACGATTCATTGAGATGGAAGGGATCAGTGAGGAACGGAAAGAAAATGCGATGAACGGGATTATGCATTGTGAATTTTCAATTGAAGCAGTGAACAACCCGGTGCCATTTAACCCGGTTAACCTGGGGCCTGCCATCAATTCCTCCTACGATGAATACTGGCCTTCCATCACAGCGGATGGGCTTACCCTGGTGGTAACCGTTCAGATTCCAAAAACCAGAGGGCTTGATGAATTTTCCAGAAACATGCAGGAGGATTTTTTCATCAGCAAATGGGAAAATGGAAAATGGACACCAAGGAAAAGCATGGGTAAACCCATCAATTCAGACCTGAATGAAGGTGCACAGTCCCTTTCAGCCGATGGTCATTTCATGTTCTTTACTGCCTGCAACAGGCCGGATGGACTTGGCAGTTGCGATATTTATTTTTCCTCCTGGCTGGGAAATCAATGGTCAGCTCCAAGGAATATAGCGAAACCCATTAATTCGGCTCAGTGGGATGCTCAACCCTCCATATCTCCTGATGGCAGGACGATCTATTTCTGCAGCCGGAGGCCGGGAGGAAAAGGAAAGATCGACCTTTGGCAAAGCACCGTTACAGAAGATGGTTATTGGGGAGAGCCGGAAAATCTCGGCGATCTGATCAATACAGCAGGTGATGAGATGTCACCATTTATTCATCCGGACAACCAGACCCTCTATTTTTCTTCAAACGGGTTACCCGGACTTGGAAATTTTGACCTGTTTGTTAGCCGGAAGGATGAAACCGGTGAGTGGGGTCTCCCAAAAAACCTGGGATATCCGATAAACTCCTATTTCGAGGAGATCGGGCTGATCGTTGATGCAAAAGGAGATAAGGCCTATTATTCATCTACACGCATGAGTAATTCAGGTAAGGACATTTTCGAGTTTGAGCTTTATGATGAGGTGCGACCGGGGCACGTAACCTATATGAAAGGTTCGGTTTTCGACAAGGAAACATTAAAACCGCTGATTGCAAAATTTGAACTGATCGACCTCATTACCAAAAAAATCGTAATGC
>Ga0315539_1001605_pt1 | contig 16651 bp, 10 predicted proteins | sample SalMarSW160150MG_FD_203097 | JGI IMG/M metagenome (GOLD analysis project Ga0315539, IMG submission 203097) | Salt marsh sediment microbial communities from the Plum Island Ecosystem LTER, Massachusetts, United States - Salt Marsh Sediment SW1601-150 ... | reverse complement strand
TGCGACTACGTGCACTTCGTGGAGACGCTGGCCAGGCGCCGCTGCGCCCAGTGTTTCGCCACTGATATGATCGGTGCCGATCAGATCTTCGTGAACATCCAGCCCCTGTCGGGTGCAGCGGCCAACAACTCTGTCTATGATGCGATGGTGGAGCCGGGAGATACCGTGATGGGCATGAACCTGGCCCACGGAGGTCACCTCACTCACGGCAGCGAGTACAACCGCTCCGGAAAGAACTACAAGATAGTCTCCTACGAGGTCGACAGGCGTACCGAGCGTCTGGACTACGACCGGATCATGGAGCTGGCGGTCGAGCACCGTCCCAAAATGATCATCGCTGGCTATACTTCCTATCCCTGGGCCCCTGACTGGAAGAAGTTCAGGGAGATCGCAGACGCCGTGCCCGGGGGATGTGTGCTCTTCGCCGACATATCTCACCCCGCTGGAATGGTCATCGCCGGAGTGTACCCGACGCCCGTTGGCTACGCGGACGTGATCGCTTTCACTACTCACAAGACCGTATGTGGACCTCGTGGGGCGGTGATCTTGACCACCGACGAGGACAAGGCCAAGTTGATAGACAACGCAGTCTTCCCGGGGGAACAGGGTGGACCTCACGTGAATAAGTTCGCCGCCATGGCGGTGGCCTTCAAGCTCGCTCAGACAGAGGAGTTCAAGCGTCTACAGCAGAGAGTCGTGAAGAACGCTGTGGCCCTGGCGGAAGGGTTGCAGAAACGAGGGCTGCGGCTGGCCTACGGTGGCACGAACACCCACCTGCTGGTGATTGACCTCAATGCCGTAGAGACGGAGACCGGCTTTCCCATGAAGGGAGAGATAGCCGCCCGGATTCTGGAGCTGTGTGGCTTGGTGACCAACAAGAACACCATTCCGGGCGACGAAAGCGCAGCCGATGCCAGCGGGATCCGTCTGGGCACACCGTGGGTCACCCAAAGGGGGCTGGGGCCTGAGGATATGGACGAGTTGGCAGGGATCATCCACAGGGTCCTGACTGGCATCAAGCCTTTCCAGTACACCGGAATGACGGGCGAGCTGCCGCGTGGCAAGATAGACCTCTACCTGCTGGAGGAGATGAAGTCTACGGTAGCTCAACTGGCCGGCAGGGCCGCCGCTGAGGACGAGACGAGGCACGATGGATACCCCCACTACTTCTGGCTCCCGAAGCTCTCGTCAACGAAGGCCACGCCGCTGCTGGACGAGCATCGCAACCTCAAGGCCGACATGGCCGAGATCCACGGGTGGGAGGTGCCGCTTCGCTATGAGGGCAAGGAGGAGGAGCTGGAGACGGCCAAGAACTCGGCGGCCATCTTCGACCTGGGCGACACGGGCCTACTGGAGGTCAGCGGCGCCCGGGCCAGACCTTTCCTCCAGGAGGTGAGCACCAACAACGTGGCAGCGCTGACGCCCAGCTCCAGCCAACGCTCGTTTCTCCTGGACAAGGACGGTCTGCTCATCGACGATGTCTCCATACTGGAGCTGGAGAGGGACAAGCGTGGTCGTGAGCGATACCTGGTGTTCACTAACCCCGCGAACACCGAGAGGGTCAAGGCCTGGTTACGCGGTCTTTCAGACTGCTACGTCACCTTCGACAACGACGACATATATCGCAAGGTCCAGGGTCCGGCGGTGGTGAAGGATCTGGCTGAGACGTTGGACCGCTCATGCCGTAGGGTGGCTCTGGCACTGAGCGGACCGGAATCCTTGAGCGTCTTGAGACGAGCAGGCGGCTCTCTCTCTGAACTGGAGAACCATACATCTTGGCGCGGCGAGATCGGTGGCGCTGAGGTGTTGGTGCACCGCAATGGCCTGACCGAAAACGAAGATCGGTACGAGATTGTGGTTCATCCTGATAGCGTATCCGACGTGTGGCGGGTGCTCCTAGAGTCTGGTGCCAAGCCGGCGGGCGTCGCAGCCAGGGATGCGCTGCGTCTCGACGCGGGGCTGCCTTCTTATGCTCCCGACGAGAAGAGACGTGATGGTGTCTCCCTCTGGAAGGGTGGGTTCGCTTCTCACTTCCATCTCTCCAAGACGTATGTCGTGGGTCAGAAGCCCCTCGATGGCCTCAGACCCAGCGTGCAGAAGCAGGAGTTTGCGTGGGAGGAGAAGGAGGGTGAACTCAGACGGACGCCGCTGTATGAGGAGCATCGCAAGCTCACGCGCAAGATCGTACCCTTCGCTGGGTGGGAGATGCCTGTTTGGTACACCACGGTACTTGAGGAGCATCGGGCTGTCCGACAAACGGCCGGGCTGTTCGACGTAGCCCACATGGGCGTGCTTGAGGTGTCTGGGAAGCACGCAGCCAGCTTCTTGGATGTGGTAGGCACTAACTACGTCAGGTGGCTGGAGGATGGGCAGTCCCACTACTCTTACCTTCTGGACCCAGATGGGCACGTGATAGACGATATCATGGTCTATCGCCGCTCTGTGGATCGCTACATGATCGTGGTCAATGCCGCAAACGCGGAGAAGGACCTGGCGTGGCTGAGGGCGGTCAATTCCCAGCGCTGCGTGATAGATCGTGCGCATCCGGATAAGGAGATTGAGGGAGAGGTGACCATCCGGGACCTGAAGGATTCATCCTCCGGCGAGGACCAGCGAGTGGACATCGCGCTTCAGGGACCCCATTCATTGGCCATTCTTCAGAGGCTGGCCGAAGATGCGGTGGAACGGGATAGGCTGGCACGGATCAGCCGTACCGAGTTCATCGAGGCACAGTTGTCGGGCCTTGACATCATAGTGTCCAGGACGGGCTACACGGGAGAGGACGTCGCCTATGAGTTGTACGTGCATCCCAGGCACGCAGTCGAGTTGTGGAATCTCGTGCTGGAGCGCGGTGAGGACCTGGGCGTGAGGCCGGCAGGGCTCGGCGCCCGTGACTCCACGAGGACCGAAGCAGGGCTGCCGCTCTATGGGCACGAACTAGCTGGCGAATTCGATATCTCCCCGACGGGGGCTGGATTCGCACCGTATGTGAAGCTGCACAAGCCCTATTTCGTCGGCAGAGATGCTCACCTGAAGCGAGAAGCCCGCCGCACTATGCAGATTGTGCGTTTCCGCATGAAGGACAAGGGCATCAGGGCCATCAGGACCGGCGATGTGGTAGTGACGCGCAGAGGAGAGTATCTGGGGGCCGTTACCAGTTGCTCGATCGACGTGGAGAGCTACCAGTTGGGTATGGCCTACGTCGAGGCTAAACGGGCCAGAGAGGGCGCCGAGTTGCGTATCTTCTCTCTGGCACCGGGCGAGAAGCCTGCTCCGGAGAAGGACAAGAGGGCTCTGGTCGTCGGCGACAAGGTGCTGGTCGCGGAGGAAGCAGTGGTGCTGCCGCGTTTCCCCGTGGAAGAGGAGGAGTAGGAAGCAGCCCACCTCGAGACACTCCATTCGCCAAGAACTACGCGGTCTGGCCGATTGGCACTTTGGCTGGTTGACTTTGCAGTATCCGTGTGTGATAATCGAAGCAGAGAGATATAGTGCACCGAGGTGCACAGAGTGGAGGTTCACGAAGAATGGTGCAGAAGGCGAAAGGACACTACAACAACCAGGCTCTAACGTTCGACCTCCCTGAGCGGTGGAATCTGTTGGCGATGAGCGAGCCCAAGGATGTGCCAGCCGCAGAGAGCGTCGAGCGCCTCGTGAAACAGGGCTTGGAGAATCCCATCGGGATGTCCCCGTTGGCGGACGTGATAGGGGCGCTAGAATACAAGACAGTGGTGATTATCAGTGAGGATCAGACCCGACCCTGCCCCGTGGGTGAGGTGGCCTTGCCGTTGATCAACGAGTTGAACGCGCTCGGCATCGGCGATGATAACATCGAGATCATCATTGGCAGGGGTACTCACCGCGAGATAACGCAGGAGGAACTGAGCGCCAAGCTGGGCGATGAGGTCTTGAACAGGGTCAAGGTCAGTATCCACGACGCGGACGACGATAGCAATCTGGTCAAGGTCGGGACCACCAGTAGGGGCACGCCTTGCTGGGCCAACCGCAAGGTAATGGAGGCCGGGTTCAAGGTCGGAATCGGCACCATCAACCCCCACTACTTCGCTGGCTACGGCGGTGGTCCGAAGATGGTACTCCCAGGGATCTCAGGCAGAGCCTCGGTCCGCCACAATCACGTGCTGATGAGGGAGCCCGATACGACGCAGGGGATCACGGATGGGAACCCGGTCTGGGAAGATATGTTGGAGGCAGCGCGCATCGTAGGGCTGACCATGAAGATCGACTGCCTTCTCAACTCAGAAAAGAAGATCTACAAGGTGTACGTGGGTGACGTGGAGGCCGAGCAGCGTGAAGCGATCAAGGGCCTGACGGAGGTCTACGGAGCGCCTGTGCCCAGGCTGGCTGACGTGACCATCACTTCGGGATACCCTCTGGAGACGAACCTCATCCAGTCGGGGAAGTCGATCCTTCTGGCTGATGAGATCACCAGGGATGGTGGTGCGGTGGTTCTGCTATCTGCGTGTCCCGACGGAGCGGGCCCGCTGATGTATGAGACGCTGTCTGAGAGGCCTGGTGCCGACGAGGTGATAGACTGGATGGCGGAGGGCAAGGCCAACACCACGGGAGGTCCTATGGCGTCCCGCCTGCGCCGGCTATTGTCCACCAAGACGCTTCTGGTGGTCACCGACGGTCTGACGAAGCAGCAGTTGGCGGACATGGAGATAGGGCATGCTGCGTCCGTGGAGGATGCCCTTGCGCAGTTGTCCAAGGAGTATCCCACGGCCGACGTCATTGTGTTGCCTATCGGCGGGTCTACCTTCCCGTTTGTGGAGGAAGCCAAGGAGACGGTGCCTGGATAGGCAGGGCTCTTAGCGGCGCCGAAGGGACTCGGGAGGTAGACGTTCGGCCCACGCCGTGGCGTCGCTAGAACACGAAGACGAAGGTCAGATCGTTGACATTGGTGTTGGTCGGCCCGGTCAGGATCAGGTCGTCCAACTCCTCGAAGAAGTGGTACGAATCGTTGTTGGCCAGGTATTCCCTGGCCAACAACTTTTTGGATCGAGCGCGCCGAAGCGTTGACCCATCGGCGATAGCTCCGGCCGCATCCGTCGGGCCATCCGTACCATCGGTGGCCAGGGCGACGATCATCGTTTGATTCAAGCCGTCGAGCTGAATGGCCGCGGAGAGGGCCAGTTCCTGATTGCGCCCGCCCTTGCCTTGGCCCCGGATGTTTACCGTCGTCTCCCCGCCAGCTACGAGACACGCGGGCTGGGGCACTGGACGCCCTGAGTGCAGTATCTCCTTGGCGACCGCACTGAAGACGTGCGCCACCTCCCGAGCCTCGCCTTCCACGAAGGTGGAGAGGAGCAGGGTGTGGAAACCTGCGTCCCTCGCCTGCTCTATAGCGGCTTGAGCCGCGATCTCGTTGCTGGCGATGATCAGGTTGTAGGTCTTGGCGAATAGGGAATCGCCCTCCTTGGGCGTCTCCGGCACGGCCCCGTCTCTGCCCCGGCGCAGGTGTTCGATGATGGAAAAAGGTAACTCCGCCTCCAGATCGTACCTCTGCACTATCTCGTACGCATCGGCGAAACTGCTAGAGTCCGGTACAGTGGGACCTGAGGCGATGACGTCGAGGTGGTTGCCGACGACGTCGGACAAGATGAGGGAGGCTACGTCGGCCGGGTAGGCAGCCCGCGAGAGATTCCCTCCCTTGATCTGCGACAGGTGCTTGCGTATGGTGTTGATTTCGTTGATGGTGGCCCCGCAGCGCAGGAGGGACGAGGTAAGCGCCTCCATGTCCTCCAGGCCGATCCCTTCTACGGGCAATGTCATGAGGGCCGACCCGCCGCCGGAGATGAGGCAGACCACCAGGTCGCCTTCCGAGGCTGTGCTGGCCAGATCCACCATCCGTCTTGCACCGGCCATGCCGGCCGCGTCGGGGATGGGGTGCCCCGCCTCGTTGATGCGGACGATCTTGGTGTCGGCGAGATAGCCGTACTTGGTGTTGATGGTACCAGAGGTGAGGCGGTCGCCCAGCACCTCCTCTGCGGCCTGGGCCATAGATCCCCCAGCCTTGCCGCCACCAATGACGTAGATACTGTCGTACCTGTCGAGGTCATAGGTCCTCTCTCCGATAAGAAGCTCGCTGCCGTGCAAGACCATGTGGCGCTTGATAGCCGCAACAGGGTCCACGGCCTCAAGGGCGGCGGAGAGGATGGGCAGTGCTTTCTCCCGTTGTGCTCTTGTCTCTTCGCACTTGAGGAGACGGGGATCGAATATGCTCATAGCTTCACCTCAATCTGTGGTCGTATCTTCGGAAAGAGCCATTCGCAGCAACTGCACCACATCCATCACTCTGATCCTGATCTTCTCGCGGCGTGCGGCCATGGACAGCGTACGCTCGCACTGCTGGCAGGCGCTGACGATAACCTCCGCTCCCACTGCTTGCGCCTGCTCGAGGCGGCGCTTCGCTACCTCTCTGGATAGCTCAGGATCGACGGATTCCAGGTTTCCCCCGCCACCGCAGCACATGGCGTCTTCCCGGTGGTCTTCCATCTCCACGAAGTCCACGCCAGGTATGGCCTGGATGATGCTACGTGGCGCATCGTACACCCCACTCTTCCTACCCAGGTCGCAGGGGTCGTGGTAGGTCACGCGTTTCTCCAGCCTCCGGAGCGATACCCGGCCTGTCTCGAGGAGTTCCGCCAGATACTCGCTGGAGTGCTTCACCCGGATGAAATCAGGCTTGTAGTGCTGCTCCCACATGTGGTAGCAGGAAGGACAAGTGGTGACCAGCGTCTTGGCCCCCAACCCTTTGACCGCCTCCAGATTGTGTGCCACCAGATCGGAGACAGGCAGACCGGCCGAGAGCAGAGGGTACCCGCAGCACCACTCCTCGCTGCCGAGCGTGGTGAAGTCCACCTCCGCTGCCTGGAGGATCTCCACCAGGTCCTGAAGGATTCCGTAGGCCATGGGATAGAGGGCCGAGACGCAGCCAGTGAACAGCACGACCTCGGCGCTCTCCTTCCCGACCAGATCCTCCGGCCGATTCTCCAGGTTCTCGGCCCATAGGAGCCGGCTCTCGGCAGGCTCGCCGGAGATGTTGTGCGAAGAGCGGACACGCTCCTCTAGTTCGTTCAGCATGGGTGGCAGGTGCTCGTTCTCGGCGAGCAGATGTCTCGCAGCGCTGAAGATCTCGGTAGTGCGCACTCCTCCAGGGCAGCTCACCTGGCAAGACTGGCAATCGGTGCAACTGTAGATGCAGTGAGCAATCGTTTCCGAGAGCGGAAGCCTCCCCTCAGCGACGGCCCTCAGTAGCTGTATCCTTCCGCGCGCAGTGATCGGCTCGCGCCGGAGTACATCGTAGATGGGACAGACTGCCTGGCAATAGCCGCAGCGGTTGCAGCGCAGCATCTCGTGCTCCAACTCTTTGAGTTTCTCCATACCATTCATAACCATATTCCCGACGGTAATCCGCACGGCATCGATAACACCGGCCTTCTCTCGTAGTCACGCAGGAGACAGTGCCATCCAGCTACCACGAGCTTTCAGAAGCGCCCCTGGCGATGGGCGCTCAGTCTGCCGTGTCTGTCCCACCCAGTGCTCCTCGTTCTATTCTCTGGAGGGAGTAGTTCTCTCTCATCATGTAGAAAATGCCCAACAGTGTCAGCGGCAGGAAGGTCAAGGCATGTAACGCGAAGGCGAAACTAAGAGCCAGTTCCCTTTCCACCCCGAAGATCTGAAGTGTGCTCACCACCAGCCAGTGATAGACGCCAATGTAGCCCGGCGAGGAGGGAACGGTCATTCCTAGGCTGGTGACGCACAAAACCAGGAATGCTGCGGCCGGCGGTGCCTCGATGTGAAAGGCAAACATGACCAGCAGCATGAACAGTCCGCTGGTGGCCCACACCGCAATCGACCAGGCCCAGAGTGCGAGATTCGCCTCCAGGGAGCCGAGTACGTCAAACCCAGACAGTGCCGAGTCGAGGGATGCCAGCAGCCGCTCCCCGCCAAGACGTGGAAGGCGCTTCAGCAGCGAAGACGCCAGAGCCAGGGTCCTCGTACGCTGGTAGGCCAGGGCGAGGAGGATGATGAACAGGCACACGAAGACAGGGGCCATGACGAGGGCTGATTGCCGGATCCACGAGGGCAAGGTCACAAAAGGCAGCAGCAGCACCAGAAACAGGAGTAGGGTGAGAACGTCCAGCACTTTCTCTACCACGATGGTGGAGAGGGCCAGCGACTTGCTCAGGTCCTCGGATTCGCCGATGACGTACGCTCTCGCCAACTCCCCCAGCCGGGCGGGGAGAATGGTGTTGAGTGCGTAGCTGATCATGAGCGCGGACAGAAGCTTGCCGCGCCGGATCCTGGAGTGATCGCCTGGAAAGAGGAGTTGCCAGCGCAAGACCTTGCTGGCGATGGTGCCGGCAAAGGGCAGGGCGGCTGGCACGAGCCAGGCATAGTTGGCTCGTCCGAGGGCATCCACCACGTCGCGGTAGTCTACGTTCCACAGGACGAGGACCAGGCATACGAGACTGATAACGATTCCTATCCAGAAGCGCCACTGTTTCATGCGATGTCCGTGTTCAACCTAACCTTCTTTCGCAAGGGATAACACTGTGTGAGAAAACCTCGATGTTGTCGAGAGGTGTCACTGCAAGAGGGACGACAGACCCGGCAGAATCGAGTTTGCGAAAAGGGGGATGGAGTAGAATCCCGCCAGGGCGAAGGCGACATCCTTGACCGTCTTGCCTATCCACGCTGCCAGGAAGAACCGTTTTCCTGAAAAGCCAGATGCGCCAGCGGCGAGACCTGCGAGATCGAAGAAGGGGTTTGGGATGGCGGACAGGAAAAGGATGGTCAGGAAGCCGTTGCGTCGCATCCAGCTCTCGAAACGCTTGTAGAGACCTAACTCTTCGACCAGCCCCTGACCTGCGTATCCGGCCAGATAGCCCGTGGCCTCCCCTAAGGCGTCGCCAAGGCCGGCGACGAGCCCAACGGCGACCGGATTCCACAGGCTTCCTCCCAGGTAGACCACAGCCAGTCCCGGCACCGGTAGGACCACGGTGGCACTCCCGGCCAAGGTGGTGAGGAAGACACCCAGATACCCGTATCTCTCGTACTGTACTAGACGGTCGCGAAAGAGGACAACGACGAGGGTAGTGAGGATCACGACGAGGAGCGCTCCTATTCGCTGGAGTCGCACGGTCCGGCGCGAGTGAGCCTCGGTCACCTCAGTGCCCTGCACGGTCTACATCCTCAGTCACGTCAGAAGCGCTCCCTCATGAAGTCCAGAATGACGCCGTCCAGCAGGTCATCGTCCCGCCATCGCTCCTCCAGGTTCTCGGTGCTCACGAAGTCTCTGAAAGCCTTCTTCGTCTTCTCGTCGTACACAGCGGTGGTGGCACCCTTGCAGTACCCGGTTCTTCGCAGAATCTCCTGTATCTCGGACAGCAACTCTCCCTCGATCTTCACCACATTCTCCGGGTCTGTTTTTCCCAGATAGAGGTTGTGCAGCTTGCGCAGGCGGGCCACTTCGTCGATAGGCGTGGGATGATCGTCCACTCGCAGGTCTACGTAGCGGTCGTTGAAGCCTGCGTACCCACCGCGTTCTCTCACCACCAGGATGGCCGCCGACTGCTGACCCCTCCGATCACCGCCAGCCTTCTGTCCGGCCCCCAGAGCGGTAATCAGGCGATCGACGAGGGCTCCCTGCGTCTCCTCGAAGGTCTGAGCCATGGCCTTCACGGTATCCTCACTGACCAGGATGTTGCCCTGGCAGGTGTAGTTCTCGCCCACGATGTGCCCTGCCCAGTCGAAGCACTCTTCCCCGGTGAAGGCAGCGGCCTCGCCTCTGGCATCCACCACACCCACCTGTCTCGAGGCACGATCCTTGTCCTCCTCGGTGAGCCAAGCGATCACTTCCTCGGCGGATACCCCCTCCTCCATCATGGCCAGCCCTCTCGGTCCGTAGGAGGTGTTGGCCCAGGATTGTGTGGCCAAGGCGCCCACCCCGGCACTGGCCCAGGGCACGACGGAGCCGACGGCCAGGAACTTGGACTGGACGGCTACGCCCCATTCCTCCCTCTCTGGGTCGTAGGCCACGATAGAGAAAGTCCCCCTGCGTCCACCGCTGTTGCTCATCTCTTCGACCTCCCGGGGGTGGATTATAGCATAGCTGGTTTTGGCAGGCCAAAGCATCACGGCCAAGTGGTTCCGACATGCGTCCTGTCGGGGTCTTGCTGACTTCGACGTTGAAGCGCAAATCAGCGCTGAAGTTGGGGAACGATGAAGAGGTAGAGGCACCCGAGGTCGAGGAGGACGAACCCGAGGCAATAGACAGCGAAGGCGGCGGTCTGGAGGATGGCAGGAAGTGAGGCGTGCACTGGGCGCGGAGGTGCCAGTCGAGCCGTCAGGTGCGCTGCCAGAAGGACCCACTCGGAGATGCCGAGGGCGAGGGCCAGGCCGATGGGCACCAGCGCTGGGAAGAGGTAGCGTCCTTGGGGCTGGACAAACTTGAGGTTGTAGGAGATGTGCTCGGCAGCCACCACCAGGAAGACCAGCAGCAGGAGGAGCAGCGCCCACCGCTGGAAGCCGGCGAGGAGCGCACGGTCACGGGCGACGCGCCATAGCCAGAGCACGAAGCCAAGAGCCATCGCCGCCGAGACGATGGCCAGAAGAAGATAGAGGCGGGAATCGATGAGGACTCCCATCCAGCCGAACTGGGCCCAGAAGCTGCGAAACGAGACTACGAAGAGGTGCTGGACTGTGTTGGCTAACCCGTTCTTGGCAATCCATTGAGCCGTGGTGGGCTGCCCGACGACGATGGACTCGTGGCGTTGCCAGCCGAAGAGGTCCAGGCCTCCGTAGGTCAGGGCGTTGCGGACGAACCACCAAGTGGATAACAGCAGACCCAGGCCGTAAACCGTCACCAGCCGCCGGAGAAAGCCGTGCCACCCCCGCTTCCGCTCTCCGACAACAAGCGCCAGAAGCGTCGAGAGCATCAGTGGCGCATAGATGGTGGTCTTGGTGAGCAGGCCCAGAGCGATCAGTAGTCCCAGGGCCAGCGCCTGGCGTTGAGAAACGCCAACCTTGATCTCCTTGAGACAGAGCCAGAAAACGAGGGCCAGAATCAGATCGGCCAGTGTGTCGTTGTTGATAGCCGCGCTGATGGCGATGTTCATGGGCACGGTGGCGATCACGACCGTGGCGGTCAAGGCCAGGAACAGGTCATGGGGGAAGATCTCTCTCACGATGGAATAGGCGACGACAAGGAGCATGGCTCCCAGGAGCACGGAAAGAAGGCGCAGGGCAAGGAACTGGATGTCGAACCCCAGCGGTGTGGCGATCCGGTAGATGGCTGCTGCCACCACGTAGTAGAGGGGCGGCTGGTGATACTCGTAGCGGATGGGTTCGATGGACATCTCGGGCGGGAACTTGGCGGCCTTGATCTCTATCAGGTGCTCGTGGGAGTAGTCACCCATCTGAAGGACCGGGAAACGGCCGTTCTCAGCGAGGTAGACCACGTAGTTGTAGTGAGCGGGCTCGTCAGGCGTTTGCCACTTGGGGGTCTCCACTGCGTAGGCGAAGCCCAACACGCAGTAGACGAACACGATCGAGGCAAGAGCTGTGTGGCTGAGCAGCGAGCGACATCCGCTCATGCTACGTTTACCCTCTTCTCTCCCTGATTCCTACCAGCACCACGGCGCCCAGCAAGTAGCTCAGGGCAGCCGTGAGCTGGCGTGTCGTGTATCCCAGGCCCGCTTGCCTCGCGTGGAAGATGTCGATCAGCGGGCCTCGCCATCCGGCCAGCACTCCGGCCCCTGCGGTGGGCAGGATGATGGGAAACCTGCTGTTCCACTTGTGGGTAAGGGCAAACCGGTAGACGCCGATGGAGACGTATTCTATGGGTCGGAACCTCCACAAGATTGGTCTTCTTCTCTGCTGCGCACGGGACCGTGGGATCGTGCCTCGAGGACGAGGCGATTCTATCACAGCCGATTGACCGGGGCAACTGGGCAGGTGTACGGCAAGAGTGCCACCGGCACTGCTGTCCAGGGCGCATGCGGCGCACGAGTGCTCGTGTGTCGCACGCACCGAGTGCCTGGAACGACCGGCGGACTGTTGAGGCCCGGGGGCCGCTATGTTATAATGACCCCACTGTCTTCCGGTCGGTGCGCGTCGTCGCTCTGGATCGAGAACGTGGGCAGTGTTGGTGTGAGCGTGTGCCAACTGGGCCATGGAGCGACAGCCAGCGAGCGAGTGCGAGACGAGTCACATCGGACAGCGGGGAGAGCAGTTGTCCTACTCCATTGAAACCTTCTCACTGACCAAACGTTTCCCTCGGCAGAAAGGACTGGATGGCCTGCTGCGGCCGTCCCGCCGCGAAGAGGTGGTCGCTGTGGACGACGTGACGGTGTCCATCAAGCGCGGTGAGTTGTTCGGTCTGCTGGGGCCCAATGGCGCTGGCAAGACGACGCTGATCAAACTCCTGAGCACTCTGGTATTGCCGAGTTCTGGAGATGCGCTCATCAGCGGGTATCCACTTGCGGACGGCGAGATGGTAAGGAGGCGCATCGGACTGGTCACGGGTGAGGAGCGCAGCTTCTACTGGCGGCTGAGCGGGAAAGACAATCTCAGGTTCTACGCTTCCCTCTACGGCCTCTCTCGCGCTCAAACTGAGGGCAGAGTCGAAGAGCTAGCCAGTCTGCTGGGGCTGCAAGAGGTGCTGGATCAGAGGTTCGATACGTACTCGTCGGGCATGAAACAGAGGTTGGCGCTGGCCCGTGGATTGCTGAACGATGCGGAGATCCTGTTCCTCGACGAACCGACTAGGAGCCTCGATCCGAGTTCGGCTGCGAGACTGAGGGAGACGATCCACCGTCTGGTCCACAAGCGTGGGCATACCATCGTGCTGGTGACGCACCAGCTAGGCGAGGCGGGGCAACTCTGCGACCGTATAGGCATCATGCACCGTGGCAGGTTGACGGTGGTGCACGAGGTAGGCCGGCTGAAGGAACTGGTGAGACCAGAGGCCCGGTACCAGATGGAGATAGCGGGCATGTCGGAGGCGACGCTCGGGGAGCTTCAGCGTCTGGGTGGCGTTCTCGAGCTTTCGACGGAGGCTCTGGGTCGGGGCAAGGTCGCCTTGGATGTCCGCTTGCTTGAGTCGGCGTCGGCTCTATCTGAGGTGCTGCGACGTGTTGTCGAAGGGGGCGGCGAGATAGACAGCATCCGGGCAGAAGATGTCACACTGGAGGAGATCTTCGAGGAGTTCACGAGCGACGATTTGCCCGCCGATGGGAGCGGAGTATCTTCTCCTTCTCAGGTGCCGTCCGTGGACAAGCGAATGTACGCGGACAAAGGGCTGGGCCTCGATGCTGTTATGAGCCCCAGCCTGCTGCGCGCGGGTTTCAGGAAGATGTGGGCCTTCGTGCTCAGGGACTTCAAGCTCCAGGTCAGCTATCGCCTAGCCTTTCTCTTGCAGTCCTTTGGCATTCTCTTCTCCGTGGCTAGCTTCTACTTTGTGGCTCTGCTCTTTGGTGAGGCCGCGGCACCGCACCTCCAAGCCTACGGTGGTGACTACTTCGCCTTCGTTCTGGTGGGAATCGCCTTCATGCGTTACCAGGGTGTGGCCATGAGTACTTTCGCGGCCACGATCCGGAGGGGGCAGATGATGGGCACCCTGGAGGCGATGCTGGTCACACCAACGCGGCTATCCATGGTTCTCGTGTCGTCGAGCCTGTGGAGTTTTGCCTTCGCCTCTTTCCAGGTGCTGATCTATCTCGTCTTGGGGGCATTCCTCTTCGGAGCGGACCTGGGACACGCCAACCTGCTGGCGGCGGTGGTCATTCAGGCCCTGACCATTTTGGCCTTCAGTGGAGTAGGAATTCTGTCAGCAAGCTTCACTATGGTCTTCAAGAGGGGTGATCCCATCAACTTCCTGTTCGGAAGTGTCTCCACACTGTTGGCGGGCGTCCTGTACCCCATCACAGTCTTGCCGGCCTGGCTGCAACCGGTCTCGTACCTCATACCCCTGACCTACTCGCTGCAGGCTATGCGGCGCGCCATCTTGACCGGGGATTCGCTCTCCGCGTTGGCGCCAGACGTGATGGCTTTGTTCCTATTCGCCGCTATTCTGCTGCCGATGAGCTTTGTGGCCTTTCGCTATGCGGTGAAGAGGGCCAAGATCGAAGGCAGCCTCACGCAGTACTAGGGACTTGGACGGGGCGGCAGTAGGCGAGTACTTGCCTCGCGCCTTGAGGGAAGGGCGCTCAGGGGAGTGAGGACGTGTAGTCTCGATACGCTCTGCCCAGCGGCGTCAGCAGTTTGCTGTCAGGGTCAAACAGATGGCTGTGGCTCTGATGCCCTTCGAAGGCGTCATCATCCAGACTGTACCAGTTCCAGGCCTGGACCAGTCTGTTGTCGTCGGCGGCGTAGCCGAGCCAGCTCAGCTTGGTGTCGAGGAAGTAGTCGAAAGTGGCCAGCATGAAAGCCTCGACCCGCGGTTCGTCGAACCCCAGACTCTCAGGCATCAGGATGCCATACTCGCTGACGATGAGCGGCTTGTTTCTCTCGCCATGCTCCTTCATCCAGATCCGGAACTCGCGGATCTGCTGGTGAAAGATGGTCATGTCATCGTGGTCGTCGAGGCTGTATAGCATCCCCTGTTGAACGCCCTCGATCCCACACGGGATTTGACATCCCCAGGAATTCTTCTTCTCCTGTAGAATGAAGCCGTGCACGTTCCATACGTCCACGGGGATTTTCTGACCATACGAAGCCTCGTACTCATCGAGGATCATGTCCAGGTACTGGAGACGAAGCGGCGTGGCCTGGACGACGCCCCCGATGGACACCTTGGCGGTGGGGTCGGCCCCCTTGATGATGCCGTACAACTCGTGATAGAGCTCGGCGTACCGCTCTGGGGTGACACAGTCCTGCGCGGGAGCGTCGGGCTCGTTGCCGACGAGCCAGAGCGTGCCTGGTCGCGCTCGAGCGTAGGTCTCTATGGCCTGCTGTGATGGAAGGTATCCGATCCCAGTCTCAGAGAGGCGAATGGTCTGGACGTACTCCAGATCGAACAGAGGGGGAGGGTCTCCACGAAACCCGAAGGTGACGTACCAATCGGCCCCCAGCCGGGACACGTCATACTCCTCGACGGGGTTCTCCACTACGCCAAAGCCAAAACGGGCGGTTCCGGACCAGGGAGGGAGACGGTAGTAGTCCCTCATGGCCAGGGGCAACCACTGCTTTGGAGGAGGTGTAGATTCGGCCTCGGACAGGCCAGCAGCGCGTGGTTCCTCCGCTGCTGACGTTTCCGTCGTACTCTGGGCGGGAGCCGCTGGAAGCTGCGGCGGGAGGATGCAGAGAAGAGCTGTCGTGATGAACAGAAAGGCCGCCGCGATTCTCGTAGCCCGATGTCTACTCAAGCCTGAATGACTCACTGCGGTACTGAGCTATCCCTGTCGAATACGCCGCCTTTTGCCGGCGACTACCTCGGGGACGAACTCCTCCTCTACCTCGATGGTTCTGCAAGGCCGATAGACCAAGCTGGGATCCTGCACACCAGCACTGCAAAGTTGACGATTTCGTGGCCTCCGGGTGCCGTCTCCCGTACAGTGCATGGGATGCGGATGGTCACCTTGGTCCCGGCAGGCACATCGACGTCCACGGAAACCAACTGCTGCGCCCATCCCTCCCTGCTTCGCTGGGGACTCGTCTCTCATCGTGGTCCGGAGCGGTGGGCCGTGCTGCGAAGAACTCTGCGAAAACGGCAATAGCCGAGGGTGGCAACTTGCCACCTGTGAGCTATTCTATGGCAGGTGGGGTAGCTTGACAACCTTCAAATCTTGTGCTATTATATGAGTTAAGAGCCTTGGTCTGCTGAGGCATCCAGAGTAGGAAGCGAGGAGAAACATTATGGTTTCTACAGTGACTACCACCACCGTCTCCACCATCACCACGGTGGCGATGGCAGGCTCTCTTGGTTTGATCGCCGTCATCACGCTGCTGGTGTTGCTGGTGCAGAAGGAGATCATCGCGGTCAACGAGGGATCCAGAGCTCAGGTGCTGGTCCGGGCGTTGAACATCGCCATTGCACCATTGTTGATGGGCTTCGCGTTGACAGCCGTGATCAAGGTGGTGGAACTGCTCCCTCGCTAGATCGCCCGAGGAGATCTCAGCAGAACGTTCCGTACTGCGGATTGTAGTGAAGCCGGACGGCGTGCCGCCCGGCTTTTGTCTATTCTATCCCCAGAAAGGCATCACCATGAAGAGGATCACGTTGGTGAGGCCGTGCGCCAGTGTGACCCCCAGAAGAGACCCTGTCCTCCTGACCACCCACCCGAACACCAGGGCGACCACGAATACGAAGGCCACGTCCTCCGCGGACTTGTACCCGACGTGGAGCACGGCGAAGAGAATGGCCACGTACAGCAGACCGAAGCTCCCCAGTGCTTGCAGTGCCGTGCATTGCATGACCCCGCGGAAGATCAGTTCCTCTGCGAACCCCGTGCATACCATCAGGATGAGGAAACCGCCCAGGACGTATGGCCAGGTCAGGTCGTCGATCAACGGAGCGGGTCTGAGGATGTGGTACTCGATCACTCCGAACAGAAGGCCTGTGGCAGCGACCGGGAGTTGCAGAGGTATCTGTCGAAAGGTGAGGCCTAGCTGCTGGCGCGACAACCCC
>Ga0315539_1001603_pt1 | contig 16665 bp, 15 predicted proteins | sample SalMarSW160150MG_FD_203097 | JGI IMG/M metagenome (GOLD analysis project Ga0315539, IMG submission 203097) | Salt marsh sediment microbial communities from the Plum Island Ecosystem LTER, Massachusetts, United States - Salt Marsh Sediment SW1601-150 ... | reverse complement strand
GCATGATTCCAGGTAAAGCTCTATGGCTTCTTTGGCCATAGAAATGGCTTCTTCTTTGGTCTCACCCTGTGTGAAGCAGCCAGGGAGTGCAGGTACCTCTACCGAGTAACCCCCATCTTCTTCGGGAATAAGAATAACTGTATACTTTAACATCGCGCCAATTGTATCATAAAAGCAGTTGCCCCCTTCCTGTCCCTATCTTTGTCTGTCACTGGGAGGAGCGAGATTCCTCACTTACGTTTCGGAACAAGCTCCGCAATCCCCGAGATTGCCACGCTTCGCTCGCAATGACAACGTGAGGAGGGGCTCGCAATGACACGTGAGGTTCCTACTCCTTGTTAAAAATACTGGTGAAACAAGGTATAATAGGCGGAGGCGAAGCCAAAAAGTGGGAGATGGACTTCTGGAGAGATGAAAGACAGCAATAAAACGGTGCAGGAATACGTGGCATCTATTCCCTTTGACCGGCGGCTATACCGCCAGGACATCGAGGGCAGCATCGCCCACGCCAGGATGCTGGCGAAGCAGGGGATAATAGCCGAGAGCGAGGCTGAGACGATAATCAAAGGGCTCAACTCTATTCGAAAGGAAATCGAACGAGGAAAGTTTCAATTCAAGACCGAGCTCGAGGATATACATATGAACATCGAAGCGGGGTTGTTTGGAAAGATAGGCGATGTGGCAGGCAAGCTCCATACCGCTCGCTCCAGGAATGACCAGATAGCCCTGGATATACGCCTCTTCGTCAAGGAGGAAATCTTGAAAACCATCGATAAGATAAAAGCTCTGCAAACTTCGCTGGTGGAGTTAGCCGAGGCGAACAAAGCCGTCATCATGCCCGGCTATACTCACCTGCAGCAAGCCCAACCTGTTCTCCTGGCCCACCACCTGCTGGCTTATTTCGAGATGTTCCAGCGAGATAAGGAAAGGTTTCACGATTGCCTCAGGCGCACCGACGTCCTGCCCCTGGGCAGCGGTGCCTTAGCCGGCGTTCCTTATCCCCTGGACCGAGAATTCGTCGCCCGGCAGCTGGGCTTCAGCAAGGTGAGCACCAACAGCCTGGATGCCGTTTCCGATAGGGACTTCATCATAGAATACGAAGCGGCGGCGGCCGTCACCATGATGCATCTTTCCAGGCTGGCTGAGGAACTTATCCTGTGGTCATCGAGCGAGTTCGGCTTTATAGAGATTGGCAACGCCTTTACCACGGGCAGCAGCATAATGCCCCAGAAGAAAAATCCCGATGTAGCCGAGCTGGCCAGGGGGAAAACCGGGCGGGTATATGGCCACCTCATAGGCATGTTGACCACCATGAAGTCTCTGCCTTTAGCCTATAACCGGGACATGCAGGAAGACAAGGAGGGGCTTTTCGACACCGTGGACACATTGCACTCCAGTCTGGAAGTATTTGCCGGGATGGTAAAAACGATTAAAGTAAACACCGAGCGTATTTCTCAAGCGATGAAAACAGATTACATTCTGGCTACGGACCTGGCCGACTATCTGGTGAAGAAAGGCATGCCGTTTCGGGAAGCCCACGGCGTGGTCGCCAGACTCAGCAAATATGCCGCCGGTAAGGGTAAGAGCTTCCGAGAGCTGGGCCGGAAGGAATATAAAAAGTTCTCCGCGCTCTTCGGCAACGATGTATATAAGATAACTCTGGAATCATCGGTAGCCGCTCGAAATGTTGTCGGCGGCACCTCCCCCCAACAGGTGGGAAAGGCGCTGAGAAGAGCCAAGAGGCTGCTCAAAAGATGATTAAGCTGGCGCCGTCGATTCTTTCCGCTGATTTTACCCGCCTTGGTGAGCAAATTGACGAGGTCGCCAGGGCGGGGGCTGATTATATCCACGTAGATGTCATGGACGGGCATTTTGTGCCCAATATTACCATCGGGGCTCCGGTGGTGGCTGCAATTCGCCGGGTGACCAGCCTGCCCCTGGACGTCCACCTGATGATAGAGCACCCGGAGCGGTATATCTCCGTCTTCGTTAAGGCAGGCGCCGACATTATTACCGTGCATGTAGAAGCCTGCCCCCATCTCCATGGCACGATTCAGTTGATAAAGAAACTGGGGGTCAAGGCTGGAGTATCCTTAAATCCGCCCACTCCCCTCAGCGCGGTAGATGAATTTATTCATCATGTGGATTTGATTCTCATTATGAGCGTTAATCCCGGCTTCGGCGGGCAATCTTTTATCCCGGAAACATTGCCCAGGATAGCGAATATGCGCAAAATCCTTGATAATAGAAAACCAGGTGTCGAGCTCGAAGTTGACGGGGGGATTAATGCTGAAAATGCCCCTGCCATAGTCGAAGCCGGCGCCGATGTCCTGGTGGCGGGAAACAGCGTATTCAGGGCCGATGAAGGGATAAGCAGGGCGATGCAGAGGCTGAGGGAAGCAGCTACGTAGAAATCAAAAATAAAAAGTCAAATATCAAAATTACAAGTCAAAATGCAAAAATTTAGCCTTTCCCCTTTCCGTCATTGCGAGGCATGGTAGTGCCGAGTCAATCCCGGAGATTGCCGAGCCCCGACAAGTCGGGGCTCGCAATGACAACGGGGGGAAGGGCTCGGAATGACACTCCTTTTTTGTCGTTGCGAGGAGCGAGATTCCTCACTTACGCTCGGAACAGGCTCCGCAATCTCGTGGTGGGGCAAGGGATTGCCACGCTTCGCTCGCAATGACATAAGGGAAGGCACAAGGATTTTGCAGCTTGAGTTAGCGGGCGGCTTTGTACTGGGTGCGGAGGCATCTGGTGCAGATGTTGACTTTTCTTTTCTTTCCTTCTACCATAATCGTAGTTCGGTGAATATTAGGTAGCCAGCGTCGCAAGGTACGCCTCTTGGAGTGGCTTACATTATGCCCGGTTTGAGGTTTTTTACCGCAAATCTCGCACTTCATAGAAACTTCTCTATCTGTTAAATTTGCGTAATGATAGCACAACTATCAGCCCGGGTAAAGGTGTGGGATGAAAACTGATTTAGCCGATGGTCAAACCCTGAAGGAGATGTTTGCCTCAGGAACTGCCTGGCTGGAAAAAAGCGCCCCCGATATCAATGCTATAAACGTTTTCCCTGTTCCTGATGGTGATACCGGAACCAATATGGTGCTCACCATGAAGTTTGCTCTGGAAGAGGCAAAGCTCAATTCGGATAACCAGGTCTCCTCGGCAGCCAAATCGCTGGCTCACGGTGCTTTAATGGGAGCGCGGGGCAATTCCGGGGTTATCTTATCTCAATTCTGGCGTGGTTTAGCTAAAGGGCTGGGGGGCAAGACCCATTTCGACGGCGGGGATTTTGCCAGAGCACTGGCCGGAGCATCACAAATGGCTTACAAAGGGATTGTCAATCCTGTTGAGGGAACCATCCTGACGGTGCTTAAAGACGCATCTAAAGCTGCACAAGAAGCAGTAAAAAATGATGATGCCCTGGTCTCGGTGTTGGAAGCCGCGGTAAAATCAGCTGAGGCTTCAGTGGCCCGAACACCCAGCTTACTGCCAGTATTAAGGGATGCCGGAGTGGTGGATGCCGGTGGGCAAGGCTTGTACGTTTTACTGGACGGCGCCCTTCAATTCCTCAAAGGAGAGTCACAGAAGATGCAATATCGGAGGCCCCACCTGGTTGTTGCCGAGACAGAATTAGTTCCCAGGGCCGCTCAGCGGCCTACCCAGCTGGAAACGCCTCACGGGTATTGCACAAATTTTGTCCTGGAGGGGCAGAATCTTAATTTAGGCAAAATCGAAAAAGACCTCAAAAAGAAGGGGCAATCTTTGATAGTTACCGGCGACGATACTCTGGTTAGAGTTCATATCCATAGCTTCGAGCCTAGTGAAATCCTGAGATATGCCACAAGGTTGGGCAAACTGCATAAGATAACTATTAATAACATGGATGACCAATATGCAGAATTCATCAAGATGCAGAGGGAAAGAATGCCTCAAGTGGATATCGCTATAGTAACAGTGGCCACTGGAGGCGGGTTTTTCGAGCTGCTTAATAGTTTAGGTGACATAATCATTGTCCCCGGCGGGCAAACGATGAATCCCAGCGTTCGTGAACTCCTGCAAGCTGTGGAATCAGCACCCTCGGACAACATTATTCTACTGCCCAATAACAAGAACATAGTGTCTGCCGCTTCCCAGGTCCGGTCATTAACTTCCAAAAAAGTGAAGGTGATTCCCACCAGGAATATCCCTCAAGGCATAGCGGCACTTCTGGCTTTCGGTTATGACATGAATCTAGAGAAAAATGCTCAGGCTATGGAGAAAGAAATAAGTAAAGTACAGGCTATAGAGGTTACCAGAGCAATGCGTGAGACCCGCCTTAATGACCTGGAAATAAGAAAGGGGCAGTTTATTGCTATTCTGAACGATGAAGATTTGATAGCCAGGGCTGACAAAATAGGGGATGTTATCCTTGAAGCTCTAGGCAAAGCGGGAGTTGAAAAGGCCGGGATAGTCACCGTTTATTACGGTGCTGAAATCAAGGGTGCTGAAGCTCAAGAGATAGCTCAGGAAATTCGTGACCGATACCACACCGAGGTCGAGATAGTTTATGGTGGCCAGCCGCATTATAATTATATAATTTCCCTGGAATAACGTTAAGTCAAAAATCAAAGATAAAAAATAAAAATGACAAGTCAAAAAGTAAAAATTCTTAGCATCCCCTTTGCCGTCATTGTAAGTCCCGATTTATCGGGACGAAGCAGAGATAATGAGATTGCCACGCTTCGCTCGCAATGACAACTCCCTCTTGTCGTTGCGAGGCTGGCAAAGTCAGCCGAAGCAATCTCATGGTGGGGACAGGGGATTGCCGCGCTTCGCTCGCAATGACAAAAAGCGAGGTAACGAATAGTGGTTAAGGTTGTAACTGATAGCTGCTCGGACATTACCCCGCAGTTAGCCCAGGAGCTTGGGATTACTGTGGTGCCGTTGTACGTCCAATTTGGCAATGAGACCTACCGGGATAATGTCGACCTGAGCACAAAGGAGTTCTACCATAAGTTGAAAACAAGTAAGATTCACCCCACCACATCAACGGTCACCCCAGCTGATTTTGCCGAGCTTTTCACTAAATTAGCGGAGGAAACAAAGGAAATCCTGGCTATAACTCTTTCTGAAAAGTTCAGCGGCACTTATACAGCAGCGCTGCAGGGCAAGGCTATGGCTACCAAGGATTGCCACATTGAGGTCATTGACTCTAAGTTGGTAGCAGGCGCACAAATGCTTTTAGTTATCCTGGCAGCTAAGATGGCTCAGGCAGGGGCTAATTTGGAGCAAATTGCTGACTGGGTCAGGAGAGCGATTTCCAGAGTGCATGCTCGTATGAGCTTCGATACATTGGAATACTTGAGAAGAGGTGGGCGCATCGGTAAGGCGCAGGCTTTCTTGGGCAGCTTGTTAAAAGTAAATCCTGTCCTGGGAATAAAAGATGGTGCAACCTTTCCTATCGCTCGCTCCCGCAACCGAACTCAAGCTATGGACCTTCTGGTAAATTTTGTCAGGGGTTTCAGCCGGATAGAAGCCGTGGCTATCGAGGATGCCACTACCCCCGATGATTTACAGACATTAGCCGGGCGGCTTAAGGATGTAGTCCCTCCGGAGCGCATCCATCGTTCCAATGTAAGCCCGGTGGTGGGAACTCATGTTGGTCCTCATGTCCTGGCTGTTGCCGTCCTTGAAGCAGAATAGACTACCCCAAGAAAATCTTGTGATTTTCTTGGGGACCCCGATGAAATTTGTACAAAAACCCGGGGGCTCCAAGAAGTTGCGAAACTTTTTGGGTTGATATAGAAAGTGACAGGCATTGATTCGCTACGAAACGTTCTTGAGCTGGAACGCCGGAAAGGTTACACCGATAAGGCAGTAATCGGCGGCCTGGATAAGTATCTTCACAAACAGGCCGGGCAAATCAGGCAGAGTCTTGTCCTGAGTCTGAACGAAGTGAAGATGAAGGAACTAATCCCTCAGCTTTTAAGCGGCTTCGATGAGCTTAACCTGGCCAATTCCAATTACAGCTCGTACGGCGTGGATGAGCGTAAGAGATGGATGGCAAATGTCTTGGGCTGGTTGGATAAGCTGGAAAAAGCGACGAAAACGAACAGTAGTCAGAAGTCAGTAGTCAGTAGTCAGAAGGTAGTAGCTAGGCCCCGTCAGGAGCGAAGGGAAGGGCTGGACTCGCCCGTAACTGTTATCAAAGGCATCACGTCCAGCGTGGCTAACAAATTTGCCAGGCTCAATGTCAGGGAAGTGGGCGATTTGCTTTATTTCTTCCCCAGGCGCTATGTCGATTACAGCCGGAGGAAACTCGTCTCTGAACTTATAGAAGGTGAAGAGCAAACTATCATAGGCACGATCTGGCAAGCCAGAGTAGCTACTCTGGGTAACCGGCGAGGCACAGAGGCAATTGTCGGCGACGAGACGGGAAATATTAGAGTGGTCTGGTTCAATCAACCTTACCTGGCAAAAAGCTTCCGTACTAATGCCCGGGTAGTAATCAGCGGCACAGTCGGCCTGTTCAAAGGACACAAAGTATTCGAGTCCCCAGAATGGGAATTGCTTAAAGATAAAGAACTAATTCACACCGGGCGACTGGTTCCCATCTATCCCCTTACTCAAGGCTTGTATCCCAGGCAAGTAAGGAAATGGACCAAGGAGACTGTCGATGGCTATCTCTGGCAATTGGATGATTTCCTGCCTTCAGATATTAAAACCCGCTGCCAATTATTAGACCTTCCCGCCGCAATTGCTCAAGTTCACTACCCCGATGACCTGGCAATGGCGGAAAGGGCAAGAGGGCGATTAGCCTTCGACGAGCTATTTCTTCTTCAGTTAGGCGTGCTGGCTAGAAAGCGCGACTGGCAGGAAGGTCAACCGGGTAATGCCTTTCATGTAGACCAAGAAGTTATCAGCAGATTTCTACATTGCCTGCCTTTCACCTTGACCCAGGCACAGGAGCGAGTGTTGCAGGAAATTTTAACCGACCTGAAACAAGCAAAAGCCATGTCACGTCTTCTTCAGGGAGAGGTAGGGAGCGGCAAAACCGTAATTGCGACCCTGGCTCTCTTGATAGCCGCTGCCAACGGTTACCAGGGGGCATTAATGGCGCCCACCGAGGTCTTAGCTGAGCAACATTACACCAATATCTGTGGCTATCTGTCCCAGGTCGGCACCCAGGAACCTGGTTCTGAGCCGGGCGAAGGAACTATCAGGTGCTACACAGGATTTCTCTCCAGTCCACTTACCATCGCCTTGCTCATCGGAAGCCTCAGCAGTAACGAGAAGGAGAGACTACATTATAAAATCGGGCAAGGTGAAGTGGATATTGTTGTCGGCACCCATGCCCTTATTCAAAAAGAGGTGGAATTCAACAAGTTGGGGTTGGCGGTGATAGATGAGCAACACCGCTTTGGCGTGTTACAACGCTCGGCCCTGCGGCAAAAAGGATTTAACCCTCATGTCCTGGTCATGACCGCCACACCTATTCCTCGAACCATGGCGCTGACGCTCTATGGAGACCTCGACATTTCGGTTATAGATGAACTGCCGCCGGGGCGGCAGGTAGTGAAAACAAAGTGCCTCGAACCACAAGATAGAGAAAAAGCTTATATCTTCCTCCATCGCCAGGTCAGCAATGGCCGGCAAGCTTTCATCATCTGCCCCCTAGTCGAAGAATCCGAAATACTCGAGGCCAAAGCCGCCACAACGGAATATGAGCGACTATCCCGAGAGGTTTTCCCGAATTTAAAATTAGGACTACTCCATGGTCAAATGCCTGGTAGTGAGAAAGAGGAGGTGATGCGCCGTTTTCGAGCCGGGGAGCTCGATATTCTAGTGTCGACCTCGGTGGTGGAGGTGGGCATCGACGTACCCCGGGCCTCTGTCATGATGGTAGAGGGTGCTGAACGCTTTGGCTTATCTCAGCTCCACCAGTTCAGGGGACGTGTAGGGCGAGATAAAGAACAGGGCTACTGCCTGCTTATCCCGGAAAAGCTTTCACCTGAAGCAAGGGAGCGCCTCCGGCTGATGGAGAAGGTTCATGATGGCTTCGCTCTGGCTGAGAAAGATTTAGAGCTACGAGGTCCCGGGGAATTTTTCGGCACCCACCAGAGCGGCTTGCCCGACCTCAAACTTGCCAAGCTAACCGATTTACGCAGTCTGGAGTTAGTTCGGCAAGAGGCGATAACTCTTTTTCAAAGCGACCCCAATTTAAACAAAGCTGAACATCAACCTTTACGTCAACAATTGAGCCGGGCATGGTCCAGGGGCGCTGAATGGAGCTAATGCTCTCTCTTCAAGGGAGAGGAATTTTGTACGATTTGGAAGGGCGCAGTTTAAGATTTGCCCGGAAATTGATAAGGTTTAGCAAAAACTTTCCAATTTAGCTAGAATATGGAGAAAATAAAAACGCACCCAGGAAGTGCCAAAGAAGATTTATTATGTACATTGATAAATATCGCCTGGATGGGAAAGTAGCTTTAATCACCGGTGGCTCAAGAGGCATCGGTCGAGCCACTGCACTGGGTTTTGCCGAAGCCGGAGCAGACGTTGTAGTAGCCAGCAGGAAACTTCCTGACCTGGAGAATGTAGCTGAGGAAATAAGAAAATTAGGAAGGAAATCCTTACCGGTAGCGGCTCATGTGGGGCGGATGGAAGATATAAACAACCTGGTCGCCAAAGTCACCAATGAATTTGGGAAAATTGATATACTGGTGAACAACGCAGGCACCAGCCCGGCGCTGGCCTCTTCATTAGAGGTTGATGAACGTCTATGGGACAGTATCTTGAATCTTAATCTGAAGGGATTATTCTTCCTTAGTCAGGCCGTAGCTAGAGTGATGAAGGAACATGGCGGAGGCAAGATTATCAATGTCGCCTCAATGGATGGATTTAAACCAGAACCAAATATTGGCACGTATGCAATCAGCAAGGCTGGGGTCATAATGGTATCAAAGGTCATGGCCCTGGAATTGGCTCAGTATAATATCCGCGTAAATACGATAGCTCCCGGAAATGTGCACACTCGTCTCGGCGACTCCCGCTTCCTGGCTATGCCTGAATACGAGGGGGAGATGATCAAAAGGACACCCCTAGGACGCATAGCCGACCCTGATGATATGGTAGGTGCGATGATTTATCTGGCATCCGATGCCTCCAGCTTCGTGACAGGAGAATGTATCACTGTAGCCGGTGGAATTTTTCTGACTTAATTCGGAAAGCCGATGGGCTTATGAAAATCTTTGGTGCCATACTTGAGAAGACAACAAAGGTTTGATATCGTGATTTTGGATTTAGGGTTTATTGTTTTGACATGCTCAAGCAAGAACTAGCCAGATGTTTGCAGCAAGCTGTATTAAAGGCACAGCAAGGAGGTGCTCTCGCTTCAGCCGCCTTGCCCGAGGTGCTTATAGAACATCCTCAAAACCCCGAACACGGAGATTTTGCTTCAGGCCTCCCTTTGAAGCTGGCTCGGGCTATGAAGATGTCCCCCGTGGCTATAGCCGAAAAGGTCTCTGAGCATATAGTACCACCACCCCAAATTGACAGGATTTGGATTGCTCCGCCAGGCTTCATCAACTTCACCCTGCGGGAGGACTGGCTGAGTACGGAAGTGGAATCAGTCCTGGCTGCTGGTGAATCGTATGGCGATATTGAGCTAGGCAAAGGTAATAAGGTCCAACTTGAATTCGTTAGTGTCAACCCCACCGGACCTCTTCACGTAGGTCATGGCCGTGGTGCCGTTTTAGGCAGTACCCTGGCTAATGTGCTTACCGTCTCTGGCTACGCTGTAGAAAAAGAATTTTACATAAATGACATGGGCAACCAGATAGATAACTTCGGCCGTTCCCTCTATGCTCGTTACCGGCAATGCCTGGACAAGGAAGCCGCCATGCCCCCGGATGGCTACCACGGCAATTATATGATTGACCTGGCCAAAGAAATAGTTCAGGAGCAGGGTGATAGATTTTTATCGTTGCCCGATAGTAAGGCAGCTTCGCAACTGGCGGAGGTTGGGATTGCCAGAATGCTACAGAAAATTAAACAAGACCTCGAGCTGCTAAACGTTGTTTTTGACACCTGGTTCTCAGAAAGAAGCCTTTATCAGGGCGGGCAATATAACAAGGCTATGGAACTACTCCAGGGCGGAGGCTATATTGCTAAAAAGGAAAACGCCACCTGGTTTGAATCGAGCGCCCTGGGCGAAGACAAGGACAATGTCCTGGTGCGCAGCGATGGTTCCCCCACTTATTTTGCCTCTGATGTTGCCTACCATTACAACAAGTTCCTGGAGCGGAAATTCGACCGGGTGATTGATATCTGGGGGGCTGACCATCAGGGACATGTCCCTCGAATGAAAGCGGTGCTCAAGGCCTTGAACTGTGACCCTGAACAGCTCAAGGTGATAATCTGCCAGCTGGTCACCCTGCGGCGTGGAAAGGAAATAGTTAAAGTATCCAAGCGCAGTGGCGATATTATTACTTTACAGGAACTGGTAGACGAAGTAGGCCCGGATGCTTGCCGCTTCTTGTTCCTCTCTCGTTCTGCTGATAGCCAGATGGACTTCGATATAGAGCTCGCTAAGCGGCAATCAGCGGACAATCCTGTGTATTACGTTCAATATGCTCACGCCCGGATTGCCAGCATTCTTCGCTTAGCCGAACAGCGGGAGATAGACTGCAGTCAGGGCGATGTTTCTCTGCTTACCACCGAGCCGGAGCTAACCTTAATTCGCCGCTTAATACTCCTCCCCGAAATAGTAGAACAGGTGGCAGTTAATCTCGAGCCCCACCACCTGCCTTACTATGCCCAGGATTTAGCCACCGCGTTTCACAGCTTCTATAAGCAATGCCGGGTTGTCTCTAAGGACGAAGCGCTGACCAAGTCCCGCCTCAAGCTGGTCAAGGCAACTCAGATTGCCCTGGCTAAAGTCCTTCGCCTCATGGGTATGGCAGCTCCGGAAAAAATGTGATTTATCCCTCTCGAAGTTTTGCGACAAGTAAGGGATATCTTCATCTTTGTCGGGGAAGGATAGAATTCAGCAGAGTATTACTCAAATTCACAGGCGGAATTGTGCTACTACCCAGAGCAGTTGTCTCAAAGATATAATAAAGTATGAGGTCTGGCATTTACGGAAAGAGCTGAGTATGGTATGGTTCGCTCCTGACAGATAAGGAAGGCAAGGGATGACAGCTGCACAAATATTAGGGTTGCTGGGAATTCTGTTTATTATTGGATTCATAGGGGATTACCTTTTCAAGAAAATAAGTTTTCCCGACATATTAGTGCTACTGGCTTTGGGTTATGTGGCAGGGCATGTCTTACATATTGTAGACCCAGCCTGGGTAGCCCCGGCCTCGCCGATAATAGCCAATTTATCTCTGGTCATCATTATGTTTAACGGTGGTTTAGGCCTGGAGTTTTCCCAAGCTCGAGCCACCGCACCCAGGGCAATAGCGCTCGCTTTAGTGGGCATCGTGGCCAGCATGATCGCGGCGGCGGCCTTTGTTTACTACATTCTAGATTGGGAATTGATGAATAGCTTGTTGCTTGGAGCCATCGTGGGCGGCACCAGTCCTGCTATTGTAATGCCTCTCATCGGGCGAGCTAAAGTCTCTCCTGAGATCTCATCCCTATTACATATAGAATCCGCTCTAAATGGTGCCTTAGTGATTGTGATTGCTCTGGTTATCCTGGAAGTCATGACTGTTGGGGCAACTGGGAATATAGGTCCTGTGATTGCTAAAGCTATTGGTATCCGCTTTCTTATAGGATTAGGAATCGGCGGTGCCGCCGGATTTGCCTGGCTTTGGGTGCTGACCTTCATAGAAGGCGAGCTATACGATGATATCTTGACCTTAGCTGTCCTTTTCTTACTTTATCTCGCCGTGGAGAGTTTGCAAGGCAGCGGAGTTATTTTCGCTCTCGCATTTGGCTTAATCCTGGGAAACGGCATGGATTTTGCTAGATTTCTGCGCACTAAGAGGACTATCGAGATCCACAATACCATGATGGCGTTCCACTCTCAAATATCTTTCATAGTGAAGACATTTTTCTTTGCTTACTTGGGACTGATGGTAACCTTTGATGACCCCAACGTAATTGTACCAAGCATCATCCTGTCTTTGGTGCTATTGGCGGTAAGATGCATAGTAGTCCCTGCTATTTCCATAGGTAAGAGGAGCTTGCTTGCCAACACGGGAATACTAGCTAGCATGCTGCCACGAGGTCTATCCGCCGCCGTGGTAGCTGAAATAGCTGCTTCCTCGGGCATTCCCAATGCCCGACTTTATCCCGAGATAGTGATAGTGGTTATCGCAACTACTGTCATAATCTCAGCTGTAGGTATTCCCCTCTTTGCTAGGAAATCGCGGCAGGAGGACAGTGAGATAAAGGAAAAAGGTGGGACATCAAATTCACCTTGAGCTAGCGCCAAGCAATCCCAGTGGGCTTGGTGAGGGCTGAGATTGCCACGCACCTTTCAGATGCTCGCAATGACACCGCTGCTTGACGGATAAGTGGTTTTTGCTGTATTATTAAGCAAACTGACCGCTCTATTTACCTCGCTTTACAGCGGAAGTTTATGTGGTGGGGCCGATGGTATACAATATACAGGCAAAGCTAGTCCTCAGGTAGGCGTTTAGTATGGCTGCTAAGTATTGCCTTGGCAGCTTTTTACATTAATTGTGGCGGGGAGCAGGCACACTGCTTCAAATAAAAACTCAGGAGGAAAGATGGCACGCGAGGTTAAAATCTACACCACCCCTACCTGTCCTTATTGCAAAATGGCTAAGAAGTTCCTGGATGACAACGGCATCAAGTATCAAGAATTTAATATAGTTGAGGATAAAGCGGCCCGGGAAGAAATGAAGAGTAAATGTACTTCACTGGCAGTCCCCACGATTTGCTTCGATAGCGAAGTGCTGGTCGGGTTCAATGAGGGGCAGCTCAGGGAGAAATTAGGGCTTTAGTTCATTAGAGAAAGTCATGTATGAATTGATTATTATTGGTGGCGGCCCGGCTGGTATGACGGCGGCAGTGTATGCAGCGAGAAAAAAGCTGAATACATTGCTTATAAGCTACGACATAGGAGGGCAAGTTCTGTGGACTACTGGCATCGAAAACTATATGGGATATCAATTCATCGAAGGTCTCGAGTTGATGAAGAAATTCGAGGAGCAGGTAAAGCAGTTCCCCCTTGATATGAAAACCGGGGAGAGGGTCAGCAGCTTGTCCCAAACAAATGGAGGTTTTGAGGCGAGAACAGATAAGGGTGAAAGCTACCAGGCTAAGGCAGCTATAATTGCCGCGGGCAAGCGACCTCGCCAGCTAAATGTTCCGGGTGAAGAGAAGTTGAGGGGCAGAGGAGTTACCTACTGCGCCATTTGCGATGGTCCCCTCTTTGCTGGTGAAAATGTTGCCGTCATTGGAGGTGGTAACTCAGCCCTGGAGGCTGCCGACGACATGGTTAAGATAGCCGAACGTGTTTATTTAGTATCACTAACTCCTCTTACCGGTGACCAAATCCTGATCGACAAAGTGAAGGCTGCCAACAACTTGACAATGTTCCTGGAACATGAAGTCCTGGAGATAAAGGGGGAGAGCCGCGTTAAGGGGATAAAAATAAGGGACTTGAAAAGTAAACAGGAAAGGGAACTGGATGTTGGTGGCATCTTTATTGAAATCGGACTTATCCCTAACTCGGAGCCATTCAAGGGAATAGCTTCTCTAAATAGCTTGGGGGAAATCGAAGTTAGTTGTGCTAATGAAACTGGCGTACCCGGGCTTTTTGCCGCTGGGGATGTCACTAATATTCCTGAAAAGCAGATAGTGGTGGCTGCCGGGGAAGGGGCGAAAGCTGCCCTTAAAGCTCACCGCTATCTCCAGAGGCTCAGCAAATAAATAATATTGTAAAGGAGGATTGAAATGGCTGTTAAAAAAGTTGGCGAAAAATATCGCTGCAATGTCTGTGGCAATGAAGTGACAGTGACCAAGGTTGGCGGCGGTACTCTGGTCTGTTGTGGTCAGGATATGGAATTAATTAGCTCGTAAGGTTTTAAGAGGAGTGAGCAAATGGAAAATGAACAATCCCCGACGATAGAGGTGCTTCAGCTCGCTGTTCGGATGGAGGTAGAGGGTAAGGAGTTTTACCAGCAGGCAAGCCAGAAAAGCAGCAACAAGCTAGCTAAGGAACTATTTCAACACCTGGCTAATGAAGAAGACATTCACCGTAAGAAATTTGAGGAAATATATGAAGCCCTCAAGAGAGGGCAGAATTGGCCTGATGTAGAGCCACCATCTGAGAAAGGGAAAAGGCTCAAGTCTCTGTTCGCCGAAGCCACTAAAGCGCTGGGCAGCAAGATTAAAGTGGCCGAGTCTGAACTTGAAGCTATCAAGATAGCTATGGATATGGAGATCAAGTCTTATAATTTATATCACTCTCGAAGCGAAGAAAGCACCCTCCCTGTGGAAAAGCGGTTCTATGAGACTCTGGCGGGCGAGGAGCGGGGGCACCATCTCGCCCTTCTCGATTCCTATGAGTATCTCAGTGATCCTGCGGGGTGGTTTACCAAAAGAGAACACTGGTCATTGGATGGGGCTTAAATAAACAAATAGGAGGGTACAACATGGGGGATGTTGCTTTAAGCATTGAGCAGCTAAGTGTAGAGGTGGAAGGGCGGGAGATTTTACATAATATAAATTTAGGGATGAAGCTTGGCGAGACACATGTCCTTTTCGGTCCCAACGGCAGCGGGAAAACCACTTTGCTCATGGCGATAATGGGTTTCCCCAAGTATCGGATAACCAAAGGCAAAATCATTTTCAAAGGCCAGGACATAACTATGTTGCCGCTGGATGAGAGAGCCCGTTTGGGGATTGGTATGTCCTTCCAACGGCCACCGGTGGTGCGGGGTGTAAAAACGCGGGACATGGTGGCTGCCTGCCTCAGGGGGCGAGAACAGGAAGAAAGCATCAGTCAACTCGCAGAGAAAACTGACCTGGCCGATTTTCTGGATAGGGAGATAAACTATGGGTTCTCGGGAGGGGAGATAAAGCGTTCCGAGCTGATGCAACTACTGGCGCAGAGGCCCACATTAACATTGATAGATGAGCCTGAATCAGGCGTTGACCTGGTAAATATCGCCCTTATCGGTGAACTGTTAAATAGCTTGCTTGAAAAAGATTGTCCCATACCTGAGCGAAGATGCATGGGGCTCATCATTACCCATACTGGTCATATTCTGGACTATGTTAACGCCCGCACAGGCTATGTCATGTGTAATGGTGTAATCGGATGCGAGGGAGACTCTCGTGAGATTTTAGCTACTATTAGAGAGAAAGGCTACCAAGAATGTATCCAATGCTTTCTGAGGAGGAGGGCCTCAAGTGGCTGAAATGATATCGCCTGAGACACATAAAGAGAAAGCCAGAGCAGCAGCCGCCAAACCAGCGGCATTCGGTGAAGATATAGATTTGGGCACTTATGTTAGCTCAGCTGAGGAGCAGCCTTACCAGGATGACCCCTCGAAGCTCCCTGCCAGGGCCAAAGAGCGTATGCTGGAAGCAGGAGTCATTTTGGATGACCCGAGCCAAAGAGCAGGAACCTTTATCCAGATGGATAACGCTCCAGTTCACAGTTCGGTCAGACAAGAGGGCGTGGAAGTAATGTCAGTCAGTCAGGCTCTGGAAAAGTATGACTGGCTGTCAGACTACTGGTGGCAGGCAGTAGCCGTGGATACCGATAAGTACACTGCCAATATAGAGCTGAACCAGCATAATGGCTACTTCATCAGAGCACTGCCTGGCTATAAGACCATTTATCCTGTTCAGACCTGCCTCTATCTGGCAAAAGCACGGCTTGCTCAGAATGTGCACAATATTATCATTGCTGAAGAGAATTCAGAGATGCATATCATTACCGGTTGTACCACTGCTTCTAACGAAGAAGCCGGCCTGCATCTCGGCGTCTCTGAGTTCTACATAAAGAAAGGAGCTAAGGTCACCTTCACTATGATACATAGCTGGAATCCAGAGGTAGCTGTTCGCCCCCGCACGGGAGTAATGATTGAAGAGAATGGCTTATTTCTTAGTAATTATGTGCTTACGAAGCCAGTCCGTTCACTACAAATGTACCCCACAGCCAGGTGCGTGGGGGAAAATGCGGTTGTCAGGTTCAACAGTATTCTGGTAGCAGCTCCGGGGTCAACGCTGGACGTTGGTTCTCGGGCCATCCTCGATGCTAAGGGAGCGAAAACGGAAATCATATCACGAGCGATAACGACCGGAGGGAGCATTGTTGCCCGAGGTTATATAGAAGGCAATGCCCCTGATGTCAAAGGTCATCTGGAATGTCGCGGGCTAATCCTGATGGGAGAGGGCACAATCCATGCCATACCCGAGCTTAAAGGTACTTTAGCGGGCATTGACCTATCCCATGAAGCGGCAGTAGGCAAGATAGCTGAAGAAGAAGTAGAGTATCTCATGGCACGGGGGCTAACTCGAAGCGAAGCTACAGCCACAATAGTCAGAGGATTTCTCAGGGTGGATATCGAGGGATTGCCGCCCTTACTCAGTGCCGAATTACAGCGGGCAATTGAAGCCAGTGAAAAGGACCTTATGTAAATAAGGACGAGAGGGGATTAGCAATGAATACGAAAGCTCTACACA
>Ga0315539_1001586_pt1 | contig 16762 bp, 12 predicted proteins | sample SalMarSW160150MG_FD_203097 | JGI IMG/M metagenome (GOLD analysis project Ga0315539, IMG submission 203097) | Salt marsh sediment microbial communities from the Plum Island Ecosystem LTER, Massachusetts, United States - Salt Marsh Sediment SW1601-150 ... | reverse complement strand
ACTTGACGTTCAGCCCTTCCCAAACCCGTGAGACTTCTGTATTCCTCTATACAGCTCGTTTCCCGTTTGGTACTATGGCTTCTGCTGACTTCTCCGATATATCAACTCGTGATTGACCCACCCTACAAGCTGGCTCCTTCACTAAAAAAGTCCACTGGACTTTTTCTTTACGCTCGGCCCTCTTGGTAAGGTAAATGTCCTTCCGTCTAATCCTGCGGGATCTACATGCTTATCCTTTTGGTGTTCGTTGGGCTTTACAATGATGTGGTTGCTTACCCGGATAAACGTGCCTCATATCCCGTTCCTGTTCGCCTGCCCCGTAACGCAGTATATCGGGGTCAGTTCGGACTTTTGTAGTCTCGCTTCGTTACTCCCTTTGGTCGTGAGCTCGCTGACGCTCGGTTCAGTGTATGGGTCACCCTAAACCACCTTGCGACTTACTAATGCTTACAGGCGTTACCCCATCGCATAAGGGACTTACTCCCTCTGGATCTTCTTTTAACATTTAAAAGAACTTTTACTAAATTTACCATTCAAGGCACACACATTTTGTATAAGTAATGGCAGAAAAAGTGCAAAATATCAAGGTTTGTAGCCCGCTCAAACTTCATCACGGTTTGACCGGTAAGTACTTCGCAATCTGCCACTACTCATACAATTTACCGTTAAGCAATAGCAAAAAAAAATCCTACATATGAAAAAAATTATAATAATATTATTAATTGGCTTCGTTTTAATATCATGTTCAAATGATGAAAAAATTGAAGATCATGAATTCTTTATTTTCGAACCAGATATTAGGCTATTTACCTCATATGCATTTATGAATGCAGCTGGTTTCAATCATGACTGGAATGATACAATGCATCCAGTTCGGATAGAAATTAGAAATTATCTTGATTCCATATTAACAAAGGAATACAAAAACAAGATAAATGATTATTATAAAAAGCTTGGCGGTGGAGATTTTTTTGGTTATGGTGCATATGCACTAAATTCAAAATTCCCTCCAAATTTTGGATTGGTTTGTGATACATGCAAAAATCAGTACCTTGGAAAATTTGTTGGATATGATACTTTACTGCAGGAATTTTACAATAAGGCACAGATTGAAAAACTCTGGGATAAATACAGAGACAAACTTGAAGAAATAAATTTGCAATATAAACCGTATGCAGAAATAGCTCTTAAGCAGATAACTGATTATTGTAGAGTAGATTCAAATTATTATCAAGATATTGCAACCGGTCATTTTTATTATCAGCAGATTCCTTTGATGTCATACTTTACCGCTTTCTTTCATGAAACGGGTAATGATTATTGGATAGTAAGTGGCCCTTCACCTGGAAAACCCGGGCCAAGTGCTTTTTACCATGAATCGCTTCATAGGATAATTAATCCAATTGTTGAAAATAATTCAGGAATAAATAATAGAATCCAAGAGTTGATTCCTTTAACACAAGAAAAACTTAAGGATGATTACAATAGTGATACAGCAATTCTTTGTGAATCTTTTGTACGGACTATAGATAAGATTCTTTCAGCCAGATACCATAATGCATCAGATGAAGAACTTTACAAAATGATAGAAAATGAATATAAATTGGGACATATTTTATGCTTCTATCTCTTTGAGAATTTAGCAAAATATGAGAATAGTAATAAAACACTTGATGAATTTTATCCTGAATTAATTTCTGATATAGACATTGAGTTTGAAATAAAACGCTGGAATGATTATTGGAAAAATAAATTAGAATAATGCTTCTGCTTACAAAGCATTTAAAAACTGCCGGGACATTAGGTTCTTTGTGGTTTGTGGGTTATCCAAAGCTAGCCATTAACTGATATAGATGAACTCTGAACTCGGCAACTTTTCATATGCCAACCGGTAATTTATGAAATTGAGAAATGAAAAGGTTAACCCGCATTATTCTTGACTATTGCCTTATTCTCATGTAAGTCTGAAAATGACAAGTATTTAATTTACCAAGGACAGATTATGGAAATTAATGGGCCAGATTCGGCTTTTGTAAACGAATTAATTACACGACCTCCTGTAATGTAGATTCTACAGGGGGTGTGTGATAAAAATGCACCCGGGGCCGGGAGAACCTAATGCACCAATACTTTATATTCCCACGGACCTAGCGTCAGTGAATCCTGTAAAGGCAATGCCACCCTTTCCTTGGTAAAATAGTCCTGATAATCACCGTTGTAATCATCCAGTTCCGGTTTGATGGTGGTGTTTTTCCTGCTCAGGTTAAGAAAAACAAGCACTTTATTTTCAACCTTAACCCGGGAAAATGCAAAGATCCTTCTCTCTTTTGAGGTTTTAATCTTTTCCATCGGACCACCGAATTCCCCGTTCCACAATGCTCTATTCTCCTTTTTCAGCCGGATCAGGAAATGATAGAAACCGGTCAATTCACACTCTTCCCATTCAATGGGATCCCTTTCAAAAAATTTCAGCCGTTTAGAAAGGCACGCTTCCTGTCCATTATAGATCAGGGGTGTCCCGGGTATCGTAAACATGAAAACGGCAAATGCTTCATGGGCTGCTCCCATTCTCTCCTCAATGGTCCCCTGCCATGAATTTTCATCGTGGTTGGAGAGGAACCTCATCCGGTAAACATTGGGAGGAAACAGCGCCTCTTCCTTTCTGAAATATTTTGATAACACCCTTACACTATCTTTCCCCTGGGCTACCCTGTTCATCAAATGATGAAGCTCCCAGGAGTAATTGATATCGAAACCCTTCTCCAGAAAATAGGTTTGTTCTTCATTTTCGGCAAGCATGAGAACGGGGCGGATTTCCTCCAGTGCAACCCTTGCTCTTTCCCAGAATTCTTTCGGGGTTTTATGCGGATGATCGACCCGGAAGCCGTCAACCGCGAGTCTTACCCAGAAACTCAGCGCCTCAATCATGTAATCATGCAACCCGCTCTGTGACCAGTCCAGTTGAATGACATCTGTCCAGTCGGTTCCAATGGGTGGAATAAATTCCCCGGTTGAGTCTTTCATGAAAAACTCGGGATGTTCACTTGCCAGCTGATTATCCCATGCAGTATGGTTGGGAACCCAGTCAAGCATGACATAAAAACCCATTTCATGTGCTTTGTCAACCATCGCTTTAAAATCATCCAGTGTCCCGAATTCAGGATTAATATCCTTATAATCCCTTACAGAATAATAACTTCCCAGCTCTCCTTTCCGGTTTTTCAAGCCGATCGGGTGTACAGGCATAAACCACAATACATCCACCCCGAGTTCTTTCAGTCTTGGCAGGTGGTTCTCAAAAGCCTTAATGGTTCCCTCTTCCGTAAATTGCCTGAGATTAATTTCATACAGGACGATGTTGTGTGACCACTCAGGATGAATGACCTCACTGATAAAGGGTTCGGGTTTTTCACCTTTGCTCTTTACCGCCCGTTTACAACCAAAAAAAAACATAGCCACAAATATCATTGTGGCAACTGTAATTACGATTGCTCTTTCCATTTGTGCCGTTTGATATAATTTATAAAAAGTAATTTATTGTATCACGATTTTGACCATTTCTCCATCTCCGGATTTTAGAATGTATAATCCGGGAGGTATATCATGAGCATCCAATTCCTGAACATCCCTGCTTTCCTTCCACATTCTGCCCGTCATGTCATAGAGTCGTACAGAGATCACTTTATTAAAATGGATCATACCATGCTGAACCGGATTGGGATAAACAATAAGAGGATCATTTACCTCTGCTGGTTCGATGATTGATGTTAATGTATTGCTATACCCTGGAGTGGGAGCAGAATACAAAATCCATGCTGTTCCTCCATCTGTTTCCCTGCCATAAGAAATATCATCGATCTGACTTCCGAAAGCAAGGTAATCAATCAAGAGTGAATTCCGCACAGGAGACTCAAATATTCCTATCTCTTCACCCGATTTGTCCAGCTTGAAATTTGCATGAAGGGGTCCCTGACCGTTCTGTCCATCGGTCCAGATGAGAATGAAATCCCCTGGTCCTAAAATGGAATCGGGCAGTAACCACCGCGACGGACTCTGAAGATCATCCGATAAATATTTATCACCCAGCCATACAGGATTGGGGTCCCGGTTATAGAGTTCAACCCAATCATCGTACTCACCATATTCGTCCGCAAAGGTTATATCATTCCCTGCCATAAACTCATTGATCACAAGATCAGGATCACTGCTTTCAAATGCATGGATCAGATCAGGCCGGCAGGGTTCCCTGTATTCACCTGCTCCATCCGTATCATTCACGGTAACCTGGTAATTGATCCGGCTTTCGACAGGCACCGGATCCAGTGAAACAGTATAGACCTGATCGCCAGAGATTTGATCAAAGTCCAAACCGTTATCCTGCATTTGGAGAATTTCTTCCGGTCCACCATTCACCGAATACATCAGTTCAACCCCGGTCAGTGGAGTATCATCAGATACATGAGCAGATATTACAGGTATTTCGCCTAATCTTGGGTGATTGGACAGGATATACTTGATGACAGGCAGTGTATTATTGATTTCCAGTTGCTCCCTTGCTGCCTCAATTCTGGTTGTGATGAAGGGTTTTAATCCATATGCAACATGCCCCCCGAGTGGTTCATCAAACGATTTGTGGAAGTCTTCTATGGTATAGCCGTGATTGAGCGGATAATAGGGATCATTCTGCAGAGAAGGTGTGATCATTGTATGCAGGGAGTCAATTCGGGGAAAAAGCAGAGCCGTATCCATAATTTCTGTTACCAGTTGCTGAACATACCGGGAGAATTGATCCCTGTATTGCTGAACCTCCAGAATGCGGGTGTGAAGGGGCCTGCTTTCTCCATGTTTTGCCCAATCATAAATATTCCGGACTCCCCAGTCCCTGTCTATCCAGTCAATACCCAATGTATTATCCAGATCGTAGGGTATGAATTCAAACTTTCCGGTGGCTGTATTATGGTACAAATAGAAATTATTTTTATTATAGGAATATCCATCCCAGTTACCGCTCACAACATCAAAAGCAAGAATTTTCAGAAAATCGTCCACATTGAACAGGGGTTCAATTTCGCACGGCAGATCTTCTATTGGTGCTGTATTGAGCAGCTGGATGAATTGATAGAGATCATCATAATTATCCCGTTCAACATTGGTTCTTAAATCGTATGCCCGCCGGTCTCCACTGGTGAATTTATAGTCATTTGGATTGCTGCTGAAGAAATCCAAATCGGCAGGCCAGAGGCATTTATACAAATTACCCCCCATGTTTCCAAACCGGGAAAAAACAAATTGGTCATCGATATGTTCCACATTGATATAGAGTCCATAATAATCCCCGTTAATGCATAGTTCCACATGGTTAGACCGGGGAGCGGGAATGTTAAATTCCCTTAGAATATCCCAGCACAGTTTTGCACGGATTACCGAGGGGTCGTTGTTCTCGCCGTTAATATTCATTTTTTCAAGTCCCTTGTATTGTTGTCCCTGAATAAATGTATTGAAAGATACCTTGAATGATTTTTTGGGAGAATATCTTGATGTGTTCCCCCGTAGTCTGAATCCGACCTGGTATACCGTATCAGCAACAGGTCCTGCCTGAAAGATAAAGGTTGCAGGATACTCGTGGTAACTGGTTACATCATCGAAAATAGCAGATAGAGAATCGGGATCAATCAGGATATCGATCCTTGGTATCAGGGCATCGGTAAAAACCGGTTCATCGGGTGGGAAATCAGGTTGAGAGAAAACGACTCTGCCTGCAATAAGGAATGCAATATGTAAAGTGCTCTTTTTTATCAATCTTTTGAACATCCGGGTATTCAGTTATTTTCTCTGCTTTAAAAACCATTGGTAGAGCTCTTCATTATTGTAGGTCACAGTCCATGAATCATGTGTGGCTTCCGGATAAACCGTAAATCTTACAATCCCGTTAATTTTCTTCAAAGCATTTACCATTTCTTCTGATCTTTCTACAGGTACCACAGGGTCTTTCGCTCCATGAAAAACCCAGACTGGAATGTGCTTAATCTTTTCCACCTGCGATGGATCACCACCACCACAAATTGGAGCCAGGGCGGCAAACGTTTCCGGATATTTCATGGATAAGTCCCAGGTCCCAAATCCTCCCATACTTAATCCTGTCAGGTAAATCCTGTTTTTATCTGTACGGTAAGTAAGCAGGATGTCATCCAGTAATTCCTTCAGGCTTCCCGGTGACCACCTCTGGTTTACAGGACATTGTGGTGACACAACAAGAAAGGGCAGGTCTTTCGTTTCAACGATTTTCGGGGGGCCATGCATCTTTACAAGATCAAGGCTATCTCCTCTCTCCCCAGCACCATGCAGAAAGAATAATACGGGCCAGGATTTCTTCTCGTCCGTATCATACCCATTGGGAAGATAAAGAAGGTACTTAACCTGGATACCAGGATCTGTGCTGCTAACAAATAGTTGATGAGTCTGCCTGTGAATTGGTTTCATGTTCGTCTGAGGGTAAAGAGAAAAAATCCCGGTTGATAAAAAAATTGCTATAAACAACAAACGGTGTGGTTTCATTTTCTGAATCAATCGTTATCATAAAATTCAAAGCCGGGTCAACTTTTGAAAAGTTTGTTCGTCCCGGCTTTGATAAACAAATCGGTAAAGCCTAGATGTTCCTGTTCACTGCATTGAGGTCTTCAAATGCCTCTTTTAGCCTGCTAATAAAGCTTTGCTCTCCGCTTCGTAACCAGGCACGGGGATCGTAATATTTCTTATTGGGTTTATCTTCTCCTTCCGGGTTACCGATCTGTCCCTGCAAATAATCTTTCTTCTCCTTGTAGTAGTTGCGAATACCGTCCCAAAACGCCCATTGCATATCCGTGTCGATGTTCATTTTTATCGCTCCGTACCCGATTGCTTCCTTTATCAGGTGTTTTTCTGATCCTGAACCTCCATGAAATACAAAATTCACAGGATTGGGACCCGTTCCAAACTTCTTCTGAATGTATTCCTGTGAGTTTTTCAGGATGATTGGTTTCAATTCAACATTCCCCGGTTTATAAACCCCATGTACATTACCGAATGCTGCAGCAATGGTAAAATAATCACTGATCTTTTTCAATTCTTCGTATGCAAATGCAACTTCTTCTGGTTGGGTATACAACCGTGCGCTATCAACACCCGAATGATCCACTCCATCTTCTTCCCCTCCGGTAACGCCCAATTCAATTTCCAGGGTCATTCCGAGTTTACTCATTCGTTTCAGGTACTCTTTGCTAATTTCAATATTTTCCTCAATTGGTTCTTCGGAAAGATCCAGCATGTGCGAACTGTAAAGTGGTTTACCATGTTGTTTGAAGTACTTTTCTCCTGCATCTAACAATCCATCAATCCAGGGAAGCAGTTTTTTTGCAGCGTGATCTGTGTGAAGTACAACCGGAACACCATAGTATTCAGCTAGTGTATGAACATGTTGTGCTCCTGAAATTCCTCCTGCGATGGCAGCCTGCTGGTTTTCATTGGATAGTCCTTTCCCCCCGAAAAACACGGCACCTCCATTGGAAAATTGGATGATGACCGGAGAGTTTACCTCCCTGGCTGTTTCCAGTACTGCATTGACCGAGTTGGTACCTATTACATTCACAGCAGGAATGGCAAAATTGTTCTTGTTGGCATAATCGAAAAGATCCTTAACCTCTTTTCCAAATAAAACGCCTGGTTTGAATTTCATGTTATCTTTAGCCATGATTACAAATTTTTTAACAATTGTATGATTGAGTTCTTTTGTTGTAAGGGATTATAAAGATAATACAAAAAGGGGGATTCCCGATTGACCGTTACTTTTTTCTGTGAACAACCAGATCGTCCCCTCCCTCAAGCATGTATTCCTGATCGTAGAGAATTACAGGGATTGTTGCTTTTGATCTGTTCCTGATTTCAATTACCTCATGATTGACTTTCGCGTTCAGTAAATTGCCTTTGAAACGAACATTAAATGAATAGAATTCCCACTGATCAGGGATAAGGGGATTAAACCGTATCGTTCCATCCGCTATTCTCATTCCTCCAAATCCTTCCACGACAGCCATCCATGTTCCACCCATGCTCGTAATGTGTAATCCTTCAGCCACCTCTTTGTTGTAATCGTCCAGGTCCAATCTGGCCGTTCTCAGGTATAGATTATAGGCTGTATTAATATCGCCGATTCTTGCAGCCAATATAGAATGTATACATGCCGAGAGGGAGGATTCGTGAACTGTTCGTGGTTCGTAAAAATTGAAATTCCGCCTTATGGTCTCTTTATCATAACGCTCTTCAAAGAAATAGATGCCCTGCAAAACATCGGCCTGTTTAATAAAAGGTGATCGCAAAATCCTGTCCCATGACCAATGTTGATTAATTGGACGCTGGCTCGGGTCAATCTCTTCAGCAAGAGATTGCTCCTTATCCAGATATCCATCCTGCTGCAGAAAGATCTGACCTTCCTCATCGTATGGGAAGTATAAGTTATCAACGATATCTCTCCACAGGTTGGTCTCTTTTTCAAAATCGAAATTCAACTTTGCAACAATTTCCCGGAATTTTTGCGGGTTGCTTTTCCTGAGTGAATGGATATGTCCCATGGTATAATCAAGGGTCCATGCAGCAATGGTATTGGTATACCAGTTATTGTTCACGTTGTTCTCATATTCGTTTGGGCCGGTGACTCCAAGGATAACATATTTCTGTTTGGGTTCCGAGAAGTTGACTCTCTGGCTCCAGAACCGGGAAATAGCCATCAACACTTCCAAACCATAATCCTCAATGTATTTGTAATCACCGGTATGTCTCACATAATTATAGATAGCATATGCAATGGCACCATTGCGGTGGATCTCTTCAAAGGTGATTTCCCACTCATTATGACACTCCTCTCCATTCATGGTTACCATTGGATATAAGGCTGCTCCATTTTTAAATCCCAGTTTTTGAGCATTCTCAATCGCTTTTCCAAGGTGCTTATAGCGGTATAACAATAGTTTTTTACCCACGTCGGGATTTGTCGTGCAGAGGTAGAATGGAAATACAAATGCTTCGGTATCCCAGTAGGTACTACCACCGTATTTTTCACCGGTAAATCCTTTCGGCCCAATATTCAATCTTTCGTCTTCGCCGGTATATGTTTGATTCAGATGGAAAATATTAAAACGTATTCCCTGTTGAGCAGCTACATCACCTCCAATCCGGATATCGCTATCGTCCCACTTCATGATCCATGTCTTTGTATGTTCGGCGAGCAGGTTTTCAAAACCGATCGTGAATGCAATTTTCAGTACCTGTTCGGCTTCATGCATCAACTCACCCGTTCTATAATCAAGGGAAGTGAGATTTACTCCATACTTAAAGATTGTCAGTATTTCTTCCTGTTGTAACTGAATAGAGCAGGAGTTTTCCAGGTATTTTTCGCGTTCATTTCTGGTTATGTCATAACGGATGGGTTTACCGTTTTTCAGAAGGTTGAATTTCATCCCTGTGCACACGTTGAAATCGAGTTTTTTAGTCTTGCCAAGAATGTATCCTTCGCCATTCCCTGTTTCCCTGTTTACCTCCTCCCAGAATTGTTCACCATAGTTTGTATCTTCATTCCGTACATCCAGATCGATATAGGGTGTGATTGTTATCTTACCGGTGAAATTGACCGGTTTAACCGAATATTGTATGGCACCGATCTCCGGCATGACAATGCTAAGGAACCGGATGGATTCAACCGTTACCTTCTCTCCTCCGGGTAGTTCTGCTGTAAACGAACGTTCCAGGTAACCTTTCTTCATATTCAACGTTCTCCGGAATGAAAGGATTCTGCATTTTGCCAGGTCAAGGGTTTTATCATTGATCTTAACATCAATACCTATCCAGTTGGCAGCATTAAGCACTTTGGCAAAATACTCCGGATAGCCGATCTTCCACCATCCCACGCGGGTTTTATCTGGATAATAAACACCTGCAATATAATTTCCCTGGAGTGTATCCCCGCTATATGCTTCTTCAAAATTTGCCCGCTGCCCCATCTTACCATTACCGAGTGAAAAAATACTTTCAGAAGCCCGGTTGTTTTCAGGATTAAAACCATCCTCAATAATCAACCATTCATCATGTTTCAGGTAGGAACACATTGTAAATCTTTTAGTCTTTATCTTCAACAAACAAAACCAGAAATGCTGCTATAAGCAGGGAGCATCCCCCAAGTAACAAGGCGTAAATCGCTTGATTTTCAAACAGGATTCTAACAAAAAAACCCAGGATAGCTGCTGCAGTAATTTGCGGAATCACAATAAAAAAATTGAAAATGCCCATATAGGTTCCCATCTTATGGGAAGGGAGGGAACCTGTGAGTATTGCATACGGCATGGCAAGAATAGCTGCCCATGCAAGTCCTATGCCCAGCTCAGGTATCATTAACATGGTTGGATTCTTAATGAAAAAAAAGGAAGCCATGCTCACACCCCCAACAACCAGACTGATGGCATGTACTGTTTTCCGGTTGGTAAGTTTTGCCATCCACATGATCAAAAATGCCATTATCGCAGCGAAACCGTTGTAGACAGCCATTAACATACCAACCCAATCTGCACCGGTATTATACTCTTTTTGTATTCGCTCCAGCACGGCAACTGATTGAGGCTTCAAATCGATAAACTCCTTCTTATGCTCATCCACAAAGAATTTTACAATTCTCATGGATGCCACTACTTTTTCTCCTTCTTCAAATCGCTGTGATAACCTGTCTAAATCCTCTTCAACCAGGCCAATGTTTTCCCACTGCGCAGCTTCATCCAACAGTTTAAGTTGCTCAACAGTACGAACCAGATCAGCATGCGTTTCCCGGTCAAGTCCCATATCATATTTTGTACTGGTAACACCGGCTGTCGTGTATATCCACATGGAAAACAGGGCAAACCATGAAAAGAACTGGACCAGGGCCAGTTGTTTCATCGTTTTTGGCATTTTAAAAAGATCATTGATTACCACAACCATTCCGTTCTCTGTTTTCTTCCTATGGGTGAGCCAACCAACAATCAATTGCAGGATACCAAAGAGAGCCCCTCCGACAAACAACACGCTTAAACCATAATCCATAAAGAGAAAAAAGTAGAATAGCAAAAAGAGGGAGGCACTGATGATTAGCCAGATCAGACCACTTCGGATTAACCGATTATACGCAATTGGACGCTCGTCGTGTGTCGAATGATCTGATGAAGCTTTTTCTTTCGCTTCCTCAGAGAATTCTTTTAACTCATCCGGCGAATACTCTTTTGTCCGTGTAACTGTCCAGAGAACAGCTAAAAAGAAAACCAATCCCCCGATATAAAATGAGAATTTTACCGATGGAGGAATTTCTCCTTCACCCGCTGTATTTGATATGTGAAACCAATTTGTCATTATCCATGGAAGTGCTGAAGCGATGATTGCACCTGTTCCAATAAAGAAACTTTGCATTGAAAATCCCATGGTTCGCTGGTTTGATGGAAGCATATCTCCTACAAAGGCACGAAAGGGCTCCATGGAGATGTTGATGGATGCATCCATGATCCATAACATGCCGGCAGCAATCCAGAGAACCGGTGAGTTCGGCATAATGAGCAAGGCAATGGAAGCAAGAATAGCCCCCGTGAGAAAATAAGGCCTTCTTCTTCCAAGCCGGTTCCATGTATTATCGCTCATGTGGCCGATAATGGGTTGAATGATCAAACCGGTAACGGGCGCAGCAATCCACAATATTGGGATACTATCGACACTCGCTCCAAGGGTTTCAAAAATCCGGCTGACATTGGCATTCTGGAGTGCGAATCCAAACTGGATCCCGAAGAATCCGAAACTCATGTTCCATATTTGCCAAAAACGAAGTTTAGGTTTTGCTCTCATGCTAAAAATATCTTGGAAAGAGAGGTTGTAACGTTTATGCACTCCCCATTCAAAAATAGCGATAAAAATTGAATTGTATCCCTTTTATCCCGTTTATTATCAGGCAGATGGGTGCAAAAAACTCGAAAGATTAAGGAAGCGGTTGTTTCAAACGTTTGCGACAAAATCAAAAAAAATTCAAAAACATTCAAACATTTTGTAAATTGTCGGTTTATTTCGTTTTTTTAATCCTCAATTCCCAAATAATGGCAGAGTTTACCTTGAAAATCGAGCATTATCTCAATTCATCCGAATCCGGCAGTCCCTATTCAGCGGATGACTTCTATCCGGTTGAATTGAAAATATCCTATAATGACAAAACCATACACATTCGCAGCAAAATTGCCGATTACTGCCAGCTATATCGCGGTGACATAAAAAACCTTATTGACAACCACCAGGAGTTGCTCAAGCATGCTCTGCAGGGATACTATACCGAAAAATTTTATGCCCTCATCTTTAAAAAAAAATTATTCCCGATCTATGACCTGCTGATGGATGAAATACAGCTGATTGAAAAGATCATCTCATTCAACCAGCCGTTTGATGAAAAGAATTTTACTGCACATAACGTTGGAACAGAATATGTAAAACACACAACCGATATTGCTCATATCCTGGACGACAACATCAAAGAATTATACCTGAACGAGATCAAGGGACTATTTGTAAAAAGCATCGATCCAAAGAAGAGCCAAGAAGTGTTTCAGATATCCAATTATTTCATCCATTTCATTAACTGGGAAAAGCGGTTCAGCAGCTTTTATGAAATGACCTATGAAGTGCTGCCCAGCGAGATCCGGCTGCTGGAAAATTATTTATCCCCCGAATTCAAATGCCTGATCAAAGCTTACATGGCTTTTCAAACACAGGTGAACATCGTCAGAAGAACCTTTGAAAAGAAAACACCCGGTAAAATATCAACCCTCTCCTGGTTTGAGTGGGAGAGTGAAATTCGCTCATTTCTGACCCGGAAGTATGAGAAGATCTTTGGGAAAACAAAGACAAAGGAGTATATTGACGGATTGAATAAAGTCATTTCAGATTATATTCACCAGTCAGCCCTCCGGTCCTGAGATGGATTATCATTTCAACAGTTGAGGCGCAGAAAAAAATTGGGGTACACTATCTCTCCACTACAACCTTCCGAATTTCAACACCGGAAGAATTTGTGATCCGAAAGAAATAGATCCCCTGTGACAGATTATCCAGGGATACCTGGAATTTGTTTTTGGTTATAGAGCGGAATGATCGTATCGTTTTCCCTGTCATATCAAGAATTTCAAGATCCCATGGGTTAAATTCTTGTGTTGCAAGTTGAACCGTTATCCATTGGTTTGCCGGATTTGGGTAGATTTTTAAATGCCCGAATCGGGGTTTTTCAATTGAAGTGGGTGAGATGGAAACGGAAACGTGAACGGTATCTCCCTCGCAGCCGTTCGTTGTGGTTTCAAATACTGAGACCTTACCCTGACCAGGTTGTGTCCATACCACAACGATCGTGTCACCTTCCTGTGTTGAGAGGATCTCCCCGTGCATAACAGACCAGGAATAGAATGAAGAAGTATCCGATTCTACCCAGTAGGTAACGGTATCATTCTGGTTCACATTAACCTCACCATAGATCGGACCGGTAATGATCTCCGGCGGTTGTGAAAGCATGACACTATCGGAAACGGTATTCAGATTAGCATCGGTAACCATTACCGTATAATATTGGTCGGCTGAAAGATCATATACTGTAGGGTTGGTGGTGCTTTGCGGGTCATTCCAGAGAATGGTGTAGGGCGGCATCCCTCCCGTTATGGTAACGTTGGCTGTTCCATCGGAATATCCGTAACAGGAAATGTTTGTGCTATCGCTGATGTATGCCTCCAGAGGTTCAGTAATATAAGTATAATAGTATTCGAATTTATACTCATTGAACCAGGCAGCATCTCCGGAAGACCATGCCTGATCTACTTCTCTAATTAATGCCCCGTACTCATCGTAATCGAACAAATACCTGACATAAGGATTCCAGTCCGTATTATCCCAATTATTACCTACAATTTCGGATACCTCGTCCAATTCAGTATACTGATAAATGTAGCGTGTCTGGTTCCTCAAACTATCACCATCCCAGGATCTATACAGTTTCTCATTTACCTGTTGGTTCTGATTATACGAATAACTGATAACTGTTCTTTCTTTCCAGGTGGAATCAATTGCTACCCATTGGTATTGGATCTCTTCGGTTAAGTTTCCGTACGGGTTATAAGAATAAGCACTTGAATCCGTATTAATCCAATAGCTGGAGTACCATTCTTGCCGGAGAAAGTTTGTCATATTGCCTTCCTGATACGAATAGATAAACCGTATGTTGCTAATCCATTTAACACTGTCGGAATTCCAGGTCTGTTTCTCCCAATAGGTCCAGTTTTGATCGTCATCATAGTCGTAGAGATATTGCAAAGAATCTTCCCAGGAAGATTGGATTTCATTCCATTTCTGAAAAATATAGCCGTTGAGGTTATGATACTCATTAAATGAGAACAGTTTCTGATATTTTTTAATCCAGTTTTGCTCACTGCTGTTCCATTGTTTCTCGATCTCTTTGTACCTGTTTCCCTTATCATCGTAAAAGTAATCCAACAACTTATCATTTACCCATAACGCGGTAATCCATTCTCGTCCTAATGAACTGATTCTATTAAAAGTTTCATTATACGTATATATATAACTGGCGTAATTCTCCCACGATGATCCGCCACTGTTCCAGGTAAAAATATACATTGAATCCCGGAGGATAATTACACCTTTACTGGTTTCTGTTGGTTTGAGGCTGAATGGATCAAGGATGGAGTCACTGGGAGCAATTGATGGATAAGGGGAGATGGAATAAAAATCAAATTCCTGGCTTTTCCCTGTAATGAATACCATCCAGATTATCAGTATGACAACACCCTTTCTCATGTTCCTTCGGCAGATTAATATCTATTGCAATTGTATATGATGCTTCTTCAATTCTTTCTCCAGTGATCGTGCATTCCCTGTTAATCGATCCAGGAAATGCCAGAACGCTTTCCCGTGATTCGGATGAACGGTATGGGTTAGTTCATGCAAAATGACATAATCCCTTAGGTGCAATGGAAGCCTCATCAGGTGCAGGTTCAGGTTGATGTTTTTATGGTTTGAACAGCTTCCCCAACGGGTTTGTGCATTTTTTATGAACACCTTATTATAGGTTAACCCATAGCGCTTTGCCAGTTCATTCACTCGTCCGGGGAGGTACCTCTTTGCTTCTATGCGGATTGCTTCGGTTACTCCTATCCGGATCATCTCCTGTAACCTGTGATCCGAAATGCTTCTGTTCCCGGGATGAAAAACAGCAATCGTTCCATCTGAAATCTTTATACGGAAATGGTCCGATGCATGTTGCAGTGTAACCAGTTTGTGTTGACAGATTGCATACACGGAATCCGCATCAAAGAAGGTTTTGTTCTCCTCCATGTGCCTGAAATGCTGCTGGTGTTTGATGATCCACGATTTTTTTTGATCAACGAATTTCAGAGCCCGTGAAATCGGCAAACCCCTGGGTATTGTCACCACCACACCATCTCCCGGTTTTAACCGGATACTGATCCTTTTCACCCGGGGATTCAACCGGATGGTTATTTCACCGATATCCGTTACTGTTACTTTTTTAATTTCCATGGTAAGCGACTCCGGTGAGCTCATTCACTTTGCATGCTTGAAAAAATGAACCAACCTGTTGTGAAAAAGCGTAATTGGTCGAATTTTTATCCAATATAGGAATTCAAATTGCGTTTTATCCCTATCTTTACGCTAATTTTTTAAAATCCAAGCATGATGAAAAGTAAGCTTTTGATCTCCTGTTTGTTAGTTGTAATGCGGTTAACCGGGATGACAAGTGCCTTTGGGCAGGCAGAGATCTGGTCTTTGGAAAAATGCATCCTTTATGCTATTGAAAACAACATACAGGTTAAACAGATGGAGCTCTCTTCCGAGTATAATAGCAATATCCTTTTTCAATCAAAACTTGGCGTACTCCCAAATCTGAATGCAGGAGCTTCGCATTCCTGGTCTTTTGGAAGAGCACTGGATGAGACAACCTATGAATTTACGAAAGATCAAACCGTGATGTCCGATAACATCTATATCAGCAGTTCGGTTACGTTGTTTAACGGTCTTCAAACTCTGAATACCATTAAGCTGAACCAATATAACCTCATGGCAAGCCTTGAGGATGTTGATAAAATCAAGAACGATATTTCATTAAGTATTGCATTAGCCTATCTTCAGATCCTGTTAAACATAGAATTGCTGGAGGTCACAAACAGCCAACTTGAGATTACCAATTTACAAATTGAGCGAACCCGGCAGCTGGTTGAAGCAGGCAGCCTTGCCCAGGGTAGTTTACTGGAGATCCAGGCTCAGGCAGCCGCAGAGGAGTTGCAGCAGGTGAATATCCAAAACCAGCTCGATATCTCTTACCTCACCCTGACCCAGCTGCTGGAACTCGATTCGGTGGGCAATTTTCAGATTGAGATACCCGATCTTCCGCTACCGGAAGAGCAATTCCTGCTCGAATCGGTTAATGAAATCTATTCCGATGCCGAGAGAATTCTGCCTCAGGTGAAAGGTGCCGACTACCAGCTGAAAAGCTCGGAGATCGGTCTCGATATTGCCCGGGGTGCCAGAAGCCCGCGACTCTCACTTTCCGGTTCCTATGGAACACGCTATTCCAATATCCTGAAAAAATACACCCTTGTGCCTGGAGAAACTTCCGATCCGTTACCTATCGGAACGGTGGAAGGAACCGGAGAAACGGTCTACA
>Ga0315539_1001581_pt1 | contig 16775 bp, 17 predicted proteins | sample SalMarSW160150MG_FD_203097 | JGI IMG/M metagenome (GOLD analysis project Ga0315539, IMG submission 203097) | Salt marsh sediment microbial communities from the Plum Island Ecosystem LTER, Massachusetts, United States - Salt Marsh Sediment SW1601-150 ... | reverse complement strand
AGAGCTCGCACGCGAGCTGATCGAGAAACATAAAGAAGCTGCCCAGCAGCAAAATCCGGTTCCGACACAGATTCAATCAGCATGAGTTTTCACATTAATGTAAATCCCTTGATAAAATATCTGAAAAAGGATTTATTTAAACAATACAATCAGCCGGGAATTGCAGGTTGAAAACAAAATGAAGTCAGCAGGTATTATAATATTATTCTTCTTGTTAACGCTTTCTGCAAACGGACAGGAACTGCCGTCTGTTCAACTGCGGGACACTTCAATAATAAATCATGGAATTCTCGATCCGGAATATTTAACAGGCGCATTTTCGCTGTCTCTTCCGTTATCACTGAGAATCATTCCTGAAAGCAATCCGTATCAATTCGGCCAGCCGTCTTTACTTTCCCTGCAATACGGTTCTCAGAAATTGCAGCAGAATCTCGATCTTTCATCTATCTGGAAGCGGGAAATCTCAAAGCAGGAAGAATATAAGACACTGCGGATGGTCATGGGATCGATTCAGGCCGGCGGAGCAGCATATCTCGCCTACCTTCATTTCAAGAAGTACGGCTTTAAATAGAAAAATACAACACCGCTAATCTATTATTCGCATCGAAACGCTAAAACCACAAGCCGATCTGCCAGTTATTTTTTTAAAGTGCGATTAATTTATCTTCACCTCATCTTCGGACGCTTGCTTTTCCGTCAGGTTAAAGATATATTAAAACACAGTTTTTTTGGAGATAGAATTATGGTAAAAGTACTCGATACCAGACGAAACTTCCTCGGTTTAGAAAAACAATATTCCACATTTGAGAATTCAAAGATTGTGGTATTACCGGTACCGTACGAACATACTGTAAGCTGCGGCGGCGGAACAAAGAAAGGTCCGGATGCGATTCTAAAGGCATCTCACTATGTTGAATTCTTTGACGAGGAAACAAAGCGTGAAATTTACAAGGAGCACGGGATCGCGACGCTTCCGCCTCTTGCTCTTGAAAAGAAAATAAATGAAACTGCCATGCAGCTTATTTATGACACCGTTCATCCCTTAGTCGAGCGGCAAAAATTTGTTGTAACGCTGGGGGGTGAGCACACCATTTCTTCGGCTGTCATTGCAGCACATGCAAAGTATTATCCAAATCTATCCATTCTTCATTTCGACGCACACTCCGATCTCCGTCCCGAGTATAACGGGAATAAATACAGTCACGCCTCGGTAATGGCACGGGTATGCGAATTCCTTGATCCTAACCGGCTGGTACAGGCTGGAATACGGGCACAATGCAGAGAAGAAGCGGAATTCATTCGCGATCATGGCATTCACACATTTTACGCACATGAGATACGTCAAGGCGGCTACACTAAAATCTTAAAATACTGGGACGACTTTATCGTAGACAAATTGACGGATGAAGTATATGTCTCACTCGATGTCGATGTATTCGATCCGTCTATCATGCCGGCGACAGGAACTCCGGAACCAAACGGCCTCTTCTGGAGCGAAGTAATGCAATGTATTCGAAGAGTCTCCCGCAGACGGCATATTGTGGGTTTCGATGTAGTAGAACTTGCACCTATCAAACTGCTGCCTCACGCCGATATAACAGCGGCAAAAGTGGTTTCGAAAATTCTGAATTATGCCCTATAGCACATGTCCGGCAGCAGCAGATCGTTTACCGTAATAACCATCTTCAAATGGATTACGGCAATCGGTCTCTTCGTGTATAGCAGATTGTTAAACCAAACAGCATATTCGCAGGATTCCAATACTCATCGGATAGATACAATCGTTATTGAGCGGCGTAATGTGTTCGATAAAAGCAATCCGCAAGAACTCTCATGGATCGGCCGAATCATTAATTCCCTGCATATAAAAACCAAGGAATCTGTCATTCGCAACGAACTTCTCTTTCACAGCGGTGAACCATTGGATATACAGTTAATAGAAGGATCGAAAAGAAATTTGAGAGCCATGGGAATTATAGGAGATGTGCGTATTCGTATCGATACAACGGATGACGCAAAGACCTGCGCGACAGTTGAAACACATGATAAATGGACACTCTCTTTATTTACATCGTTTAAACAGGACGGCAGCAACCGGATTTTTTCCGTAGGCCTCGATGAAAGCAATTTCCTGGGTTATGCACAGGGTCTTTCCATACATTTGAACCATAATAGTAAATATGCAGATCCGTACGGATTTGAGTTTCGGTATTATCATCGCAACTTTATAAGTGACCATGTTTTTTTGCAATTACAGCTTAAAAATTCCGAAAGCCCTCACCTGCGGTCAATTACACTCGAGCGCCTATTTTATTCGAACGAAACAGAATTAGCCGGCAGTTTATATGCAGATCATAGATCCGTTAGGCGCCGTCAATATGAAAACGGATTCGAAATTGCATCACAGAATGTTCCACTGAACACAATAAGCGAATGGGCGGCATCGTCAATCGGGTACAAGAATAAAATACGCCCGGGGATAGGCTACATTCACAAAAATGCATCAAGCCCCGACAATTCGATGCAAATTACAGATCATCTCGATATGGCATTGTTGTCAATAGAATTTCAAATCAATGGAAAATTAAATACTGACTTTTCAATAACTACTTATTGATATTTATATGAATGAAGCGTTAGAAAAATTAGAACGTACAAGCGTGCCGGAACTGGACGAAATCCTCGGCATCCCCTTTAAAGTCCTCGATGATGGATTTGTTCGCGTAGTCGATTACATGGGCAACGATTCATCGGTTGTACAAGCGGCGCGCGTATCATACGGCAAAGGCACGAAAAAGCTTCGCGAAGATGAGACTCTCATCCGTTACCTTCTCCGCCACCATCATACGACACCGTTCGAGATGTGCGAAATTAAAATACATATGCGCGTCCCGATGGATTGCTGGCGCCAATGGATCCGGCACCGCACTGCAAATGTCAACGAATATTCCACACGCTATTCCATAGCTATCGACGCAGCACAGAGAACAAAACATAACGAATGGAGGACACAGGGAATAACCAACCGGCAAGGAAGTGAAGGGCTTCTTACAGCGGAGCAAGGAAAATATTTCTCGGCACAGGAGTCGGAATTGCAGGAATTCACGCGCAAGGTGTACAATGAACGCATTGCAGCCGGGATTGCACGCGAACAGGCACGCAAGGATTTAACGCTCAGTACGTATACTGAAGCGTACTGGAAAATCGATCTGCATAATCTTCTGCATTTTCTTGCACTCCGGATGGAAGCTCACGCCCAGTACGAAATTCGCTCTTACGCAGCAACAATAGGCAATGAAATTGTAAGCAAGTGGTGCCCGGTTGTGTGGAAGGCATTTCAGGATTATCTATTTGGCGGCCTGGAGCTTTCCAAACATGAAATCGCCATCATCTCGCGTATACAGGCAGGCGATAAAGCCGGCGCCCTTGCAGCTGCAGAAGAATACGGACTTATCCCTTCTCCCGGACAGGAAATGAAACGAAACATTGAACGGGAAGAAATCGAAGTAAAAATGAGACTTCTTGGCATGTACCCGCCGTGGTTTAAGGACTAACTCTTCCCTTTTAAAAAGGAGACCAGCCATGAAACTAATCATTATTGCTGCAATAGCCCGCAACCGCGTCATCGGTAATAACGGAAAACTCCCATGGCATATACCGGAAGATCTCACACGATTCAAACAGCTTACAGCCGGTCATACGGTCATAATGGGACGCAAAACATACGATTCGCTCGACAATCCGCTTCCCAATCGCACTATAATCGTTATAACATCAAGAGCAATTAACGGTGTAAAATCTTATCCTTCACTCGAATACGCTTTACAGGCATTGAAAAACGAACAGGAAATATTTGTTATCGGAGGCGGACGGGTGTTTGTAGATGCTCTCCGGCTTGCCGATGAATTGCGCTTAACTCTAGTCGATAAAGATGTTGAAGGAGATACATATTTCCCTCCGTACCAGGAATTCCTGCACAGCCATTTTCAACTTGTACAGGAACAGCGCTTTGCAGGATTTTCTTTTCTGGATTACAGGAGAAAAAAGTAAGAACACATCTTTGAGTCCTGATCGTTCTCAAGTTTGGCAATCAATATTGAAAATTTATTAATGTCAGTTTTTGGAATTGTTCACGGGAGTAAAGAACAAATTTTTAATGCAAATGCTTTAATGTGCTCACGATCTTTCCAGATCTTCCAAAGCACAATCAATATTCCAAAAACAATGAGTATCCAAACACCGAATATGTTTTTTAGAACATTGAATAACCAATCCCAAATTTCATCCGGCTTCTTTATATAAACAGAGTCTGTATGCGCAGTGACAGCCGTCGTATTTTTATTTTGCAGTAGAACCTTTGCACTATCTTTTGTTGGAAGAGAATATATTTTAGTGACTTTATCTAAAGAAGTTGTGTCTGATTTGTCCATTACCCGTTGGGACACAGCCGGATTAGCGGAATAATAAATAACGAATACAGCCAAGATATATGTCAGACGCTTCATCAAATTTTTAATAATACTTTTTATAATCATCCTATCCGAAAATGAAATTACGTAATAAATTTGAGACAAAACAAATAAAAGTACTTTACTAAAAGTCCCCTCTTATATTAAGACATAGGACAGAGAGAGGGGATTTAGGGGTGTATTGCATTTTCTTCGATCCATTCCTTAATATGCATTAAAATACCATCCATATTAGTCTTTACTTCTAAGTCGGAATATCTCAATACGTGTAAACCTAATGCTTCTATTCTTTCTTGCCGAACTTTATCTTCCTGTTCTTTTCCAATATGCGTATCTCCATCTATCTCAATTACTAATTTCAATTTAGGGCAATAAAAATCAACGACATAATCAAGTATAGGTTTTTGACGATGAAAATCAAATCCAAGAAACTGTTTTCCTTTTATTTGCTGCCAGAGCAAAATTTCGGAGAGTGTCATATTCTTACGAAGTGTTCGTGCGATGCTTTTAAGCTTCGGTTTGTATATAATCCATTGCTGTTTCATTGACACACCCCTGTAGTCCCCTCTCGAGAGGGGACTAAAAATGCAGAACTATTCTCTCAATTTTTACAATTCTTTGTAGGTGATCTTAATTTCGGAAGGTACGATCTCTATTTAAAATCCCTCCCAAATCCGCTTATATTCTATACGTAATTACTTATTTTTCACTTCTATATCAAGAGTAGGATGGCTTGTCTATTTGGAACGAATTAGCGGCACGAACCGGACCGGCAGTACTGTTTTTTTCTCGAGATCGTTTCCACGCTTCTTCACGATTGTCAATGCCTGTATGGACATCATCGAACCGACGGGAATCACCATGATACCGCCGTCTTTTAACTGTTCAATCAAAGGCTGCGGAATGTCCTCTGCCGCTGCCGTAACAATAATCGCATCGAACGGTGCCGCTTCTTCCCAGCCCGCATATCCATCACCGCACCTAACTTTAATATTTCGATACCCAAGCTGTTTCAATCGTTCTGAAGCCGTCTCCGCAAGCTCCGGTAAAATCTCAATTGTATATACACTGTCTACAATTTCAGCAAGAACCGCCGCCTGATAACCTGAACCTGTTCCAACTTCTAAAATCTTCTGGTCTTTTTGCGGATTTATCGACTCTGTCATATAAGCAACAATATACGGCTGAGATATTGTTTGTTCGGAACCTATAGGAAGGGGAGTATCATCGTACGCATACCCGATCAATTCCGGCGGGACAAATTCATGCCGCGGGACTTTCCTCATTGCAAGAAGTGTCGCGCTGTCCTTGATACCGCGCGCAACAATCTGATCCTGCACCATTTGTTCTCTTGCGCCCGCGAACCGGTCGCCTTGTTCGCATTTGCCAAAGAAAGAAATTAGGAAAGTAAGAAGAATAAATTTTTTCATAGAAGAATCTGTATGAAGAACTTCTTACACACAACTTAGGAAATCGCATAGTGAATGTCAATTAGAGAAATATTCCGGAGAGAGTTATATTTTTGCGAAGCGTTCGTGCAATACTTTTCAATTTTGGCTGGCAGGCAACCCATTGACGTCTCATTGACACACCCCCTTAAAAGATTGACACGAATAAATTCGTATCATTATTAAGCCTCCGGCTCCTCTCAAGAGGGGACTTATACGTTCAAAAAGTAAAACGTAAAAATAATGGCGCCAAGAATGATGCGGTAGATGGCAAAAGACGTGAAACGATGCGTTTGAATATAGCGTATAAGCCATTTGACAACAAGGAATGCTGTAATCGTTGAGACAACAAACGCAATGCCAAGCTCGCCCCAGTTCTCTCCTCCACTGCCGTGTTTGTATGCATCCCATAAAAGTTTTCCGCTTGCTGCATACATTGTAGGAATACCAATAAGAAATGTGAATTCAGTTGCAGCTGCACGGTTGCTTGTACCGGTAAGCATGCATGCAAAGATTGTAGCACCGGAGCGGGATAAACCCGGAAAGATCGCAGCAACAATCTGCGCAATTCCCGCAACAACCGCGACAAGCCAGCTAACGTTGGTCGTATCTACCTGCTTTGCGGCAATCCATTCTGCAATGAGAATCCACACACCGCCAATAATAAGCGCCCACGCAATTGGAGTGATCGCTTCCGGTAATTTAAAACCCAACTTCGTGGTAATCAGCCCGAGTACACCCGTAATGCAGAACGCCGTAAGGAGTTTGAGCGCATAGTCCCGATTCTCCTGCTTGGCAAATCCGGTCACGAGTGAACACAACCGCTTCCAATAGATAATTGTCACAGCGAGAATAGCACCCGCCTGAATAACGACATTGAATAAATCCGAGCGGTGTCCTAGTCCTAGCTTTTCTGCAATAAGTAAATGTCCGGTGCTAGATATAGGAAGAAATTCCGTTATACCTTCGACAATTCCCAATATAACTGCTTTAATGATATCGTTCATTCGAATAATTCTTTCCGGAAATAATACTGTGATTCTTAATAAATCCTGATTTATACAGAGTAAAAAAAATGAATTTGCAGGAAATTGATGAATTATTCAATGGATTCCCTTGGCTGCACTTCCATCTACCAGCACATTCACTCCATTGATATAACTCGCCTGTTCGGACGCAAGGAATGCAACGGCACTGCCGATTTCTTCCGGTTTGCCGAGCCTGGCCGCCGGAATAGCTCCGGCAGTATCTTTCAAATACTGCTCCAGAGAAATTTTTTTCTCAGCCGCACGCATAGCTGCAAGTTCTTCCTGCCGCTTCGTCAGGGTATGGCCGGGACACACTGTATTCACGGTGATGTTCTTTTTCGCATATTGGTTCGCGAGAACTTTAGTAAGTCCGAGGATTCCCGGGCGAATTGCCGAAGAAAGCATCAGTTCATCAATCGGCTGTTTTGCGGCAATTGAAGTAATAGTGATGATCCTCCCCCACTGCTGCTGAATCATCATTGGAATTACGGCACGGGTAAGCCGCACCATGCTCATAAGCGTAAGCTCGTGTCCTTTGCGCCAGTCTTCATCAGTCAAAGTAAGAATATCACCTGCGGGCGAACCGCCTGCATTATTGACAAGAATATGTACTGTCCCGAACCGCTGTTTGGTTTCCGAGACCACATGTTCTATATCTTCCGGCCTGGTAACATCGGCAGCTAACGGGATTACTACTGCTTTCGTGGTTTTCTGAATTTCACCTGCAGATTCCGTGATTTCTTTTTTCCGTCGTGAAAAGATCACGACTGTCGCACCTTCCTGTGCCAGCGCCATTGCAGACGCTTTGCCGAGACCCTGGCTCGCTGCGGCAACAATCGCTATTTTATTCTTCAGTTTTAAATCCATTGAATCACTTTGCAGAAATCATTCCTGTCAGCCCGACGCGTATCATCATAATTGCAATTGCTGCCATGAAAAGAGCCGCAATTTTCGCGAACGCTTTTGATCCCGCCTCTCCCATGATTCGTATGATAAGATTGGAATTTCGGAAAATCAGCCAGACAAGAAAAAGGTTAGTCAGCAGCGCGATAACCGCGGCCAAATACCCATACGCATCTACAACAATCAGGAGTGTCGTAAGTACTGCAGGACCGATGATAAGCGGAATACCGATAGGAACGACGCCGACAGTAGTTTGCGGTGTTCGGTTCTCTTCGCCGGAAAAAATAAGGTCCACAATAGCAAGGACCAAAAGAACAATGCCGCCGCCGACGCGGAAATCGTTTTCCGTGATCCCGAGAAAATTAAAAATCATCCTGCCGCTAAATAGAAATATTAATGCAACGGCAAGAGCCGTCAGCGTCGCATCCGTGATAAGCTTTTTCTTTTCTTTAGGATTCATCTTACTTGTAAGCGAAAGAAAGATAGGTACCAGACCCACTACATCAATAGCAACAAAGAGTGGTATGAACGAGAGAATAAATATTTTAATATCGTAGGGCATAATGTTCTAAATATAGAGAGTTTTCGAAGAAAAGACAAAAAGGGGAATGTTATGTTTTTTAAGAAATTACAGCGCCCCTGTTATCTTCATTTTTTTAAATCGGTGTACTTTTAATTACCACCATCGTCACATTATCATGCTGTTCGGCCAGACCTCGAAATTTATTAACTCTTGTCAGGATTGCCTTCTGAATTTCCTCTGCCGGAAGATGTCTTCTCGTTTTCAAAATATTTACAACAGCACCTTCGCCCAGCTGTTATTTCTTTTCATTCATTGCCTTTGTAATACCGTCAGTATAAAAAAGAATAAGTTCATCTTGATCATTCAGGAAACACTGAGTTTGTGGAAAGTTACTTACCCTGTTTACTTTTTTAATTTCGCACAATCCCAAAAATCGGATAACCGATACTGAAATAGGCTGTAAGCGGTCCATACTTTACTGAACGATCTACGAAATTAAAACTGCGGCCGAGCGAAAATTCTGCGGGGCCAATAGGCGTATCCAATCCGATTGTTACGCCGACACCATGCTTAAAATCCTTCAACCGCATTTCCATCGTTTTTGCCCAAATCGAACCGAAGTCGTATCGTGCCTTGAAATAGGTATCAAAAAAGAGTGAGAATGGAAGTTTGTATTGATACTCCAAACTTGCCGTCAATAACTGCCGTCCGCGTGCATTATCTTCCCGGAAACCAAAAAAATCCTGCTGGCCTCCGAGCGAAAATTGTTCACTGATCGGCAGGGTCTCATCCGCCACGCCGATTATAAATCGAGGATGAATCACATGCCCTTTATGAAACGTATTATATGTTTCATATGAAAAATACATTTTTGTGAATCCCGGCGCATCAACAAGTTTCATTAATGCAGATTCATAAAAGAAATTAATGGCAATTCCATCGGTCGGATACGGAAATTTATCCTGTGTATCAATGCTTGTACCAAATCGGATAGAAGAGATGTTGTATTCCTGATTAGTGATTTTGTTATCGTAAATATTATCGATATTAATTTTTTCCAATCGTCCTTTTATAGTGGCGCTGCCGAGTCTTTCTAGCTGAGCGCCGAAGCTTATTATGCCGCCAACGCGGCGTTCCTCATACTCTCCTGTTCGAATGCGTTCAAACCTGCGCGAATTGTTAGTGGGTCCGTCTTCATAAAAATTAATATCGCGAACGATCGAATACCCCTTCAGGTTGAACGTCAGGTATGTATTGAAAACTCGCGTCATTTTTAACTCGGCAACGTAACTTTGATTTCTTGTCCCTCCTCCGATCAGCAGGCCGATTTCAGCGCCGGCGCCGAATAAATTTTCATCACGCAGTTCAACGGAAGGCTGAATATTGCGTTCGTTGTCAATCCTGAGGCCTAAGCGAATCAATTCCGTATTACGCTCACGCGCATGAATCGTGGTAATATTATATTGGCTGCTGTCGCCCTCATGATGCACGGAAAGATGCATCTGTTCAAAAAGGCCGGTTCCATATAGATTGGCAATTCCCTGTGATACATTTGAAAGAGTCAGGATATCGTTTTCATGCCATGGCAGCTCGCGCCTGATAACCCAGTCGCGAGTCTTCCTGGTGCCTTTGATATCCGTACGGTAAGCAACACCTTCATCTAAAATGATCCCGATTTTGTTTGCCGTTGTATCGAATTTCACGTTTCTGACGCGGGCAAATGGGTAACCGGATGTCCGGTAAATCGCAAGCAAATGTTCGAAAGCAAGAACAGTTTTTTTAGTGTTCATATACTGCCCGTATAGCGGCCGGAACGCCGTAAGCAGTGTATCGTTAGAGAAAACAGTATTTCCCAAAATGTCTACACTTTGCAGAACCGGATTGGGTGTAAGAACAATTTTTATATTTGCTGAATCTTTCTGTTGTTCAACGATTTCCTCCACGTCAGCATAGCTGCCTTCTTCATATAAATTGTGTGCAAGAATTTGCAGATCTGCTTTGGTTACCCAGCCTTGTTTCTCAAATATCTTTAGGCTGTCCCGGTAATCAGACAGCAGTTCGCCTGTCCACGAAAACCGCGGTTTTTCGTATCGTATTACGCTGTCTGCTTGATATTTTTTGAGTGCAGCTTCCTTAATGAATTGCTTAAACAAGGGAATTGATTCTTCAGCTGCAATTTCACCGGCAGTAATTAACGAATCAAGACCTGTAAAGTCGGATGATAAATGATCGCCGATTTTCGGCGTAATGACAATATCAGCTTTTGCGCGCGCCAGCTTAATTGTCTCCTGCATCATGATTGTTGTAATTTGGTCTGCAATTTTCCAAGGTGCGTTCAATTCACTCTTCGGTCTAAGCGGGCTTACCATATCAACCGCAATAACAATATCCGCATTATGCGCAATCGCTACATCGACAGGAAGATTATCTACCAAGCCGCCGTCAAGAAGCTGCATGGAATCCCGCGGAACACTGCTGAACAACAACGGTACAGATAAACTCGCGCGGAGCGCCATCGTCATATCGCCTTCATCAAGAACAATGCGTTTTCCGGTCACAAGATCTGTCGCAACAGCCCTGAACGGTATGCGAAGATCGTCAAAACTTGGTATGGGTTTATAAATAGCTTGAATCGTGAGAATGTTAAGATAGTTTGTAAGCCGCTGCCCCGATGAGAACGCTTCAGGAATCACCGGTGATAATCCTTCAAATCGAAGCACAAGCATGCTTCTATTGCGTGTAGTTTTTTGATCCATAAACATATCCCGCCGCATTGCTTCATCGTTATAACTGAGCAAATCTTCCCAATTCGTTGTATCGATTATTCTTTGAAGCTGGTCGGGTGAGTATCCCATTGCATATAAACCGCCGATTACGCTGCCCATGCTTGTACCTACGATAAGATCGATGGGAATATCATTGCGCTCAAACGCACGCAATACACCGATAGAAGCAATCCCTCGTGCACCGCCTCCGCTAAAAACTACAGCAATACGCGGGCGCTTCACCGACCGGCAATGGAATAAATTGGCATTAGAAAGTCCGCCCTGGACAAATTCCGGCCGGATAACCGTGACGCATTTTTGCGGTGGAACAGCATTTTGCGCGCAAATCGGAGCCTGCAACGTCAGTAAAAAAATAAGAATTATACAAGATATTCGTAAAGGCACTGAAATGCTTCTCGGATTAATTTATGAAACGGTACCGAAAAATGCGTCTAATTGCAACGGGACTTTCCCGGAAAATTATATGAAGGAAAGAAAACGCGGCATTATTATAGCACCGGACGCCTTGTAATCAGTTTTATCTACGGTTTCGATGCACGAAGGATTCTTGCCGGCAGGCGTATCAATGCAGTCAAAAATTCAAATAATCCATCCACTGTCATGCCGATAATACGAAACGGCAGCATAAGAAGCCATATGATTGGATAAAGCACAAGTGCCAGCAGCGCCAACGGCCAGCAGAAGAATAAAAGAATAAGCCATAGAACAAAGATCGTCACAGGTAATCTCCGTCGTTATTTGATTTATTTACGGAAAAAGAGAAGCTTAAGTTGCGTTGGATGAAAATTGCATGTGTAAGACCGGTATTGCAAATATAAATCCGTAAACACGCCCGTTTTCCCCTCACATAGCCCGTTTTAAACCAAGTGCGGTATTAAATATTCTTCTTCTTGATTTCATCGTTTGCTTGAACAGAAAAAAGGCATTATATTTTTCGCAATGAAGTATACGCTTCCAGAAACAATCGAACCATTGTGGCAAAAGTAATCGTTGTAGCAAATCAAAAGGGCGGTGTTGGTAAAACCACAACTGCCATCAATCTTGCAGCTTCACTTGCAGCGGCAGAGAAACGTACATTATTAGTCGATAATGATCCGCAGGCGAACGCTACAAGCGGAGTCGGCTCTACCAGTATCGACGGAAAAACCGTTTACGAAGTGATTGTCGGGGAAGTGGAGGCAGCAGTGGCAATCCAGCCGACGCAAATGCCGTATCTCTCAATTCTTCCTTCGCATATCAATCTTGTCGGTGCAGAAATCGAAATGGTAGAGATGGAAAACCGGGAGCGGCTGCTGACTACGGCAATTCAGCCGATAAACGACCAGTTCGATTTTATTGTTGTCGATTGTCCGCCCTCGCTCGGCTTGCTCACATTGAACGCACTGACTGCAGCAGATTCTGTTCTTATTCCCGTTCAATGCGAATACTTTGCACTGGAAGGACTCGGTCAGCTGTTCAGTACAATCAATATGGTAAAGAAGACATTGAATCCCGGACTCGATATCGAAGGCGTTCTTTTAACCATGTTTGATTCACGGCTCAGGCTTTCCAACCAGATCGTCGATGAAGTTAAAAAGTACTTCGGCGATAAGGTATTCACAACGATAGTTTCGCGAAATATCCGGCTGAGTGAAGCGCCGAGCTTTGGGAAACCTATTATTCTATACGATGCAGTATGTATCGGTACGCGTAATTACATGGAATTAGCAAAAGAAGTGTTGAAGAATAATAAATTCTTTGCATTTGAACCGCTCCCCCATCATGAATCTGCGGGCAAGATACTATAATATATGATTGATCAAAAAAAATCCGTCCTCGGGCGCGGACTAAACGCTCTTATTCCGAAAAATGCACGGATGGAAGTAAACATCCGGGATAGTGCTATCGGCCGGGATACCGGTGAAACAGGCATTATCGCCAATATAGATATTGCCAAGATACAGCCGAATCCATTCCAACCGCGCACTGATTTCGACCAGGCATCTCTTACAGAGCTTACACGGTCCATTCAAGAAAAAGGCATTATTCAACCGATTACTGTTCGCCGGATCGACGGCAGATATCAGCTCATTTCGGGCGAACGCAGATTGCGTGCAGTACAGGCTGCCCGTTTGCGGCATATCCCTGCATATATTATTGCCGTTGCTAACGACGAAGAAATGCTGGAGCTCGCGCTCATAGAAAACATTCAGCGCGAGTATTTGAATCCGATGGAAATAGCTAACGCCTACCGGCGCCTGATAGACGACTGCCATATTAATCAGGAAGACATTGCCAAGCGTGTCGGCAAAGACCGCAGTACAGTAACTAATTTTATACGCCTTTTAAAACTTCCGGGAAAAATTCAGGAGAGTTTGCGTAAAGAAAAAATATCCATGGGACACGCGCGCGCGTTAATTTCAATCCCGAATGAACGGATGCAAATACGGCTGTTTGAAAAAATAGTCGACAATGGATTATCGGTGCGTAAAGTGGAAGATATTGTCCGTGCAGCACAACAGCCGAAAAAGAAATCCGGAACACGCAAAGAGAGCACAGGCAATCAGGCAAGCATCCAGAATTTAGAAGCAAAGCTGCGCCAGGCGCTCGGCACAAAAGTAAAAGTCAGAATAAAAGGACAAGGACGCGGCGAAATTATCGTTGAATACTATTCTCTCGATGACTTCGACCGCCTGATGGACTTATTCACAGGAAAATAATATGGCCGGCATTCAAAAAATACTAACACAGAAAGCTCCTGCTCCTATCGGGCCGTACAGCCAGGCAATTCTTGTTGACGGCAAATTTCTTTACACGGCCGGACAGGGGCCTATGAACCCTGCAAGCGGAAAAATCACTGAAGGCGGCATTAAAGAACAAACGCGACAGGTGATGAAAAATCTCGAGGCTATCCTTCTTGCCGGCGGAGCTTCAATGGCATCGGTCGTGAAAACAACTGTTTTCTTGAAAGACATGGACGAGTTCGGCACTATGAACGAAGTATATGCGGAATTTCTGGGCGCCGCAGCGCCGGCACGCAGTACCGTTGAAGCAGCACGGTTACCCCGCGATATCAGGGTCGAAATCGAAGCCGTTGCTGTTATTGAAAAATAACGACCTCTTGCAGACCTTTTGATGAAAAGCCGATTATTAACACGATGGAATATTGCAGGTTTTATTCTTGTCTTTGTATTATCGATAAATAATTTAACCGCACAATCAAAAGTTACTTCCGCGCTTATCAAATCCGATTCGACAGAAACACTTTCCACTTCTCAAGACACGCTGCAATATAAATACAGCAGTATGAGATTATCCGACGAGAGAAGCTCAAAATCCGGCAGCCTTGCAATGTTATTCTCTGCAATTTTACCAGGTTCGGGACAAATCTATGCTCACCGGTATTACACAATCCCGTTGATTTGGGGATTCGGATACTACTTTCTAAGTAAGTATAAAAACGCCGACGATAATTACCGGAGATACAAATCCCTGTATTCGCAATCCTTAACAGATTCAACACAGCTTTCTTTACAAACGAGCTATTACGGCCTTCGTGAGGACTGGCATAACTTCAGGGATGAGATGGGGGTTTATCTTATTCTTACGTACGTACTGAATATCATAGATGCATACGTCGGAGCAACGCTGTACGACTTTGATGTCTCCGACGAACTCGGCGGCAGCGCCAATATCCGGTTTCGGATTCCTCTTCGCTAACGTAAAATATCAGGCAAAGCTTTTTCAAGATTTGGATATCGAAATTTAATCCTTCGTTTAATACAACAAGCACTTTGTAAAGCTAAGGAATATTGTAGAAGGTTTTAAAACATTCATGCTCTTATCTATTAATAAGCAAATGAGCATGTGAGCAATTGAGCCATTGAGCAGTGGAGCCAATGAGCAGATGAGTAAATGAGCCTGTGAGTTGATGAGTTGATGAGTAGATGAGTATGCGAGCCAGTGAGTAGGGGCGAAGTGACTTCGCCCTAATGAGGAACGAATCGAATTCGCTCTAAAAAGTAAAATGTCATTGCGAGTTTCCGCTGACCCGTCCGCCGGTTGTTTGGCGGAAAGCGGGAACGTGGCCTGCCCGACATGTGATCAGGTGGGCCTGATGGAAGTCTGAGATTGTCCAAAAAGAATTTGAATTATGGTAGTCGAAGACTTCCGCCATACAGATTGCGGACAAGTTAGTCTTCGTAATGAAGCGAAACCTAATCCGCCTCTAGACAGCTAAGAGGATACAAATATCATTGTTTACGATGCTCCATCTTTCTTTAGCGATTTTTGCATAATATTAATTCCTATATCTCATTTTTATACAAATTCTTGGAAAATTGGAGGAAAGATTTATAATCCATAAAACTGAGGCTAGTAATATGAAAGAAGTGAATTGTTAATTCTTAGCCATTTCTAATAAATAAAGGCTTGACATCGTTTTTTTTTTTTTGATAATGTAGATGCAGTCATTCCTGCCGCCTCAGTACCAAAAGAAACAATCAGGGATGGTGGGGAAAATAATGTTTGGATAAAGTTTTAACTGAGTTGTAAAGAAAGACAACTCTATTCATACATTGTGCGCGCTTTTTTTGTGCCCGTGCGCTTTCGGGCATCTTAAAACAGGTATTAAGAACTACGTCTACAGAAAAGGGGTAATATGAGCACTGCCAAACAATTCCGTCATTTTTTCCTTATAACAATAATTTTGCTAAGTTACAGCATGCTAAGCGCCCAGGTCAGGATAAAGGAGCGTGTGGAGATAGATCCTGTTCCAAAAAATGTTCTAAGCCTGGATACAAAGAGTTTTTCTCCGAGAAATATACATGTTGAATTCACAGCATCGACAGGCGTGCCATTACGACTAGGCGCTTATGGTGGCTGCGGCTTTGAAGAAAAATGGGTTGCTGGCAATAGCCCCGTGAGCCTTGATTTTATATACACAGGACAAACAACTATCAACTACCAGATTCATATAACAGCAGCGACTGTCGAACATCAAGATGAAGTACCTTATCATTTAAAAATCACAGATGATACTCGTGTTCTCAACGATTTTGATGGTATAATGGACATGGGTGGATGGACGTGGTCGTATTCCACTGTATATCTTTTTGGTATATACGCGGATTTAAAATACAACTTCTATGGTTCAGAAGTGTGTACCGGTTCAAACAGGCTTTTAACGTTTGAACCCGAACGTTATCAGAACTGTTCTACTACTTATATTCCTGAAACAGAGCCGGTTACATTATCTATTATACGTGGTCAGCAGTTTGGAGGATTATCACTTGACCACGTTAATATAATTAATGGCTTAATAACTTTTTTGGTTGATGAAAGGAAGGACGTGATATTCATTCCAGTTGATCCGATGCCTGAAGGAATAATTGTCGATACGGTAGAAATTAAAATACAAGCAGGAGTAATGACGGAGACGAAAACAATTGCGGTACGTGCATGTTCCAGAGGCACGTCTTTCAATTTTACGGCTGAAAAGCCTGAAATCTATATACGCACACAGGATGCATTGTCTGTCCAGCCGGCTATGGATGAAAATTCAACAATTGTGTGGGATAAGAAAACAGATCCGGTAACGTTTATAATAACATCCGGCAGTGAATATGGTGGATTTGCAG
>Ga0315539_1001578_pt1 | contig 16787 bp, 16 predicted proteins | sample SalMarSW160150MG_FD_203097 | JGI IMG/M metagenome (GOLD analysis project Ga0315539, IMG submission 203097) | Salt marsh sediment microbial communities from the Plum Island Ecosystem LTER, Massachusetts, United States - Salt Marsh Sediment SW1601-150 ... | reverse complement strand
GCCCACGATGGATGTCATCCACACGCTGGCGGAAGTCTCGCTGCACGATCCGGCCGATCCCAGCGTCCTGGAGGGCACTGCGGGCGACGGCTGCGGGCTGAGCAGCCTGGAAGTCATCGCGTATGCCCCCGATGGAAGCTCCTTCCGAGAAGCGGCGCAGTGGGATGGGGCTAACTGGCAGTACGCCCCCGACCTCGACACCTGGGTCACAGGGGAATACACGCGGCGGGTGGAGGCCACCGACCAGGCCGGCAACATCACCTTAGGAGGCCCCTTCCAGGTGCAGGCCGTGGAATGTCTGAACCCCGCCCTGACGACTACCTTCCTCACCGCCGAACCCAGTGACTCCATTCGCATCGAAGCGCGGGTGAACAACACCGGCGGCGGTGGCGTGCCGGACGGCCTGTCGGAGACGATCACCATCGTCTGGGAGCCGGCCCTCCCTGGCGACTACGACCTCAAGATCGCCCTCAACGACGCTGGCACTGGCGCTGCACCACTGGACCTGTGCACCGTTCCGTCCGACACGCAGCAGACTGTCACCATTCTGGACGTGCCCCTGGTCGAGTCCTGGAATCTGATGTCCACCTACGTCAACCCCTTCACCACCGACGCCAGCGTGGTGCAGATCCCCATCAGTGGCGCCTACGTGGTCGTCCAGGGCTTCGACGGCGAGGCCCAGTCCTATTACCCCGACCTGCCGCCGGCGGTGAACACGCTGAAGGACATGGATGGGGAACACGGGTACTGGGTCAAGGCGAAGGCCGGTATATCGCCTACCTTGCGCATCGTGGGTGATAAGTTCGCCGAAGACCAGACCCAAGCTTCAAATCATCCTTGACAGAAGCCAGTGGACGTGCTAAAATAATCCAGACGATTCGCGGAGAAAGATGCCGCCTGCCTTGGCCATTTATCCCTCCTTAAAGATTTGTAGCATGCGTCGCCTTTGGATGTTGCTGCTATGCTTTGCCTGCCTGCTCGCAACTGTGCAGGCTGCCAATTCAGCGGATGAGTTGCACCCGACGCCCTGGTTCGTTGACTTCCTGGGCGAGCAGTCCACCCTGGGCGGCCAACCCCTGCCGGTGGGGGCCGTGGTCTGCGCCTACGACCCCAGCGGCGTGCTGGCTGGCCGCACCGAGGTGACCCTGAGCGGCTGGTACCTGATGGCGGTCTACGGCGACGACCCCCTGACCGAGCTGGACGAGGGAGCAGAATCCGGGGATACTATCACTTTCACGGTGGATGACCATCCGGCGGTTCCCCTGGGGCCAGACCAGCCCGTGTGGGTTGGGTCGGGCGAGCGACTCCACGTAGAGCTGGAGGTCTCCTGCCCCTTGTTCGGCGACCTGGACTGCGACTGCGACGTGGACATCGTGGACATCATGATGGTGGCCAGCAAATGGTGCTGCCAACTCGGGGATGAATGTTATGATGCCCGCTGCGACCTCGATGGCGACGGCGACATTGACATCGTGGACATCATGCAGGTGGCGGCTCACTGGGGGGAGGTCTGTTCACCGTAGGTCAACGCAGGGCAGAGGGAGGAGCACGACATGAAAACGCGCGTGACAGCACGGACGGTCGGACTTATCAGCTTGCTCGTGCTGGTCTTGACGCTGGCCTATAGTTCGATCCAGGTTAGCAGCGACCCCGGCCCTGAGTGGGTGAACTTCTTCAGCACCAACAGTTGGTATCTGGGTGAGCCTGTCCCTGTTGATGCTGTGGTTGCAGCCTTTGATCCCCAGGGCGTGCAATGCGGTCAGTACACCGTCGTCGAGGCAGGCAAATACGGCTACTTACCCTGTCTTCGCGACGACGACATCAGCTCTGAGGATGACAGGGCCGATCCGGGGGATCTCATCAGCTTCACCATCAACGGTTTGCCGGCGGTGGCACTGGGGCCGGATGATCCTATCTGGACCAGCAACGGCGATCGGTGGGAGGTTGATCTGGGGGTACCTGACAGCGACGGCGACGGCGTTTACGACGGCGGGGACAACTGTCCCCTGGTGCCGAATCCGGATCAGGCCGATGGTGATGGCGACGGGGTGGGTGACGCCTGCGACAACTGTCCTGAAGTCTATAATCCCGATCAGAAAGACAGCGATGGCGACGGGGTGGGCGACGCTTGCACTCCCGTCGGTGGGGTCATCCTGCCAGTGAACAGGCTGGAGCTGGTGGCGCCGTGGCTGGGGCTGGCGTCACTGGTTGCGCTCTTCACTTTCACGGTTGCGCTGGGCAGAAGGCGCAGGGCCTAGAAGTCCACATCACCAGATGATTCGCAAAGCAAAAGGTTCTGGCAGACGGTTCGCCAGAACCTTTTCTTCTTTTGAAAGGTGGGCGAAACAGGACTTGAACCTGTGACCTCTTCCTTGTAAGGGAAGCGCTCTATCCAACTGAGCTATTCGCCCTTCAACGAATACTAACTCAGCGGCGGCAGGGCAGGCAAAACACCATCCAACAATGTCACCGGCTGTTACGGTGGATTGCCGCGTAGGTAGCCGCCATCTGCTGCCGTGACGTATTAGCCTATACTCTCTAGGACTTTGATTGCTCCCGCCAAAATGTTTCTGTCATCTAAGAACTCTACTGGCTCAGTATCTTTCCCGTACTCCCACATGAGCGAAAAGAACCAGATACCACTCTGTCCGATGCAGAAATCCGCAGGTGTGAAAGTCATCTTGGAATCAAGTGGGGGCTCTGGTCGTTCAGGGTTATATTCCGCGGGCCAGCCAAATGCCTCACCTCTCCAAGGCTTTCCTTTAGCGTGCAACCTGGCCGCAAACTTCCTCACCTCATCAAGGTCTGGAATGACAATGGGTATGATAGAGACATAATCCTCATGCGTCTTAATTCTAGCCCTGGCGGTGACCACGTCTCCCCTGCTCCTTTCGCCACACTTCCAAGATGTCACCTCGATATTCTGCCAGAATTCTTTCAATCTCGCTCAGTTCATGATTTCGAAATCTTCTCGACTTTGCCAACGCAACAGGAATGATCCAATACTTTGCTTCCTTGCCTTCTTTTCCCACATGGACATGTGGCGGTTCATCGAGGTCTGCTTCGTAAAACCAGAATCGGTAGCCCTTGATTCGTAATACAACAGGCATAGTTCTCTTCTCTTCGAGCATTCCTGTTTCAGTGCTGATCAGACTTCGGCATCAACCTGTGCAGGCTAACTCTGATTATACTGCGAAGACCTGGAGTTGTCAAACTACTGCTCACATCCTCTCCGGCGCAGTCATGCCCATCAGTCTCAACGTTTTGGCCAACACGACCTTGGCCGCGGAAACCAGTTTGAGACGAGCTTTGTTCAATTCGGTCTCGGCCGGGTCGGAGGAGACGACGCGACACTCTTTGTAAAAGGAATGAAACGCGCTGGCCAGTTCCTGGGCATAGTAGGTCAGGTAGTGAGGGGCCAGGTTCTCGGCTGCTTGCTCCACCACCTCGGGCAACAGCAGCATGTGGCGGATGAGGGCCAATCCCGCGGGATGCCGCAACAGCGATACGTCACCATCTGCGAAATCGGGAACCGGCTGCTCGGCGTACCGCAGGATGCTGGCGATGCGGGCATGGCCGTACTGGACGTAGTAAACGGGGTTCTCGGCCGACTGCTCCACGGCCAGGTCCAGGTCGAAGTCCATCTGACTGTCCGCAGCGCGCGACAGGAGGAAGAAACGCACCGCATCCGGCCCCACGTCCTCGATGACCTCCCGCAGGGTGATGATGTCACCAGTGCGCCTGGAAAGACGTACCACCTCGCCTCCGCGCTTGAGAGTGACCAACTGATAGATGAGCAGAGTCAGCTTCTCCGGGTCCAATCCCAGTGCCCGCATCATGGCCTTCATCCGAGGGACATGGCCCTGATGATCCGCGCCCCAGATATCAATGACCCAATCGAAGCCCCGCGCCACGAACTTGTTGTAATGATAGGCGATGTCCGAAGCGAAATAGCCCGGCTGGCCGTCGGAACGAATAATCACCTCGTCCTTGTCCCCGCCCAAGTCAGTAGCCGTGAACCATACCGCCCCCTCTCGCTCGACGATGTGCCCGCTCTGTCGGAGGAGGGTCATGATCTTGGCGAAGTAGCCATCGTCGTAGAGGCTCTGCTCCGAATACCAGCGATCGTAATGGATGCCCAATAGCTCCACGTCGCCTTCAATGCAGCCCAGCGCCTTGGCCAGCCCCACCTTGCCGATGGCCGCAACCGCCTCAGCCTGGGGCATGTTCAGGTACTTGTCGCCCTCCTCCTTGGCGATCTCTTGCCCCCACTCGGCCAGGTAAGTTCCACGATAACCTTTTTCAGGAATAGGGCCCTCGCAGCCGAGAGCCTGAGCATAGCGAGCGTAGAGGGTCTCGTTGAAAAGTAGCATCTGCGAGCCGGCGTCGTTGACGTAGTACTCCCGCTGGACTTCATAGCCAGCCGCCTCCAGCACGTTGGCCAGGCTATCGCCCAACACCACGTTGCGCCCGCTGCCCACGTGCAGCGGGCCAGTGGGATTGGCGCTGCCGTACTCCACCTGCACCTTTTTGCCCTGGCCGATGTCAATGTTGCCATAGTCCTCGCCAGCCGCCAGGATCGTCTCCACCTGCTGAGCCAGCCAGGCATCGTCCAGGGCGAAGTCGATGTAGCCAGGATGGGCAATCTCGATCTTGCCCAAATAGTCTGTCTCCGGCAGATGCTTGACGACGATGTTGGCTATCTTGATGGGAGCCATGCGGGCCAGGTTGGCCAATTGCAGACAGATGGGCGTGGCGTAGTCGCCGTGTTCAGCCTGTCTGGGGTGCTCCAAAGGTATCTCAGGGACGGCAAAAGAAGGCAGGTCGCCCTTCCTTTGGGCTTTGCGGATGGCTTTCTCGATCAACCTAGTGATTTCATGCTTGATCATCGCTCTTCCCCAGTTGTAGTTTCTCTTGCCTATTCATTATACTACCTTTCAACGTTCTTGGCAATGAGACAACAAGGCCTCGTTCCTTGTTGACTTGTCAACTCGTTGCCCCGTTTCTCTTTCGCACGGCCATGGCATGAGCGGGGAAACCCTCGTACTCGGCAAAGGTCGCGCTGCCCTCGGCCAGGGCATCAAAACCGGCACGGTCGAGGACGTAGCCCACAGAGTTGTGTTTCAGGAAATCATGGACGGATACGGGGGATTGGACTTTGGCGAAGCCGCCGGTGGGAATGACGTTGGTCGGCCCCAGGGAGAAGTCGCCGAAGGTGAAGGTCGTCCGCTGGCCCAAAAGGATGGTGCCGGCGTTGCGTATCCGCGCCAGGACTGCGAAGGGGTTCTGGACGGCCAACTGGAGGTGCTCCGGCGCGTAGTCGTTGACGAATTCGACGCTTTGGCCAAGGGATTCGGTCAGGATAGCGCCGCCGTACTGGGACAGCACGGCCTCGCATATCTGCCGCCGCTCATCGGGCAGTTCGGCCAGGAGTTCGGGTAGAACTTCTTGGACGCCTTCGATCAATTCCTGGCTATGGGTTATCAGCAGGGAGGCAGCATCTTTGCCGTGCTCCGCCTGGACGAGGAGGTCCAGGGCCGCGTTCTGGGGGTCGGCCTTCCCGTCGGCCAGGATGATGGCCTCGCTCGGCCCCGCCATGTTTCCCAGATCCACGACGCCAGCCACCAGTTGCCGGGCCGCCATCACGTAGGGGCTGCCAGGCCCCACGATCTTGTCCACCCTGGGCACGGTCTCGGTTCCGAAGGCCATGGCTGCGATGGCCTGAGCTCCGCCAACCTTGTAGACCTCCGTCACGCCAGCCAGGTCGGCGGCCACCAACGTCCCGCTGTTGACCCTGCCTTTGGGAGTTGGAACTTCCCCCCCAGGGTTGGGGGGGACCGAGGGGGGGCTGGGCGGGGTACAGGCTACGACTTTCTTCACCCCAGCGACCTGGGCGCAAATCCCCAGCATCAGCATCACCGAAGGGAAGTCCCCTTTGCCGCCGGGAACGTACAGGCCCACCGACTCGATAGGCGTGATCCTCTGCCCTACCAGCACCCCCTCGACGATCTCCGTCAGCCACATCCCCTCTGCCATGCTTCGCTCCTGAAACATGCGGACGTTTCGCGCCGACTGGCGAAAGGCATCCAGGGTCTCTGAGTTCACCTTCTCGTAAGCCTGTTTGATCTCCTCCTCAGAGACTCTGAGTTCCGCAGCGGAGAGGTACACTTCGTCGAATCGGGCGGTGTACTCCAGGAGAGCCTCATCACCGCGAGCCCTCACGTCCTCGACGATGGGCTTTACCGAGGACAAGAGCCCCTCGATATCCAGCCCCGATCTCCTCTTCAACGCGGCCACCTCATTTGTGGTCATCTGGTTGAGACGACGAACTTTCATGATCACTCCTCACGGTAAGACCCTTGGGGTTTTGGAAAACCCCAAGGGTCTGAACGCTTATTAATGTCGGAAGTGCCGCACGCCGGTGAAGAGCATGGTCAAGCCGTGAGCGTCGGCGACCTCGATGACGCTGGCATCGCCCCTGGAGCCGCCTGGCTGCACGACGGCCGTTACCCCGGCGTTGGCTGCCTCCTCCACGCCATCGGGGAAGGGGAAGAAAGCGTCGGAGGCCAGGACCGCTCCCTGCGCACGTTCGCCGGCCTTGGCCACGGCCAGGCGCACAGCGTCCAGGCGACTCATTTGCCCCGCCCCCACACCCACCGTAGCCATCCCGCGGACCAAAACGATGGCGTTGGACTTGACGCGCTTTGCCACCTTCCAGGCAAAGCCCAGAGCTTCGAGCTCCTCCGCCGTCGGTTTGCGCTCAGTCGCCACCTTCCAATCCGCCCCATCCTCAGCAATCGTATCCTCTTCCTGGAGCAACATCCCGCCTCGCACGCCCCTCATCTCCCATGCCAAATCTTCCGTGCCTGACATCTCCAACAGGCGACAGTTAGGGCGCTTGGCCAGAACCTCCCGTGCCCCGGAAGTGAAGGCGGGGGCGGCGATGGCCTCGACGAAGAGACCGCCCAGGGCCAGGGCTACTTCCCCATCGAAGGGACGATTGGCGGCGATGATGCTTCCGAAAGCCGAGACAGGGTCGCTGGCCAAGGCTGCTCGGAAGGCATTCGCCAGGTTTGGGGCGCTGGCCACGCCGCAAGGGTTACTGTGTTTGATGATGGCCAGAGTGGGGGCGGTGAAGTCACTCGCGATTCGCCAAGCAGCGTCCAGGTCTAAGATATTGTTGTAAGATAGAGCCTTGCCCTGCAAAAGATTGCCACCGAGGGGAGTTCCAGTTGCACCCAGGCTATAGAGGGCGGCCTGTTGGTGGGGATTCTCCCCGTAGCGGAGGTCTGCCAGCTTGGTCAGGTTGAGGTGCAGAGCAGCGGGGAAGGTTGCCTTCTCGAAACGAGTAGCCAGGTAGCGACTGATGGCCGCATCGTAGCTGGCCGTGTGGCGGAAGGCCTTCAGCGCCAGGTGCTGGCGAGTGGCGAGGGAGAGGTCGCCCTGCTCTCGCAATTCGGCCAGGACGGCGGCGTAGTCGGCGGGATCGGACAGCACGGCAACACAGGCGAAGTTCTTGGCCGCCGCCCTCAGCAGGGCCACGCCGCCGATATCAATCTGCTCGACAGCCTCAGCCAGCGTTATCCCCGGCTGGGCAACGGTCTGGACAAAAGGATAGAGGTTGACCACCACCAGATCAATAGGGGCAATGCCCTGGGCCTTTAGCTCCGCCAGGTGCGCCTGGTCCCGGCGGGCCAGAATGCCGCCGTGGACAGCCGGGTGAAGCGTCTTGACCCGCCCGTCCAGGATCTCAGGAAAACCCGTGACGTCCTCTATCGGGCGTACAGTCAGTCCCGCTTCTCGCAGAGCGCGGGCCGTGCCACCGGTGGCGATCAGCTCCACGCCCAGCTCGGCCAGCCCCTGGGCGAATTCCACCAGTCCCTCTTTGTTGGAAACACTGAGTAGTGCTCGCTTGATCTTCATACTCCTCCTTCAGTCCGGTCTGAAACGCCTGGCAAGTTCGTCTTCTACGTCCGCCAACTCGATGTCGCGGTAGGCCAGGAGTACCAGGGTATGATAGAGGAGATCGGCTATCTCGTAGACCAGCCGCTCGTCACCTTCCCCCTTGGCCGCCACAATGGTTTCCACCACCTCCTCGCCGATCTTCTTGAGGATCTCGTTCTCCCCTGCGGCGAAAAGATGGCAAGTATAGGAGCCCTCCTTGGGGTTGACTTTGCGATCTTGAATGACGTCGAACAAGTCTTCTAGTATGGTGCTCATCACTCACTTCCCCACAAGCGGCGATAGAAGCAGCTCTGCTGGCCGGTGTGACAGGCGGGGCCGCGCGGTTCGACGAGGAGCAGCAAGGTGTCGCCGTCGCAATCGTAGCGTATTTCCACGATGCGCTGGGTGTTGCCGGAGGTAGCGCCCTTGTGCCACAACTCTGACCGACTGCGGCTCCAGAAATGGGCCTCGCCTGTGGAGATGCATTGCTTCAGGGCCGTTTGGTTCATGTAGGCCAGCATCAGCACCTGACCCGTCCGCGCGTCCTGGACAATGGCTGGCACCAAGCCCCGGTCATCCCATTTGATGTTCGCTTTCAATTCCACTAGTCGCTCCCTGGGCGATCTCATTCTTTCCGAGCAACAAAAAGAAGATGTAGCCCCATCCCCAGCAACTCTCGCTTTGTGCATACCGCCAGTTCCAGCTCCTTAAGCTTCGCCCACTCCTCAGCATACTGACTGGTGTCTATCGTATCCGCAAAAGTCGGAGTTGACGCTACCTCCAAAACCCTGCCCCCCCGCCTCTCGAGTAGCTCGATCATTTCCTCCACCGTATAGAGATGCGTTCTTGGCCCCATACCGCAGTAACATTCACTCGTCTCGTAGATCTCAATCGCTTCACCCAATCGCCCCTGTGCCAGCTTCAGCCTCATAAAGCCCAGTTTAGAGTCACACCCGATGACCAGAATCGCTCCTTTCTGTGCTACTCTGATCAACTCCTCAACCGCTTTGAACCGCCCCTCAAGCACATACGAGATGGCATCTCCTACGCAAACCACAAAAGTAAACGCACCATCCTGGAAACGACTCAAATCTGTGATGTCCCCCTCAACGAGATCAATCTTCTCTGCGACACCAGACGCCCAGACATTCCTCTCCGCTAACTGCAGGATCCGAGGCGTGATATCCACGAGGGTTACCTTCCTACACCGTTCCGCCATCATAATAGCATTGATACCCGTGCCGCCTCCAGCATCAAGGACAACATCCGAAGCTTTGAGATACTTCTTAATGAATTCCCTGGGAATCTCTACCCGTAGGGAAGCTTTCTTCTCTGACTCATCCTCAATCTCGGCGTTTCTCTCGTAGGCCTCGATTATGGCTCTCGGATCATAAAGCATCGTAATCACCTCGAGATATTTCTTCTCCCGCTCTCTCTGATGGCTAGCGTCTAACTGGCACACCTCGCGCCGTGAGATATGCCTTAACTTGGGCTATGGTCAATTGCTTGTAGTGGAAGAGGGAGGCGGCCAAAGCGGCATCGGCCTTGCCGGCGGTAAGGGCCTGGTGGAAGTGCTCCAGCTTGCCCGCCCCACCTGAGGCAATGACGGGGATGGATACGGCCTCGGCTATGGCTCTAGTCAACTCGACGTCGTAGCCCTCCTGAGTGCCGTCGCAGTCCATGCTGGTCAGCATGATCTCCCCCGCCCCTCGCCCATCCACCTCCCTGGCCCACTCCACAGCATCAAGCCCCATAGGCGTACGCCCCCCATGGATGTAAACCTCCCACTGAGGAACCCCAGTCCGTTCAATCCATACGTCCGTTGTCACCACTCGCTTGGCATCAATCGCCACCACGATGCATTGGCTGCCGAAGTGTTTCGCCCCTTCTGTGATCAACGTGGGATTCTTGACCGCAGCGGTGTTGATCGAGACCTTGTCGGCGCCAGCCATCAGGATCGCTCTGATGTCCTCGATGGTGCGAATACCCCCGCCCACGGTGAAGGGAATGAACACGGCATCCGCCACGTGGCGCACCATCTCAATGGTGATGTCACGCCGCTCGTGGGAGGCCGTGATGTCCAGGAAGACCAACTCATCGGCTTGCTCGGCATCGTAGACCTGGGCCTGCTCCACTGGGTCCCCCGCGTCCCGCAGGTTGACGAAATTAATCCCCTTGACCACCCGTCCGTCTTTGACATCCAAACAGGGTATGATTCTCTTAGCCAGCATCTTTACCTCGCTATCTCTATTGCCTCTCGCAATTCCAGTTCTCCACTATACAGCGCCTGGCCGATGATGACGCCCTCCACCCCGCTGGCCTCGGCTTCCTTGAGACGACGCAAGTCATCCAACGAGGAAACGCCTCCTGAGGCGATGATCTTCAACCCTGTGCGCTGAGCTAACTCCCCGGTGGCTTCGACGTTGACTCCGCTGAGCATTCCGTCGCGGACGATGTCGGTGTAAACGACGCGTTCCACGCCCAGTTCCCGCACTCGAAGAGCCAGCTCAGTGGCAGTCATGGATGAAACCTCTTGCCAGCCGTGGGTGGCTGCCTTTCCCTTTCGAGCATCAATTCCCACCACGATTCTCTCCGCCCCAAAGCGCTGGACCGCCTCGGCCACCAGGCTCGGCTCTTTCACCGCTACCGTCCCCAAAACGACCCGCGTTAAGCCCAGCTCCAACGCCTCCTCGATGTCGGCCATGGTGCGCAGGCCACCGCCGAACTGGATGGGAATCCCCACCGCAGCCACTATGTCCCCCACCACCCGTAGATTCTTGGAACTTCCCCCCCAGAGTTGGGGGGGACCGAGGGGGGGTGATGAAGCCTGGCCGAAGGCACCATCGAGGTTCACCACGTGGAGCCATCCGGCGCCCTGGGAGGCCCAGTGTTTGGCCATAGCTACGGGATCATCGGAGAAGACGGTCTCTGCTTCGGGGCGACCCTGACGCAGGCGGACACACTTTCCCTGACGCAGATCAATGGCAGGAAAGACGATCATAGTTAATCCCCAACCAACGCCGTGAAGTTGCGCAGAATCCTCAGCCCCACCGCCTGGCTCTTCTCAGGGTGGAACTGGATGCCAAAGACGCTGCCCTGGCCGATGATGGAGGCGTAGTCAATCTCGTAGTCGGTGGTAGCCAAAACGATTTCAGGATCAGCGGGGGCGACGTAGTAAGAATGGACGAAGTAGGCGTAGCTGCCATTGGCCACACCCTCCAGGAGAGGGCTGGCCCGCTGGACGTGAATCTGATTCCAGCCGATCTGGGGCACCTTGAGGCCGACCTCGAAACGCTTGACGCTGCCGCCAAAGACGCTCAGCCCCCTGTGCTGGCCCATCTCCTCGCTCTCCTCGAAGAGGAGCTGCAAACCCAGGCAGATGCCCAGGAAGGGGCGCCCTTGGGCTATGACCTGGCGGATGACATCGGTCAGTCCTGCCCGCTCCAGATTGGACATCGCTTTGCCAAAGGCCCCCACGCCAGGCAGCACCACCGCTGATGCTGATTCGATGGTCTCTCGACGAGCGGTGACCACCGCTTCTGCTCCCACGTACTCAAAAGCCCGCTGGACGCTGCGCAGGTTCCCCACCCCGTAGTCAATAATGGCGATCATCTACAAGACCCCCTTGGTGGAGGGCACATCGGTGCGTCGAGGGTCAATCCTGGTCGCCGCTCCCAGCGCCCGCCCCAATGCCTTGAAGAGGGCCTCGGCCTGGTGATGGTCATCGCGGCCGTAGACGACGCGGGCGTGGAGGTTCATGCGAGCGTGATAAGCCAGGGTCTCCAGGAAATGAGCGATGAGGCTGGTGGCCAGACTCCCGACGCGAGGGGTAGCGAAATCGGCTTCCACCACAGCGTAAGCCCGCCCACTTAGATCGAGAGCGACAAAAGCCAGGGCTTCGTCCATGGGCACGTAACTGTGAGCCATGCGCACGATGCCCGCTCGTTCCCCCAGGGCCTCGTCGAGGGCCTTCCCCAGGCAGATGGCCACGTCCTCCACCGTGTGATGCTCGTCCACCTCCAGGTCGCCCTGAGCGTGCACTGTCAGGTCGAAGAGGCCGTGGAGGGCCAGATGGGAGAGCATGTGATCGAGGAAGCCTACCCCGGTCTCGATCTCGTACTCGCCCCTTCCATCCAGGCTTAGCACCACCTCCACCTGGGTTTCCTTCGTTTGGCGATGGATCCTCGCCGAGCGGGTTGCCTTGATTGGGTATTGGATATTGGAGATTGGAGATTGGAGATTTCTCACTTACACTACCTCGCGCAATGCCTGGAGCAAGACCCCCGTCTGCTCGGGTTTACCGACGCTGATGCGGATGCAATCACTGAGACCGGGCTTATCGAAATAGCGTACCAGAATCCCCTTTCTCTCCAGGGACAGCTTGAGCTTGCAGGCGTCCCGTCCCAACACGCGGCAGAGGATGAAATTGCTGCGACCGGGGTAGGGACGCAGGAAGTCAAACTTCCCCAACTCAGCATAGAGTCTCTCCCGCTCGGCCACGATCCGCTGCACATTGGCCTGCAGGTACTCCAGGTCCTCCAACGAGGCCAGGGCCGCAGTCTGAGCAGCCACGTTGACGTTGTAGGGCTGCTTGATCTTCCAGAGGTGTCGGATGATGCCCAGCGGAAAGACGCCGTATCCGATCCGCAGGCCAGCCAGCCCTGCCCACTTACTGAAGGTCCTCAGCACGATGAGGTTGGGATGCTCAGGCACCAGATCAACCAGGCTGGTGCCGCTGAACTCCGCGTAGGCTTCATCAATGATTACCACCAGGGGGAGCTCCAGCAACCTCAACAGATCCTCCCGCGAGGTCAAGCTGCCATCGGGGTTGTTGGGGGAGTTTACGATCAACAACTTCTTGACGGGGCTCCCCTCTAAAGCCTGTCGGCGTATACCCTCCACATCGAGAGAGAAATCAGCCCGACGAGGAACCCGCACCACCTCCGCCCCGCAGATGGCGGCGTCGAAGGAGTACATGCCGAAGGTAGGCGGGCAGTTGATGATGGCATCCCCTGGTACCAGGAAGAGGCGCATGACCAGGTCAATGAGCTCATCGGAGCCGTTGCCAAACATGATGTGGGCCTTGTCTATGCCGATGTAGCCCTGAACGGCCTCCCGTAAAAGCGCGTGCTGGGGGTCAGGATAGATGTGGTAACCCCGGTAATCGGCCAGGGCTGCGAGGGCTCGCGGTGACGGGCCGTAGGGGTTCTCGTTGCCGTCCAGCTTGATGATGCGCTCCGCAGGCAAGCCCAAACGCGCGCTCAATACCTCAAAGGGCTCAATGGGGGTGTATTCCTCCATCTCGTAGATGTCAGGGCGGAGGAAATCCTCAACGTCGAAAGCGGTCATCATTCGCGATCTCCTATCACATTCGCGATCCGCTTCATCAGGTGGTTGATCTCCTTTAGTCTGAGCTTGTGGCTGGCGCGGTTCACGATCAGGCAGGCTTCAGAGGATATGATCTCATCTACCTCGACCAGGTCGTTCTCACGCATAGTAAGCCCCGTCTGAACCAGATCAACGACCAGGTCGGCCAGGCCCACCTGGGGGGCCAATTCCACCGAGCCTGAGAGGCTGACCACCTCGGCTGAGATGCCTTGTTTCAGGAAGTACTGGCGGGCCAGGCGAGGATACTTGGTGGCCACTCGCAGCCGGTGGCGCAGATGCAGGTTCTCGTGGCGGATCTCAGGCGGCCCAGCCACCACCAGCCGGCAGCGACCGAAGCCCAGGCCCATGGGCTCGTAGACATCCCGTTGCCCCTCGCGTAATACGTCGCGACCAACGATCCCCAGGTCAGCCGCACCGTGCTCCACGTAGACGGACACGTCTGCGGGCCTGATCACCATGAAGCTGAGCCCCTGTTCCGTTTCCTCCCAGAGGAGGCAGCGAGAGGAGAGGATTCCCATGAGGCCGGCACAGCCCAGGTCCTGGAAGAGCTCAAGACATGGCTGGAGGAGACGTCCTTTTGGCAGAGCTATTCTCAGGTTCTTCGTCATCGCGCTAACATCTCCTCCAGTTTGTCCCAGCTTATCCAACGCTGGCTACCCGTCTTGGCGACCAAAGCCCCTTCCTCATCCCCGTCAACGATGACCCAGGCAACCCCGCGCACTCGCCCATGCTCCAGCAAGCCAGCCTCGTCTCGGGCCATCACATCCACTTCCACCTTCAGTCCCCGGCGGCGCAGGCGCTGCAGGGTAACTCTGCCCATCGAGGCAGCCTCGGCAGCCACCAGGAGGTGAGGAGCCAGGTGCACTTCTTGCTGACTCTGTTCCTCCAGGGCCAACAGCACCCTTTCCACCCCCAGTCCGAAGCCCACCGCTGGCAGGGGGCGGCCGTAGAGGCCGATGAGCTCGTCGTAGCGTCCTCCGTTGCAGATGGAGAAGCCCAGGCCAGGGCTGAAGCCTTCGACGGTGATACCTGTGTAATAGTCCATACCCCGCGCCTCGCCGAGATCAATGACCAGGTGTTCAGCCAGGCCTTGGGCTGAGAGCATGTCGTAAACCTGGCTCAGGTTGTCTATGGCCTGAAGTGCACCGGCATTGGGAGCCAGGCTGGCTGCTCGCTCCAGCGCCTCCTCACCGCCACAGAGACGGGGCAATTCGCGCAAGGCCGCTGCGTGGCCATCGTCTACCTTCCACTCCCGAAGAGATTTCCCCAAGCCCGCCTCATCCTTACGATCAATAGCTCGCTTGAGCTCCTCCACCTGGGCGGTCGAAAGATCAAGCTCAGCCACGATTGCTCTGAAGAAGCCCATCTGGCCCAGGTTGATCTGAAAGCCCCGCAGGCCCACCTGCTGCAAGGCTTCAATCAATACCGCGACCATCTCGGCATCGGCTTCGGAGCCGGGGGCGCCGATGAGCTCTAGACCCGCCTGATAGAACTCCCGCTGGCGGCCCGCCTGGGGCTCCTCGAAGCGGAAGACGTTGGTGAGATAGTAGAAACGGAGGGGCAGGGGCAAGTCGTACAGCTTGGTCCCCACGACGCGGGCCACCTGGGTGGTGACGTCGGGGCGCAGGGCCAGGATGTTGCCCTCGCGGTCCAGCACGCGGAAGATCCTCCTCTCGAAGTCGGCATCGCTGCCAACCATCAGCACGTCGTAGTGCTCGTAGGTGGGAGGGATGATCTCCGTGTAGGCCCAGCTCTCGAAGAGCTGACGCCAAATGGCCATGAGCTTGGAGAGCTTAGCCGCACTTTCCAAAAAGAGATCGCGCACCCCGCAGGGCAGCGCGGCCTTAAAGTGTCCTTCGTAGGTCATGGCTTCACTCCATCTCCAGCCAGTTCTTGCCCACCTTCATGTCCACCTTCAGCGGCGCGTCCAATTGGAAGGCCCCTTCCATGATGGATTTGACCAGGGAGGCGACCACCTCCAGCTCGCCTTCGGGCACCTCCAGGACCAGCTCGTCGTGAACCTGGAGGGTCATGCTGCTCTTCAAGCCTCGCTCCTTCAGAGCCTGGTGCAGTCGGATCATGGCGATCTTGATGATGTCGGCCGCCGAACCCTGAATGGGAGCGTTGATGGCCATGCGCTGGGCGGAGGCCCTGACGTTTTGATGGGCCCCGCTGCCACTTCTCAGCTCAGGGAAGTAGCGCCGTCGGCCCAGGAGAGTCTCCACGTAGCCCAGGTCGCGAGCCTGGCGCTTGGTCTCGTCGAGGTACGCTTTGACCCGCGAGTATTTGGTGAAGTATTCTTTGATAAAACGTTCCGCCTCCTTCTGGGGAAGCCCTGTCCGCCAGGCCATGCCGTAGCCGCTCATGCCGTAGGTGATCCCAAAGTTGATGCTTTTAGCCACGCGCCGCATCTCTCGATCCACCTGATCCAGCGGCACATCGAACAGAAAAGCGGCGGTGCTGGCGTGGATGTCTTCGCCGCGGGCGAAGGTGGCCAGCATCGTTGGGTCCTGAGAGATGTGGGCCAGGATGCGCAACTCCACCTGGGAGTAGTCAGCAGCCAGGAGCACCGCCCCCTCCTCGGCTACGAACGCGCGGCGCACCTCCCGCCCCACCTCGGTGCGAATGGGGATGTTCTGCAGGTTTGGATCACTCGAGCTTATGCGCCCTGTCACCGTGCCCGTCTGGTTGTAAGAGGTGTGTACCCTCCCCGTGTGCCCGTTCACCAGCAGCGGCAGGGCATCCGCGTAGGTGGACTTTAGCTTGGCCAGCTCCCGCTGTTCCAGGATGAGTTCGATGACCGGGTGTTGTCCCTTGAGTGTCTCCAACACATTGGCAGCGGTGGAATAGTGGCCGGATTTGGTCTTCTGCACCCCCTTAGCCGGTAGCCCCAGGTTGATGAACAAGGCGTCGCTGAGCTGCTGGGTGGAGTTGATGTTGAAGGCGTAGCCCACCGTCTCCTGGATCTCCTGCTCCAGGGCGCTCAGTTGCCCCTGGAGCTGGCCGGACATCTCCCCCAGGTACTCCACATCCAGCTTCACCCCCTTCATCTCCATCTCGACCAGGACGGGCACCAGGGGCATCTCCACCTCGGTGAAGAGAGGCCACAGCTCCCTCGCCTTCAGCTCAGGCTCCAGCACCTTCACCAGGCGATGGGTCATGTCCACGTCAGCGGCGGCATAGCTGGCTGCCTGCGCGATGGGCACCTGGGCCATGGTAAGCTGAGCCTTGCCGCTGCCGATGAGGTCGGTGATGGGCGTCATCTCCACCCCCAGCCGTACCCAGGCCAGGTTCTTGAGCCCCAGGTTGCGGCTGGCTGGATCGACCAGCCACTCGGCGATCATCGTGTCGAAGGCTAGGCCCTTGACCTGCGCGCCGTGACGAACCAGAACGGTGAGGTCGTATTTGCTGTTGTGGGCATACTTGGCGATGGATTCATCTTCCAGCACCGGCCT